>VMHT01103360.1_pt1 | contig 104384 bp, 105 predicted proteins | sample 4693611 | NCBI WGS metagenome assembly VMHT01 (sample SAMN12280063, study PRJNA550983) | marine metagenome | isolation source: seawater sampled from same location over 5 years 0.02-0.2 micron viral filtrate | place: USA: collected off the coast of southern California halfway between the port... ... | reverse complement strand
CTCGCCAAATAATGTCAAGCCCTAATACAAAAAAAAACAAAAAAACTTGTGTTGTAAGTAGCTGGCAATCAAATACTTACGTAATAATGAAAAAAAAGTTAAAAAAAAGATAAAAAAAGTTTGATGCCGTAAGTCGTTGTTATACAAGGATTTGCGGCGCGCGGCTAGCCCTGCCCCGCAAGTCGTTGACTTGCAGGGACTTAGGGAATTAGTATCCGCAAACTCCGCGAGCAGGTTCGTCCTGCCAAGTGCATTGCTCGAGGCGATCAAGGTTAAGGTCTTGACCATGCTCTCTCTCAGCATAGGCTTCAGCCATAGCATCAAGTTCAGCATCAGAATGATTTGCCCAAGGGTCGAAAGAAGCCGCAGCTTCTTGATTGTTGTTATTAGATGTGTTGCTCATGATTACAGTATGGATTATTTGATTTCATAGTCAAGTTTTTTTTTAAGTTTTTTTAAAGTTTTTAAGTCGTTGTTTATCAATCACTTGCGGAGGGCGGAGGGCCCGCGGTCGCAAGTCCCTAACAACCAAGGACTTACGACACGGCGTGGCACACACCACACTATGACAACAAATTTTTAGAACATATAAGAAACAATTGTTTGAACAATGTCAAGTTTATTTATGGCAATTCCTGTGACTGCCGTAATGCATAGGGCAACGATTGTGAATCTGTCAATAATTAATTTCATATTTTTTATTCTCCGATTGGGTAGCCTTGCTCAATCCAAGCTTGGCGTTGTTGGTTTTCTCTTTCGATTTCTCTGTCAATTCCCATTATGATAAAGGCGAAGAACACCCCAACCATAACGAGAGCTGATAGAACATAAATTTTTGTTTCGTTAGCTTTCTGCCTTCTCTGCTTCATAGTCTTAGTCGAATCTGCTCCTTGCATTGTACATTGACTCGCTAGTCGCTGATTGGTTTTCGTTGTAGTCGTTAATGACTGCAATGTCTGTAACTTTGCAACGAGCGATTGCGTCAATTTGTTCGCCCTCGCAAAGTCTTGTTCCGTTTTTGATGCAACGCTCTTGCAACCAACCTGCCATCTTACCGAACGCTTTATCCTCTGCTTCTAGAGAATCATAACGCTCAAGAGTATGAGTTGTGCCTCTCCAAGAGTGAAAAGAAAATTCTGTTGTTTCCTTGTATCCGTCAGCTCGGAAGCCTACGAACTTCATTACTTCTCCCTTTACAGGATAGAAGCAACCGATTTCTAATGTGTTATTTGATGTTGTCATATTATTAAAGTATTAAAAATTTCGTGCGTTGTCAACTATTATTTTACATTATTGTAAAAAACTTCGTGAATCTTTTGTTGTTGTTCGCTTGTTAAACCTTTGATTGTTAAAAGCTCTGTTGAGAACTTGCCGACATTCAACTTATGAGATGTCTTGTTAGAATTGCGAGAGAGGAATTTTATTGTTTTTGTTATCATACTATCTAATCTAACGGATTTCTTAGTTTTGTCAAGTCTTTTTGAGAAAGATTTGCGATTTTTTTTAATAAATTTCTAGCTCTGCAAGGCGTTAAACCTCCGATTACATCATTAGTAATTTTTGGGTGATAAACTAAATCTCCATTATAAAACAATGCAAGCTCTAAGCCATAAGACATATCGTGATTTACGATTGAAGCACCGAAGCCGTTCGGAAACTTGAAACGCTTTTGCCACCCATTGAGGTTAACGACTCTGCGAAACTCACTTTCGTGAGCTTCGTCAAAAGTTATTTGATTGAATCTTTCTATTGTGTACATAGGTTGTGGTCTCCGTCTACTTGGTTAATGTCAAAGGTGTCGGAAGAGTCGACAACCTCGGCTTGAAAGTAAATTGTCCAATCAAGTTTTTGACTCAACGCATACTTGTAAGCATCGTTTAAGCCTTGGCGAGATTTAGGAAAGAACTCGACATAGTAACGGCTCTCGCCTTGTTCGTTGTCGACTTCTGTTATAACTGAGTATTGTGGTTTATTATTTAATGTTGTCATACTATAAAACATAAGGATTTGTTCGGCTATGTCAACAATTATTTTAAAAAATTTAAAAAAAAATTCTGTAAGATATATCCCACCCACACACGCAGGGGGGTACAAAACCCCCCCATTTAATAAACTTTTGACACAAGCAAAACACAGAATCGCGCGGGGGGAGGGTTTTTTCAATCTCCCAACAAATTTTCATAATACCAAATTACTTAGGTGCGAAAAAAATCGGACCACTAAAATAACCAACGGTTTTGTGGTATATTGTGTTCTTTCAGAAAATTTAAGTCGTGTTCTTCTGCGTGACACCTACAGCACAGTAATACACATTTATCTGCCTCTTGTTTATATCTTTCCCAGCTCCAACCTCTAGCAGTTTTATAGTTTGGATCTTTTTGTTTGGGGTTGATGTGGTGCAATACTAAAGCGGAAGGTGAACCTGTGAGTAAATCGTATCCACAAATTTGGCATTTACCACCCTTGTATTTAATTATCTTGATTCTTCTTTCTTGATTATCTATATTACGATTGGCGTTGTGACATTTTTTGCAATTTGATTTTTGTTTTTTACCATTTTTGGCGACATAGAACATTGCGGGGTCTGTTTCCCCACAATGTTTACATAGATATGGTTTATCTTTGGGTTTTGTTTTCAAACCATACTTTTTCATCCAATGGCGAGTATTAGTTTGGGACTTGCCCATCTTTTTTGCTATTTGATAGCTAGACAAACCTTCGTTTATGTATTTTTCTAATAACGCCTTATCCATGTCTTTCGACAACTCCCTTACATAGCTCTACAAATTCATCATGTGTCATAGATGCTTTTGCTTGATTAGCTTCTGCGGATATAATTTGTAAATTTTCGAGAGAGTTTATCTCTTCAAATGACATACCAAGTTCTTCGCCTCTAGATCTAGGTATAATATGATCTAGGTGATATATACCTGTTTGTTTGATATTTAGTTTTTTGCCAGTGTAGGTGCAAGTAAAGTATGGTTCTTCTTCTGACAAGTTGTATTTTGATAAGACTAGTTTTTTATTTAAGTTTTTGTTTCTCATATATGTTTTTTTGGGTGTTGATTTTGATGATTTAGATGTGGTACAAGCAAATGTTTTAAGTTTGTTGTTTAATTTTTTCATAGCTTCTTTCCAAGTATATTCGGTAGTGTCTATGACATGAGGTTTTTGGCGGTAGTTGCCACAAGCGAATCTGCTGATGCTTCTCATAAGACAAGTTTCCCAAGGGTTGTAATTTTTTGCTTTTCTATCTAAGTTTTTTTGTTTTTGGTTTTCGCCCAGATAATAGCACACATTACTTATTGAACAAGGCACAGCTTGAGATATCTCTTTGTAAGTCATGCCTTGGCTTCTTAGTTCAAGTATTTTATCTTTCATATTACGAGTTGTAACATAAAACTCGAACATGTCAAGTTTAATATTATGTAATTATATGCACGTTGTGCATAAATGTTAAATATAGTGTAAATATATTTATAATGCCCGAAAATCCTAGACAAATAGAAAATGAATTTAAATTCGTCACTGACGCTGGTTCTTTAACTACTGGTTTCAATGCTAGGATTGGAGCTTTAGCAGATGATTTCCCAGTTTCAAACAGTCAAAACAATCATGCACTTTCTAGGTTAGTAAAAGAATTCAATAAACATCTTAATAATATGGGTTTAAGCAGTAATATTGTTGGGGCTCATGATGCTGGTTTTTTACCAACAAACATTGCTGAAGATTTCTTGGGAAGTGTTCCTACTATAGGAACGAATGATTTTCTTCGTTTAGAAAGCAACTCTTTTATTTTAGAACAAAATGGATTTAAAATAATACTAGAACAAGACATATAAAATGGCAGACAAAAAAATATCAGATCTAAATTCATATACTAATTACAAATATACTGGAGACAATTTTTTAATTGTTGACGCACAAAACTCTGAAACAAAAAAGATAGATGCATCCGCTTTTTTTAATAATATTAGTGGTAACGTTCAGTGCTCGGGTATTATAAAATCAAACAGGATTAATGTAAACCAAGGAAAACTATATGTAGATAATGGTGCTGGCAACGAATTTGTTAAAATTGGCGCTTATGGAACAGGTTCTTTCTTTGGCACTGCTGGATCAAATAACGGTACAGTTTATACCTTGGGTGTCGGAGGCGGCGGCAAAATAATTGAATCAGAAAGAGTAACAACAACAGCAATTACTGGAAGCGGTTACTTAAATTTAAATACGAAACCCAAAGCACTTATTGATGCTCCAGGAAGTGGTAAAATAATTTTACCCACCGAAATTTATATAATGCAATCTTATAACAGTGGAAATTCAGCAAATCATGCAACAAATAGGACTGGGGTTGGAAATTGGTCTCTTACAAACAATGTCAATGCATTTACAATTAATAGTTATCAGAGTGGCTTTAGTGGAGCTAAAAATGTATTCGCAAACTATCCAGGCGATTCAGCAAGAAAACCAGAGACATTTGTATCTTATAGAGGCGCAAGGGTAACAGAACATGATATTGTTGGTTTTTTTAATAGACCATTATGTATAAGCTCCACAAGTGTAAATGAATTTACGAATATGAATCAAGTTCCAGGTGGAACGCATTTTATAAAAATAAAATATTCCATACTAGAAGGTGACGCAGACTTTAGAGAAATTTCTAACTTAAAGGTAATTAATGAAAATACACTAGGAACTGGAACTTGGACTTTTAATGCTATAAGTTAACCATTCCAGTGTCGGATAACTCCAGCAATAATAAAAAAACAAGTCAACCACATAACAAACCTATCGACAGCTCTACCATATAATGCGATCTTTGCTTGTTTAACGGGCAAGATGGGTAAGTCTGGTTTATCCTCATCAGCATCAGCTATGGGATAATCAATTAGTCTTGCTATTATTTTTTCCAGTTTGTTGTACTTCACGAGTTTTACTCCAATCTATGCCGTCATAGTTGTCTTTGTACTTTTTGTCGTCATAACCCTTCTTGGGCTCCATACCCTTACCCATTTTTTAATTTCTTGTTTATGGCTTCATTTATCTTGGGCGTAACCAAACGACCAACGTGTTCATTAAAAATCATAGACCCAGATGAGCGACCATATAGTTTTCCCACATTACCTTTAAATTGAGTTCTTCCTTTTAATGTTTTCTTAGCCATTGAGTTGTTCTTTAATTAATTCTTTTGCTTTTTTAAGTGCGTCGGACCTAGATACAAATGCGTTGATAGATTTTTCTTCTGTATGTGATTTGTGTCTTGAGTATGCCCAAGCTGTTTCGCTTATAAGCATTTCTAAAACTGTATCAATTTTTTTGTTTATTTCATCCATAAAAATATATAATAATTCCAAAGCCCCAAAAGTCCAAAAAAAAGAGCCACCCCCGATTAAAAGGATGGCTCTGCTCATTTTCTATTTAATTAAGTAGCTTTACTTCTGCTAGCTTTCCATTTTTTAGAATGCAACTTGTCCCAAGATTTTTGAGCTTGTTCCATACCAATGTCATGACCAGCTTTCTCAGATTCAATCCACTTATGCTTTAATACCTCAATACGCTCTAGAGCGATGTTGGCAAGTTCGTTGGCTTTTACATAAGTATTATTTGATAGTAAAAATACCGCAAACAAACCACTTAGTGCAAAACCAATAACTATATATGTTAATATTGTCATAACACTATATATTACAGAAAAAATCATGCCATTGTCAAGTAAAAGTGTAAATAGTTTCAAATGGCCAAAAAAGATGACTTAACCCCCAAAGATGCAAAAGAAATAATAAAAAAATTTCTTGAGCCACCATATAATGCAGAAGAAATAAGATTAAAGGAAGATGTCCGTCTTGTGCTGAAAGGAGAAGGCGGAGGTTATGAAGGAGATGACGATGAAGAAGAAGAGGGTGACAGCCCCCAAAATAATCAAAGTGGTGGAGCTGGTGAAGGAACCGCTCAAAGTGCCGCGTCACAAGCCACCCAGTCTCAAGGATCGTCTGTTATTGAGAATGCACAGCAGTACGCTGGAGAAATTATTGCTAATGTGCAAAGTCTAGGTACAGCTGGTAGCGTAGCCCTTAGTTCTGCCACATATTTCCAAGCAGAGACTGTTGTGGAGTCAAGTCATGATATTGTAGCAATTGTTGAAGAAGTTGAAGAAGATTACGATATGACCCTCCAAAATTATTTTGTTGAGACTACAGCTACATTTATTGATGACATAGCACACATTCCAATTATTGAACATATACCTGTTGTAAATACTGTAGTTGAAAGTGCCGCTGAAGCGTTATACGAGACCTCTGACAATATGGAGACTAAAGCAGATCGTGTAGAAAGACAAGAAGTAGAAGCAGAACAAAAAGCAATAGAACAAGAAGCCAAACAAGAAGCAAAGGCTGAAGCAGAGGCGGAAAAGCAAGAAGCTAAAGAACAACGTCAAGCAGAGCGCCAAGAAGCTAAAGAAGAGCGAGAAGCTGAAAGAGAGGCAGAAGAAGCTGAAGAAGAATCTGAAGAAGCAGAAGAAGCTGAAGAGTCTGATGAGCAAGAAGCTGAAGAAGCTGAAGAAAGTGAAGAGTCCGAGGAAAACGAAGAGTCTGAGGAATCCGAAGAGTCAGAAGAAAGCGAAGAGTCTGAAGAGTCAGAAGAAAGTGAAGAAGCCGAGTCCGAAGAGGCAGAAGAGGTAGAGGAATCTGAAGAAGCGTCAGAGGAATCTGAAGAGGTTTCAGAAAACGAAACTTCAGAAGAAGCAGTTGAAGAAACTGAAACTCAAGCGGAAGCAGAGGTTGAAGCAGAAGCTGAAATAATGGAAACTCCCGTTGACAACGATCCAGTAGATGAAATAACACCACATTCAGATGTAGAAAGTAACGACGCTGGAGGATTTGAAGATATCCCTCAAGTAGAAACACCATTTTTTGATAATCCTAGTGTGAGACCAGTTTCCCCAGTCGCAGGAAATGCAAACGTATCACCAACAACTTAGTGTAAACATATTTATGGAACTAGATTTTACAGAACAAATAAAAAGCAATGCCAGTCTTTGGGAAAACATTCGCAAAAAGAAAGAACGTATTAAAAGAGGTTCACCAGAAAAAATGCGCAAACCTGGAGATAAAGGCGCACCAACGAAAGAGCAGATTGAAAGAGCTAAAGGCAAAGCCTTGACCCCCGCCCAAAAGAAAAAGTTTATGGAACTTGAAAAAGAAGTGTCTATGAAAGATTTTGTCAAAAAATACGGAGACGAAAAAGGAAAAGCTATTTATTATGCGACATTAATGAAAATGGCTAAAGCTAAGTGTAAATAAATAAAATGATACAGGAAATTCTAGATAAATCCACAGGGGAACTTTTTAAGATGGCATTGTCGATAATCGGCATCACTTGCTTACTTTTGCATATTTTACCCAAAAGTGAGAAGAAGTCTGGGTTTTTTGGATTCATACAAGAAATCATGAAATTTTTTAAAGCCAAAAAATGAAAAAACTAATTACTACTCTCCTATTCGCTACCACTACCGCCTTTGCAGGTATCTACGTGTCTGATGTCAGATATGATATAAACGTTCAATTTGAAGAAGATAAATATGTTGAAGGTTGGAGTCACATAGAGGGCTCAAAAACATATTATGAAGTTTTAGAAGTAACGGCGGAAAAAGCTGGAACTTACAATTTTTACAACTGGGATAGTAACTTACTTGGATTATTTGGGCCAACTATTGATACACAGTTATTAATTTATGATATTGAACCAGACTTTATTATCATAGACGAGCCATGGGCATTCAATAACGGCCCTGGTCTAGGTTTTGGCGGAGGACAAGAAAATGTTAGTTTTGGTCCAGAGTCAATAGATATAGAACAAAATCTTACAGTAGAACCTGAAACTAGAGAATTGATTGTAGACATAGATGGCAATCCTATTTTACCAATTATAGATCCAACGCCAATTATAGAACAACCAAATGACGGTATATTTGGAGAAGAGGCATTTGATGCGTCAATTACATTTTCCGCTGGTCAGTCTTATACAATTGTATTTTCTTCTTTCCAGCCTGATGCATTTGGTTCAATGAATGTAGAAATACACGGACCAAGTGAACTTGGCATATCCGCAATACCAGAACCAGCAACATACGGTTTATTGGTTGGATTTTTAGCATTTTTGTATATAGCGATAAATAAACGCAAATAAGTGTAAAAACACTTATGGCGGGTGTAGATACAGCAAATCAAAGAATATTAATAGGTAATTTAGGCGATCTTGATAGAAATAATTATATTATATTAAGTGGAGTTCAAAATATATCTTTTTCCCACAATATACCAGAAGATACAATTTCAGTTTTAGGGAATGATTTTGTTGGAACTGAATTAACTTCTAGAGATGCAGTTTCATTTTCAATTGATAAATTATTTTTAAGTGACGACGCTTTACTTACCAAAACTGGAATACCTTTTGATATATATTTTGGTTATAAAGAAGATGCAGCAGGAAAATCCTTAAGAGGTAGTAGAGCTTACATAAATGATTTTTCATTAAATATTTCAAATGAAAGACTGCCGACAATTTCTTATAATGGAACAATATATGGAAACATTGATAATTATAATTATAGACTATTTCAGGGCGCAACAATTCATGAATCTGGTTATTTAGATATACCTAAAACAGGAATAGTTGTTACTAAGGGAGATGATGTAAACGGTTATGTTCAAAGTTTATCTTTTTCTGAAGCTTACGATTTTCAACAAATCCCTAGTATTACACAAGCCGTAGATTTTCAAAATCAAAATGCTCGTAGAGATGTTTATAGTTTAGGGCCAGTTTTACAATCAATGGAAATTAATTATATACCTAACAGTTTCAAGCAACCAATAATTTATAATCCAGCATCTATCGCATCAAATAGAAATGAAGAAATAAAAGTAAGTGTTAATAGCGCTAGTGGGTTAGTTAAAGATTTTAGTTTGTTAAATTCTAGAATAATTTCAGATAATCTTAATGCAGGAGTGGGCGATACTCTTCTAGGCAATATAACGTACGAAGGAAATAGAAACGATAATCCACCAGATCTTAATATTGAAGTATCTTATTTCAATTTTTTAGAAGCAACTGATAATGTATTACGTGGAGCGATTACAGGAGTAGCAGCTTCTTCGAGTCAAGTAGAATTATTAAGTGAATCTAGTTTTTCTAAAAAAATACCCTCTTTATATGACGAAACAGTTTCAGCAGTTCAAACACAGCGAGTGTCACAAATAGCAACTTTTGTGGGTAGAAGAGATGGTAAATTGAGATATAAATTAGATTTTAGTTCTGATGATTATAAATTTTATCTTGGTGGTACGGCTCTTAACGATGAAGATGCTTGGGTTCCTGTAGGTGGAACAAATGTTCTCGCTCAAGGAGTTAATATATTTCCAGATAGAAATTGGGCAGGATTTACCAAAGCTTTTGTTACCCAAAATGACAAGGGTGTAGCTGGAGGATTAAAACTTGTAATAGAGGTGGATCAAACCTATACAGCTATAGATTCACCGATAAATGTTATATTACATTTGGAACCATAAGTATTTTAAGTGTAATAATTATATATGGCGTTTTTAACATTTAGGGATTTACCGATTTATCTTAGTACTGCAGGTTTGCCAAGTGAAGGGGAAAACAACAGCACAATGGTTCATGCAACGCAGGGTCAATTTAACTACACGCCAAATTTACAGCAAAACAGATTATTGGGTCAACAAGCAGCCTCCAAAAATAATTTTGTCGTAGCTGGACCACCAGCAGCAACTTTATCGTTTAGCGCTTATTTAAAAAATGGCGAGTTTGAACCTAACGATTTTACTGGAAACAATCCTATCCACTTTAGAATAGGAGATGCTGCTGGAGACGAACTTAGGGGAAGAAATATGTATTTGTCGTCTTATTCTTACAGTATAGCTCCATATCAACCAATTTTAGTAAATGCTGAATTTGCAATTTACGAAAGGCCAAGCGGACAAATGGCTGCAGAAACTACTAATGGACCAGCTCCTACATCTATTGGAACTTATGCCCACAGTGTTTATTCTACGGTAGGTGCAGCTGCTCAAGTTTCAGCTACCCTACTTGAATCTGTTCAATATCAGTTTCAAACCACAAGACTTCCGATATACCAAATAGGCTCAAAAGCTCCAAGCGAAGTAAAACAATTATCTGCAGAACAAAGTTGTACTATCGTAGGTGATCAAATAGACTTAATTATAGCAGAAACAGGAAAAGCTGTTACATCATTTGACATAACTTTAAATAACAGTACTCCAGCCGAAGTTATGAAAAACACCATTAATGGTCAGATGATTGCAGAAAATGTAAGTATCTCTGCTGGGGATATAGCAAGGGGCACTGTTACTATATCAGAACCACTTATATAATTTTAAGTGTAAAAATAATAACTTTAAAAAAACTTACTTAAAGTTATTATTGATTATGATTAAATTTTGTTCTGAATGTGGTGTTAAAGTTGAATATAAGTTCAGCCCTCCTAAATTTTGCTCTAGTTGTGGCTCGCCAATGGGTGTTGCTACAATAAACGAATCTAAACCATTAAATCGAAATGTTAGGTCTTCTAGAAAAATAGAAGCTATTGGTGACGACCAAACAGATGCTGATAGCGTTCCTAATATTTCAAAATTAGATTATGAAATCGAAGATTTTGGTGCAAGTGTAACTCATACAATTGGCTCTTTAGCTGGAAAAGAATTACCCAAGAAAAGAAAAATTGTAAGAAGAAACATTGATGAGTTATAGATTCGAAGATAAAATCGAAGAGATAGAAAGGGCTCTAGAAAAGAAAAGAAACAAATGGGATTTAGATGCAGTCCCATCTGTTGACTATGATGATATCAAACAAGTTATCATGACCCACATATATAAAAAGTGGCATTTATGGGATCAAACTAAGCCAATAGAACCTTGGCTAAGTAGAGTTGTATCTAATCAATTTAAAAACTTATTAAGAAATCACTATGGGAATTATGTAAGACCTTGTCTTAAATGCCCGCACAATTTAGGGGGAGATTCTTGTGGACTTAATCCTTCTGGCAAACAAGAAAATACATGTACAGAATTTAAAGAATGGGAAAAAAGAAAAAAATCAGCATACGACATAAAGCTGGCAGTGACAATAGAAAATCATACAAACGAAATACAACAAAGAGAAGATGAGTTTATAGACCTAGAAAGAGCGACTAAAAAAGTATCTATAGAATTAAAGCAATACTTAACTGAAAAACAATTTATAGCATTCGAAATGTTATTTGTGGAAAACCATTCAGAAGAAAAGGTAGCTAACTTTTTAGGTTACAAAACAAATGAAAAAAGAAGGTCTGCTGGATATAAGCAAATTAAAAATTTGAAAAAGATATTCCAAGAAAGGGTAAAACAAATTTTAATAAACAAAGATATAATATGACAGACTTAACTAACAGTCAAAAGGAAAAAATTCTAAATGAATTTGAAAAGAACCCAAATATTATAGATATCACAAAAATAGTATTTGAAGACGAAAGTTTAGACGGCCGATCTAAGGAAGGTAGAGCTGTTACAAAATTTTTAGCAGAAAACGGTTTAAAAGCAAAAACTACAAAACATAAAAAAGTAGAATCTATAGAATTAACTCAAGAACAAGAAAACATCATAGAGCAGAGAGTTGATGCTGGTTGGTCATCTTTACAAATAGCAAAAGAGTTATTTGGAAACTCAGTTAAGAATCTAAGCAAAGAGCAAAGAACTGTGCACGAATACGTTTTAACATTAGATGTTGAAGCTCCTCCAGAAGAGATGCCAACATACGTAGCTCCACATGCTATTTCTAGAATTATAAAAAAAATTAACGATTCGACTGGATATGGATTAGAAGAAAATAAAATGTCCAGACATCAATACGCTTGTTGTGAAAAATTAAGAATTAATCTAAATAATTCAAGACTTGTGGCTATTATCAATAATTATATTAACCCTAGGGACAAAGAGCTTTTTGAACAAGAGTTTATACGGCTAACTTGGGATAAGCCAGATTTAACCCCAGACGAACTGAATCTTTATATGAACGTATGTAAAGAGATAATTAATTTAGAATTGATAACTGGGCACCTGCAAAAATTAAACGAAATGTTTGAGAGTGCCGACGATCAAGACGAAATGACTGTAAGATTAGCGGAAATTATAAAGGCCAAAAGTTCTGAGTATCATCAGTGTGAAAGTAGAATTGAAAACTTAACAAAAAAATTACAAGGAGATAGAGGCGAAAGAATGAAGAACAAACAAAAAGAAACTGCATCTTTTTTATCAATTGTTCAATTGTTTCAAGAAGAGGAGGAAAGAGCTAATATGGTAAGGATTGCAGAAATGCAAAAAGAACTAATTAAAGAAGAAGCTCAAAAAATTGAAGGTATGGCAGCTTGGAAAGCTAGAATTTTAGGTATAGGTATAGATGATGTCTTATAAATGCAAAGAATGTGGAGAAGAGTTTAATTCTGAAAAAGCGTTACACGCTCACATAAAAAAACATGGTTTTTATGTTGCTGATTATTATGTTGAGCATTATCCAAGATTTAATAAATTAAACGGCAATCCTATACAGTTCAAAAACAAAGATCAATATTTTTCAACAGACTTCGCGAATGTAAGTCAAATGAGAAAATGGTGTGAAGAGTCTAATGGTAGCGAAGTAAAAAATTACATACTAAAAACTTTAGCTGAAAGAGTGAGATTAAAGGGGTGGCAGTATGCGCCAAGCCATGTAGAGCTATATAAAACAAAAATGCCAGATATAAATATCTATAAAAAGTATTGCGGGGGATACAATAAAGCTTGTGCGGAAATAGGGATAGAGCCTTTATTCAAAAGGCCGATGCCTCAAAAATTTTACGATAATTTTGATGTAAAGGTATTTGTGGACACCAGAGAGCAGAAGCCTTTATACTTCAAAGATTCAGAAAGTTTAAAATTAGATTTTGGTGACTATACACTAGCTGGAAAAGATTTCACTAATACATTTGTAGATAGAAAAAGCGCAACAGATTTTATCGGGACTTTTGGTCAAGGTTTCGAAAGATTTAAAAGAGAAATGAAAAGGTGTGTAGAACTGGATAGTTATATGTATGTAGTTGTTGAAAAATCCATAGAAAGCATTTACAGCGATTATTTTCCAGGTAAAAAAACATCTACTTTAAATTGGGCGTTATCTAACATGGTAAAACTACAACACGAGTTCCCTAGGAGGTGTCAGTTTGTATTTACTAGATGTAGAGCTCAGAGCGAAATGTTGATTCCAAAGTTATTAGCTTTGGGAAAAGATTTGTGGGAAACCGATATTCAATATTATATAGAAGAAGAAGATGTCTTGGGAAACGGGTAATCAAAAACCTATTAAAAGGGAAGATATAAATCAACAAGTTTTAGAACTTGAGGGATACCTTGAAGACAATAAAGCGAAGTATTGGTTATACAAATTTTTAAAAGAAAACGTAACGTTTACAACAGAACTCTTAACTGGTATAGAATTATTTCCGTTTCAACATATGGCTGTAAAGGCCATGATGGAGAATGATTACTTTTTGGGCGTATGGTCCCGTGGTATGTCGAAATCCTTTTCTACGGGCATTTTCGCGCTGTTAGACGCTATGCTGAACCAAGGAGTACATATCGGAATTATATCTAAATCGTTTCGTCAGTCTAAAATGATATTTAGAAAGATAGAGGATATAGCATCCGACAAAAAAGCAGAACTATTTCAACAGTGTATAGGTAAGGTTACAAAATCAAATGACGAATGGTCTATGGTGATAGGCAAAAGCAGGATTACAGCTTTACCCTTGGGCGATGGTGAAAAACTCCGTGGTTTCCGTTTCCAAAGGATTATTGTAGACGAATTACTCTTGATGCCAGAAAAAATTTATAATGAAGTTATTATGCCGTTCCTTGCTGTTGTAGAAAACCCAACAGAAAGACAAAAAATTAAAGATGCTGAAGATCAAATGATTAAAGCTGGCAAAATGAAAGAAGAGGATAGAAAAGAATGGCCAAGTAATAAAATGATAGGTCTTTCATCTGCATCATATAAATTTGAATATTTATACAAATTGTATCAAGCTTATGAAAATATGATATTCAATCCTGGGGCGAAAAACCAAGGAAGAAGATGTATTATGCAGTTTTCGTATGACGCCGCACCGAAAGCTTTGTATGATGAAAATTTAATTAGTCAAGCTAAAGGTTCTATGAGTCAATCGCAGATTGATCGAGAGTTTAACGCTATATTTACTGACGATAGCGCTGGTTACTTTAAAATTAGTAAAATGGCTGATTGTACAATTGTAGATGGGGAATCGCCTTGTGTGGAGGTGGCTGGAGATCCAGACGCTCAATATATAATGGCTTTTGACCCCTCGTGGTCAGAGTCTGAAACTTCTGATGATTTTGCCATACAGATTATAAAATTAATGCCAGAACAGAAAAAAGGTGTTGTAGTGCACAGCTATGCGTTACCAGGAACAAATCTTAAAAAACATATTATATACTTCAAGTATTTATTAGAACACTTTAATATAATTATGATTGTAGGGGACTATAATGGTGGTGTCCAGTTTTTAAATTCAGCAAACGAAAGCGACATATTTAAAAGAGCAAATCTAAAAATAGATTGTTTTGAATCAGATTTTATACATCCACAAAACTATGTTAATGATCTAAAGGATGCAAGAAGGCAATATAATTTATCTAGTGGTGTTATATGTAATTTGCGTAAACCTACATCACAATGGATTAGAAATGCGAATGAAATGTTGCAAACATCTTTCGACAGAAAGAAACTATATTTTGCCGCAACAGCTATGGATGAAAATTATTCCATACAAAAATCCAAAAAAATACCAATTAAAGATTTAAAGTTTTCCAAGTATGAAGACGAGAAGAACGTCGGCGCTAAGATGATTGATTTTATTGAGCATCAAAAAGATATGATTGACTTAACAAAAGCTGAATGTGCACTTGTACAAGTGACAACTTCTGCTGGAGGCACACAAAACTTTGATTTACCACCTAATCTAAAAAGACAAAAAGGCGCAGATAGACCAAGAAAAGATTCGTATTCCGCTATTGTACTAGGAAACTGGGGTATGAACATATATTATGATATGATGGACATACCAGAAGAAAACAATATGGGATTTACTCCAATGTTTATTAAGTAAAGTTGCCAAAGTTACTTTAACTTTGTGTAAAGAACTTTATAATAACAAGTTATGCCTAGAAAATATACAAAAAAATCAGACTATTGGAATAAATTTACCAGACCGATAAATCAAACATCTCAAGCAAGTCAAAATGTAGAGCCTGCTTCAATAGGATCCGCCTACCATGTTTCAGAAGCATCATATAGTAGATCGGGCAGTATTAATAATTTAACATCACAACAAACATCAACTAGAATCAATAGGTCTTCTATTGCTAAACCAGTCAACAAGTTTAGTCAAATTAGAGGAGGATTATTACCTTATGAAATGTCTAGTGACGGAATCAATGTCAGAGAAGCTATTGAACTATGTCAAAAAGCTTATGCCAATGTTCCTATTTTTAGAAATACAATAGACATGATGTCTGAGTTTGCCAATACTGATGTATATTTAGAAGGAGGCAACGCAACATCTAGAAGCTTCTTTAAAAAACTCTTCGAAAAAATTAAACTATGGGATTTAAAAGATCAATACTTTAGAGAGTATTATAGAAGTGGTAACATATTTCTTTACAGAATTGACGGCAAATTTAACTTAGATGATTTTAAGAACTTTTCTAAAAACGTATCTGAGTTGCCCGCAGAAAACAAATTCCCGATTAGATATATACTATTAAATCCATTTGAGATAGTAGCTAAAAGAAGCACTGTATTTAGCTCGAAAGATGGTGCTTATGCTAAAATATTATCAGAATTTGATATGGAAAGATTATCTAATCCTAAAAACGATTATGATAAACAAATATTTGAAGCATTAGATCCAGAGGTAAAAAAACAAATTAAAGATGGGGCTTATTTTAAAGACGGACTAAAAATTAATTTAGAAAACGAGAGAATAGCATATAGTTTTTATAAGAAACAAGACTACGAACCATTTGCTGTACCATTTGGATATCCTGTTTTAGAAGATATCAACGCAAAGATGGAAATGAAAAAAATGGATCAAGCTATCATGAGAACTGTAGAAAACGTCATTCTTATGATAACAATGGGTACGGATCCAGATAAGGGTGGCATAAATCATCATAATGTGAAAGCTATGCAAACATTATTCTCAAACGAATCTGTGGGCAGAGTTTTGGTATCTGATTATACAACAAAAGCGGATTTTGTTATACCAGATATTAACAAAGTGGTTGGGCCACAAAAATACGAAGTTATTAATAAAGATATTAAAGAAGGTTTGCAAAATATCATTTTAAATGACGATAAGTATAACGGAGCTCAAATTAAAGCAAGAGTATTTTTAGATAGACTTAAAGAAGCTAGAGAAGCTTTTATAAATGATTTCCTACAACCAGAAATTAAAAGAATTGCAAAAGACTTAGGTTTTAGATCTTATCCAGATGTAAAATTCCAAGACGTTGATTTAAGAGATGAGGTTCAACTTATGAGAGTCACAACAAGACTTATGGAGTTAGGTATTTTAACTGCAGAGCAAGGTATGCAAATCATACAAACTGGTAGATTCCCATTAGCGGAAGAGTTAGATGCAGCTCAAGATAAGTTTGTTGAACAAAGAAAGAAGGGTCATTATAACCCGATTGTAGGAGGTATACCAATGATAGAAGACGATGCACCAGTCGAATCAGCTGATGAACAAAAGGTTCCTGGAGTACCAGGCAGACCAGTTGGGACAACTGAAGCAAAAGAATCAATTTCGAAAGAAGCCATACAGTCAACTGTTTACGAAATAGAAGCTTTGCAAACACTAGCGACGCAAGAAATGAAAACCAAAATGGGTAAAAAAAGACTAACTAAACAACAAAAAGAAATGATCGCAAGTTTATGTGAATCTGTTGTATGCGGTAGTGAAAAAGAAAATTGGACAAGTACAATGATTTCTTGTGTAAATGACTATACAAAGATTGAAAGTTTGAACACATTAAGTGAAATTTATGATGTCTCAGATGCTCATCAATTAGAAATTTATCCATCAGCAATTTTATACCACTCAAATGAAAGAAATTAAAAATCCTTTAACAGCGAATATTGATCGTTCAAACGGCAATATTGAAATCTCCATAGCTAAAAAATATTCTGAAAAAGAAGAAGCTATGTATAAATCGTTTATGAATGTTTGCGCGACAGACGACAAAGCTTTGATCAATACATCTGCAATGGACGACGATAAAACAATGAAAGCTTGCGGAATGCAATTTGATAAAATGCGAGCAATGTTAAATGAAGTTGGCGAAGGCGGTTTAACAGAAAAACAAAAAAAAATTACCTCCAGCTCTTCAAAAAGCTATCTTAAAAAAGATGAAAGAGGAAGGCAAACCTACAGAAGAAGAATCTGAAGCTGCTAGTAAACTATTATCAAAAGACGACCAAAAGAAAGAAGAAGTTGGTCCAGAAGGAGAGCTTAAGAAAGTAGATAGTCCTAAAGACCCTAAATCTGTAGAAAAAAATAAATAGTGGCTCACAAGTACACAACTAATTTTGATTTTGAGGTTAGCGCCAGCGATGAAGTAGGTGGTATTATTTTGTCGAAGGCTAACTTACAAAATTTAAAATCATTAATTCCAAACCAAGTAGATCTTAAAAAGAACATAGATTTGATGGGTGTTGCTTTTAACGCTGCTGTGGTTAACGAGTTTAACAAAAACGGTGATGGGATTAGTACAAAAACAGCAATCGATTCCGTTCAACAGTTTGTTCACAAACCAACAAACATAGAACACAACAAGAAAAAAGTTGTAGGTCATATCGTTAACGCTGGATTTAGTGACTATGTTGATAGCTCTATTTTAATCAATGTAGACGAGAACGAAACAAATCCATTCAACATAGCTCTTGGTGCTGTGGTATACAAAACAGTTGATAGAGAGTTTTTTGAAACACTACAAAATAGCACTAACCCAAACAATAAATTACATAATGCAGTTTCAGCTAGTTGGGAAGTTGGCTTCAGTGATTACAAAATTGCTGTAGGAAGTAAAAATTTAAAAGACGCAGAAATCATTTCAGATCCAAAACAAATAACAGAAATGAAAGCTATGTTAAAAGGTTTTGGAGGCAAAGGAAAGATGGATGATGGAACACCTTTGTATAGATTAATCGTCGGTAATGTTTATCCATTAGGTATTGGTTTTACGATGAAACCAGCAGCTAATGTAAAAGGGGTAATTTCAGAAGAAAGCATAACTCCAGAAGTAAAAGAAACAAAAGCTATAGAAATAAATACAAAACAAAACGAACAACTACAAAAAGTTGCGGCTAAAATTTCACAAAATTTAAAAAATACTGTAAACAATAACAATATTATGGACATAGAAAACCTATTAACAGAACTCAAGAGCGATCTTCAAGAGAAAAAGTTTTCTCAAGAAGCTATTGCAGGCATGACATCAACATTTGCTGATGCCATTAAAACCAAAGATGAAGAGTACAAAGCTTCTCTTGAGGCTGCAGAAAGTGAGAAGGCTGAAATCGCAAAAGCGAATGAAGAACTCAAGACTTCTGTAGAATCAATTAAAGAAGAATTAGCTAGTGCTCAAGAGCGCATCGGAGAGTTTGAAAAAGCACAAGCTTCTGCAGAAGCAGAAACTGTTTTCAACTCACGTATGGAAGAAATTGATTCAATCTATGATTTAGAAGAAAGCGACTCTGCTTTTATTGCTGAAAAAATTAAAGGACTCGATACTTCAGAAGAAGCATACGCTTCTCTAAAGTCAGAGCTTGAAGTATTTTGGGCAAACAAAAACAAAGAAGCTAAAGCTAAATTCGAAGAAGAAGTTCAAGCTCGCGTTAAAGAAGAAGTTGAAAAACGCCTTAGTGGTGAAACTTCAGAAGCATCAGAAACAGACGTTGAAGAAGCTTTGGATAACGCAGAAGAAACAACTTCTGAAATACCAAACAATAACGAGGCTCAAGCTTCAGCTGGAACACTTAAAGAAAAGTTTGCAGCAGCTTTCAGCCGCGATAACATTTTATCATAAAATTTAACAATTAACAATTACAAAATACAATGAGTCTTAGACTATTACCATTCAGACAATACGACGAAAATGACGTCGTGAACATGTTTGCATTGGGCAGGGAATCAGCATTAGCTGCTACAACTGACGATGGAAACGGTTCTAACGGGGTATTTGTATCAATCGCAACAGGAAACTTCGACGCAGACACAATTGAGTATGTATCGGATTCATATCTAGGTAAATCAGATTATCCTTTTGTCGGTCCAGATCAATACCCAGTGAACTCAGCATTAACCGTTGCTGCAACGACATCTGGAGCCATTCCTTTCGGAATTACTCTGAATCAAACTGCAAAGAACGATGAAAATGGTGAGAAATTATTATATAACGCAACTAAAAAAGAAGAGCTTCAAGCTGTTCTTCCTGGACAGACCGTACCTATCGCTACAAAAGGCATTTTCACTTTAGGGTTGAATGCTGTTGATGGTGGCGCAGGCACTAATGTTTTCACAGTTGGCACAGGTATCAAAATATCTAATACAAGTGCAGGTAAAATCACTGGAGTAGCTCCAACTGATTCAACTTCATTTGGTACAGTTATTGGTACAGGTGAGCGTACTTCTACAGGCGGTCTTACAGATCAGTTTGTTGGAAAATATGTTGTCGTTAAGATTGGATAAGAAAGGAAATTATTTATTATGAAAATCACTTTAAAAAATACACCAGAACAAGTAGAGCTTGTTAAAGCTATGGCTTCTCGCAACCGCGATGTAGCTTATGAAGCGCAAACAGCTCTTGCTGAGTTCATCGGACCAGTTTTAGCAGAGGTTATTAACCAAGCACCAGCTTTGTCTAACCTTTTCACAACTCTTCAGTACAATGCAGATGATAATCCTTCAATTCCGTTGGATCTTTATCATGACATTGCTGACGAAGATTACGTACAAGTTTACAGCCAGTCTCGCGCTGGAGGTTTACCAACTTCAGAAGTTTTACCAACATCATCAGAGTTAAAACTTGCTACATATTCACTTGATTCAGCAGTTAGCTTCGATCGTCGCTATGCAGCTAAATCACGCATGGATGTTGTCGCAAAAACAATGACTCGTGTTGCTCAAGAAATTCTTATTAAGCAAAACAAAATCTCAGCAAACGTTGTTATGAATGCTCTTTCAGAAGCGCATAAAAACAATAGCATCGTTCTAAGTGAATCAGCTGCGATCAAACGTTTTGTTCTTGCTGACTTAAACCACATGATCACACGTTCAAAAAGAATCGTTACATCATTCCAAGGCGGCACTCCTGCTGGAGACCGTGGTCGCGGAGTGACTGATCTTATCGTTTCTCCAGAGCTTGTTGAAGAGTTACGTGCTATTGCATATAACCCAATCAACACTGCTGGTGCTCCTGTAGGTGGTACTGATGCAGTTCGCACTGCTGATGCAATCGCTCAAGAAGCATTTAGCGCTGCTGGTGCTCCAAGCTTCTATGGTATCAATATCATCGAGCTTAACGAAATGGGTGGAACATCATTAGGAACTACTGAAAGAAGCTTCAACAGTACCTATCGTACATTCGGTGCTGCTAACGGTACAAACATCGCTCACTTCGATGGAACAGTTGGTACTGAAGTATTCCAAGCTGACGACGAGCTAGTTCTTGGTATCGACCGCACACGTGAATCATTGATTCGCCCAGTTGCAGTTGACGCTGAAAATGGTGGTGAGTTCAACTTAATCGCTGACGATCAGTACAGCATCCGTCAAAACAAGATCGGTTACTTCGGTTCACTCGAAGAAGGTCGTGTTGTTCTTGACGATCGTGCTCTAATCGGAACAGTCATTAAGACAGCTACCTGATAAGTTAGTACAACAATTTAAAAGCCACTCTTCGGAGTGGCTTTTTTTTTTGAAAAAATTAAATTCAGTGTAATATATAATATGGAAGAAGATAAAAATCTACATGACTTAAAGGGAGAATTTGTTGAAGATATGGCTAACGCTATAGAAAACGATGAAATCAGAAACGATGATCCTTTGGAAGAACTAGAAGAAGCTAATGGAAAAGAACAAGAATCAGAAGCTTCGGAAGAGCCTAATTTGGATGAATTAGAATATGCTGATGGCAAGGAAAGGGATGAGCTAGATTTGATTGAAGAACAAGAAAAAATCTTTGGCACAAATATGTTGAGCCCTTTTAAAACTGCGGACATGAGAATATTCAGACGCAATCTAGAAACAATGACAAGAGATCAAATGAGCTCTATGGCAGAGCGTACAGCTTGCAGAATATATTCAAATGAGCAAGAACAAAAAGAAGAACTTACAAGAGGTTTTGTTGACTGGTGTAAGATGAATGCAGGAGCTTTCCAAACAGATGCATCAAAAAAAGCAGAAAAAGGGGCTAGAGCTAAAGCATTTGAGGATTCTGTAAGTGTAAAAGAATTAGAGGAAAAGCTTAAATCTAAATCATTATCAGATATTCAATCCACTGCAGCTCGCTTAGGATTCAATCCTGGCTTTGATAAAAATAGGCTTATTAATCTAATTAAGCAAGAATATCAAAGACAATCATGAACATAAGCGATTTAGCTACCCAAATATATCATCAAGAGTTTGATTCAACTGGCGTATCCCACACAGCAATTTCTGGGTGGCTTGCCAACAACTTGGGTTTGTTAAATACTTATTTGTATACCAGTTTCTCTGGAGACAGTGCGCAAATCTCTGGATTTGGCCTAGAAGAGGCTGATATATACAAAGAGATGTACATATACCATCACTACACAAAACAGGCTAGAAACACCCTTAGAGGCATAGCAAACGATACAAATGGAAACATATTAAGCGTACGTGATGGCGACAACAGTATTACCTTTGTAAATAAAAACGAAGTAACAAAAGTTTACAAAAGTTTAGCTAATGATTCTTATGATAAACTATTAAGAATGATACAAAGCTACAATAGTTACAATGCATCACCCAGACAAGTTGGTGGTGTGGAAACCTTAATTTCTCCCACTGGAATTTAATAATAAAAAAACCCCGCTTTTACGCGGGGTTTCGTTTTTAAATCTTTCGTAAGTATTATACGAATACTTGATCGCCACCAGGGCCTGCTGCAATACCAGAGAAGAAAACGTTGTTAGTTGTATCGTCTGGACCACCAATAGTAACAGAGAATGTTAAATCAACTGTCTTATTAGGACCAATACTTGAACTAACTGCTTCAGATTCTACTTTAGCATTTTTCAGTGTGTACTCTACTTGTTTAGATCCAGCAGTATTTGCGAATGAGAATGATAATTCATCAATAAAGCTATCATTTGCAATAACGTCATGTAAAGCTTGGTCTTGAGTTTCATTTACAACAGCACTAACTGATAGTGTTGGAGTAATTGGGAAATCAGCAACACGAGCAAAAGCGAATGTTGAACCAAGTTTTTCAATTGGAGTTCTTGATAAAGGAACACTTAGTGAAATACTTTGGATGTGGCCGTCTGATGAGCCTCCACCAATTTTAAAGAAGCCTTTAGTATTACCTAAAGATAATGACATGTCGCCTGGTTTCAAAGCGTTAACAATAGCAGCTCCAGTAGATTGACTTGGAGCACTTAATATGACACCAGATCCCTGAGTAGCAAGCTGTGTTCCATTTGTTACGTCAACACCTACACCACTAATAAAACCTTTAACGCCAGCATTAATTTCTACAGAGCTACCTGGTTTACCAGCAGCTGACCGTGCGACATCAAAACTTCCGTCTTTAATTTCACCTGCTGCTGCAGCTCCTGTATCTAAAATGTTACCAGCTCCAAATTCTACAACTGAACCTGCAAGACCAGTGACACCAGAAACTTGAGTTGTTGAATTAGCATTCAAACCTTCTAGAGAAACTGTGATTGTTGGGAAATCTCCAACTGATGCGTCTAAAGAATAATCAGAAAGATAGCAGTTACCTAATCCAATTGTACTGTAGTCATTTGTTTTTTCTGTTCGAGCAACGTTAGCATCCTTACCTTCTGGAGTAGTTAACATATAAAGATTAATACCAGAGGTAGCATTTTCTGAAGTTGCGGAAATTTGATTTGAAATAAATCCCGTTGATAATGTTCCCGATGTAGGGGAGAATCCGAGTGCGAGCTCATTAAAACCATCACCAAGTAAATAGGTTAGGTCAACCGAAACTGTTGGAGTTTCTAAGATAGTTGAGTCGATACGAGCTAAAGCACCGAATTGGTTAACGTCTGTTCTGTTAACATTGAAAGAATAATTAGCAGATTGAATTCTTCGAAGCTGCTTATGCTCTATTCTTCCAGTAGAACGAACCGACTTACTAGCGTATAACGCGTCTGATTGATAAATGATTCTATTAGCCATAATATTTAATATTCTTTACAGTTAAATTCTTTAAATGTGAAATTAAGCACGAGGAAATCTATTAATGGATACATCAAAATCTACAAATCCAACCTTTACATCTCCTGGTAACGCTGTTTCTGTTCTTTCTGCAAGTTTTGAGGTGACAACATTTTCTATGTAAAACTCTCCAGTTGGTGATTTAAACTCGTTTACTAAATTCGTATAATTAAAAGATCCATTCTTTATATCACCTAGTTCTGTTGTAGGATGACCAGTAAATGGAATTTTGGTAAATGTGGTATATCTTGTATCAGCAAATATAGATAGTATTCCATCTAGTTGATATTGATTTTCTGACATTACTACAGCCTTAATTGAATTGGTTGTTTTGTCTTCCCCACCAAATGCAAATCCTTCATTTCTAGTTAATTCTGAATTAATAAAAACAGCAGGTAACATTTTATCATATGGTTTAACACCAGATAAAATTTTTCCATATCTACTATTTAATTCTAGACTGCTATTTAATATTAAATCTTCTTCACTATCATTTGTGATATATATATTAAAATCTTTAACAGCAAAAGTTCCTGTAATTAATGCAGAAGAATCTAAAAGATTACCAGTTTCTAAAACTCTACCATTTTCAAAATCAAATGTAAATCCAGTTAATCCACTAACCAAAAAACTATCAAATGCTGGAAATGAACCACCAACAGCATTAACTCTAGTCCAATCAGGGACTTGCCATGGAAAACTGTAACCAGTATTTGTAGCTCTCCAAGCAACTGAAGCGGATTGAGCTTGGTTAGTATCTTTTAATTCCCACTTTCCTGTTAATCTTGAGTGGCCAAGGCTTTCATTAATTGCGCTGTTTCTTATCCTTAAACTTAAACTTTGTTGACTTCTAAAAACCAAATTTTGTTTAGTTGTATTTAATTTGTCAAAAACCCCATCAAAATTATTAGCGCTTATAGCTGGCCCCACATTCGAAACAGAAAATCCAGTAATAGCATCATTATTTGCTGATGAATTGCTTCTTCCAGTGCCCATAAGAGTTGTAGGTATTTCTGCACCAGGAACTGAAGAATCTGTAACCCATTGTTTGTAGGGACTAGCAAAAACGTTAAAACTATCTGGTAGTCTATCGTCTTCAAAATAATATAACTGACCTGTTTGATTTGAAAAGGCCTCACCTTTAGTCAACAAATGATTGTCAAACCAAAGCATAAAACTAGTCATTACTTCATGTTGGAATTGTGGCTTCATATTTTTAAATTTTGGAATTCTTTTTTATATGTTTTTAAAAAATGAGATATATATTTTGTATTCTGAAATCTCGCTTTTCTAACTTTCTTTTTGGACTGTATACCAAAACCAGATCTACTTGCATCTGATTTCTTTTTTAAATAATAACCAAGACCAGATAATCCTGTTTCCATAGATTGTGCCCAACTTCTACCAGTCATATATGGTAGAGGAGTCGCTTTAAATATGTCTTCGGCTTCTGGCAACTGAACAGAAAATGTAGCACCTTTTGTTGATCTTTGACCTATGTTGATTGTTGTTGTATTTAAAAGATCTAAAATAGGAGCTATTGGGTCATCGCCTTGTTCGAAACCAATAAATGAAAAAAGATTTGTAACTCCTCCAAGTGTGCCACTAATATTATCAGCCTGGACTCCAGCTTTTATTTCTTGAGTAATTGGGTGATTTAAAAAATCTGTTATCATTTCTTTCTTTTTCTGGGCAAAAGAAGATTTAATCAGTTTCCTGACCGTTGGTAAAACCAAAGCACTTGATTGTGATCTTAAAGATTTTTGTATTTCTAGAGTTAACAAAGACATTATTCTTCCATTGGTTTGAGATAAAAGTGGTAATACTGTGGCCCAAAAATACCAGTTGGATTACCTTTTGTTTCTATTGTGTATTTTCTACCCTCGAACTCGCATCTTGTAGCTTCTTTTAATAATTCAAAACCAGTAGCATTAACAGTAATTCTAACTTCGCCATCCATAACTGTAAAATCTGATTGGCTGTTTATGTTTCCGTCTGCAAAACCCTTTTCTTTTGCGTCTATATATTTAATTCTTGCTTTAATGGTTTGTTGTTGAACGGTTTTTGTAACAGTTTTCTTACCACCGCCAGATCTTCCGTATATTCCATTATACTCAGAACTAGCAGCTATTGAAACGGTTTTGCCTTCTTTGAAAACCGTGATGTTTCTCGCAAAGGTTTCGTGTATGTCATCTATGATTGCTTTAATCGTAGATTTTTGCGATTCTGATATAAGTGGAGTGGCCATGTTACTTTTTACACTTTTTATGTGTAAATAACCATAGGAATAAGGTATGATAGCGCAAGATTTTCTAAATGATAGATCTCATCATCATATAAGGTTTTTATTTAAATCTTATTTAATGTTGTTAGAGGATTTAAAAAAAGAGCATGACATCAGGTACAAAAAGTTGTACGAATTGTTGCCAGAAGATCAACATGATCTAATTAAAATGGCTGATTATTTCGATGAAGAATATTACAATCAGTACAGAAAAAAAGTATTAGATATTGGAAATTCTGTTTTGCGAGATTATAATAGTGAGTTAGAAAACTTAATAGTTGAATTCAGGTTTAAGGATAATGAAAGATAATAAAATTATATATAAATTTAAAACGGATAAAACCATCGAAGAAAAGGTGGAATCCAAAAGAACTAATAAAGACGGAGAAGAAGAAATCGTTTTTAAAAATAAAAAGGTTAAAAAACCTCAAACTATCATAATTAATAAGCCTACGCGCAGAATGATAGACGCTGCCGAAGAATACTATGCTATTCAAGTTAGCCAAAATATTAAAAAAGGCATTGTAACTAAAGCTATGTTGCAAAAAAAATATGCAGATACAGGAGGCTCTCTTACTGATGACGAGAGTAGAGATATGATTAAAGCTGTTCAAAAAAGCAACGAATTATCAAATGAAATACAAATGCTAGTTGCCACAAATGGGGACAAGAATAAAATTGAAGAATTAGAAAACCAGTTGTTAAATTTGAGAAAACATTTGGTTGAATTAGAAAGCTCTCTGCAGGGTATTTACCAAAATACAGCTGATGCTAGAGCAGAAAGAGCTACATTACTTTGGTATGTTGTTAACCTAACACAAATTCAAAATCAAGAAAAAGAACTAAGTAATTTCTTCGATGGCGTCTTATTGGAGGATAAATTAGAAAATTTATACGAAAAAGATGAATCTGGAGATGAGTTTTTTGAAAACGCTTTAGATAAAATCATGAAGATTGTTTCTTATTGGCACTATACAGGCGACACTAGTGAAGAAAAAATCAATCAATTTGTAGAAAATGCAGGATGATTTATCATTAAGCATTATAGCAGAAATATTTAACGAATGTACTGAAGTAAATAGTTCATACGGAATTTTGTATTTGAGGCACTTCTCCCAGATAGAAACTTCGACTAACCTTCTTAAGAAATCCAGATACATTGAAAAAGCTCAAAAAAAAGGTTTACCTACAGAAAAAGAAGCTTTAGATTTTCTTTTGAAGGAGGGTATGTGGGAAGAAGAGCAAGAAAAAGAAATCAAAAAGAAAAAAGAATTTGTTGAAAATTTAAAAACTGGTTTAAGTAAGTTACAATTACCATCAGCTAGAGAAAAACACAAAGAGCTAATTAAAGAAGAAGAAAATAAATTTAAAAAAATGTCTTTTGATAGATCTGCATTGATTGGTTTAACTGCAGAGACATATGCGGATAAAGTAGTTAACAGAGATTTTTTTGAATCCATAGCATATTTTGACAGAGATTTTAGAGAACCTGTTTTAAAAAACATTAGTTACGATGCAAAAGAAACTGAATTAGAAATAACTAAAATACAAGAAGAGTTTTTCAAAAAGTTTTCTGAAAAAAATATATCAACAGCTGTTCTTTCTCCAGCTTATTCAGCTTACTTACCATTTTCTGAAGATATAATGTCTATTTTTGGTAAACCATTAAAAGACTTGTCTAATTTTCAATTAAGATTATGCTCATTTGGTAGAACCTTTTTAAGTGTATTCAAAAACAGCCCCAAAGAAATACCTGAATACATAGCAAAAGACCCAGAGTTACTATTAGAATTTGCTGAGTCGTTAAGAAATGAAAGAAAGGGCTCAGATAAGAAAGCTTCTCAAGGAGATGGAGGCTCTGTAATGTTTGGGGCTACAAAATCAGACATCGAAGCTGTTAAAAAAGAAAATGAAGACGCTGTAACTTTAGATGAAGCATTAAACAAAGAAGGAAAGAGTGGATTAAACATGCAAGATCTTATGAAAATGCATGGCGTTTAAGTGTAATTATCCTTATAGGATATGGCCGACGCAAGAATAAATGTAGATTTTATACCAAGGACTAAAAGAGTCGAAGCCGCGCTTGCGAAGATAAATGCAGCAGCGAAAGGCGTAGATTTTGGAGGGGGAGTTAGGGGTTTAGATAAGTTATCTAGACCTTTGGGTAAAATTACAGGACAGGCCAACGAATTCCAAAAATCCTTAGAGGCTTCCAATGCTCGTGTTTTAGCTTTCGGAGCTTCGGTTGCTGTAATAAATAAACTATCAGAAGCATTTGGTTCTTTGGTTAGTAATACAGTTAAAATTGAAGCAGCGTTTACTAAAATAGGTACAATTTTAGGTGGAACTAGAGAAGACTTAGAAAAATTTGGAAATGGTATTTTTAGAGTAGCCCAACAAACTGGTAACTCATTTGATCAAGTAGCAGAGGGTGCGTTAGAATTAGCTCGTCAAGGTTTAAGCGTTGAAGAGTCCTTATCAAGAGTTGAAACAGCACTAAAATTAGTTAGAGTTGCGGGTGTCGATTCCCAAAAAGCTGTTGGTGGTTTAACTGCAGCGATCAAAAATTTTGGAGATGCAGGTTTAACTGTGGCTCAAATAGCTGACAAGTTAGCAGAAGTAGATACAAGATTCGCTATATCTACTGATGATTTAATAGATGGTCTTAAAAGAGCTTCCGCCTCTGCTCAAGTAGCTGGAGTTTCTTTTGACGAGTTGTTGGCTGTGGTCACAACTGTTGAAGAAAGAACTCAACGTGGTGGTGCTGTTATTGGTAATGCCTTTAAAACTATTTTTGCTCGAGTTAGAAGAACAGACACGCTACAAGCTCTCAAAGATGTAGGTATACAAGTTTTAGATTCTGCTGGAAACATTAGAGGCGCTATTCCTATATTTAAAGATTTAGGTGTTGTTTTGAATGAGTTAGGAATGCAAAGCACTGAAGCCGCAGGTTTGATAGAAAAAGTCGCTGGTGTTAGACAGGGTGATATATTAATTAATTTAATTAGAGAACTACAAAAAGGGCAAAATCAATTTGCAAAAGCATTAGACGTTTCAGCTGGAGCATTTGGCGCTTTGGATAGAAAGAATCAAGAGTATTTAAAAACATTAGATGCTACAATTAATAAATTAGGAGTAGCTGCAGAAAAATTATCTTTTGTTGTTGGAGAAACTGGATTTGCTGATGCTGCAAAAAATATCTTAAATACATTTGAAAAAGCCATTACTGGAATAACTGATATATTGGATGGAGATAGTATAGGCTCTAAATTTGCAAACGGTATTTTAAAAGGTGTTGGAAATATATTAACTGGTCCAGGATTAGCGCTTATAGGAGCTGTATTTATTAAATTATTTAGAGACCTTGCTGTCTTTGGAATAGATTCTTTAAAAACTTTACTCGGAATAAATAAAGCCTCGCAACAACAAGCGGCTTTACAAGCATCTGTTTTACAAACACTTTTATCTAATCAAGCTATCCAAGCACAGATTTTAAAACTAGAGGGTGACAAGATAGCGCAAGAACAATTACTTTTACAAGTCTACAATCAGCAATATGCTGCTTTAGCTAAAATACAAGGAATTGCTAAAACCGTAACACCAGGATTATTTGGAGCTGGCTTAAGAGGTGGATCTGAAGGTGTAAGTAGAAAAACTGGTAAAGCCTCTGGTGGATACGTTGCTAGTGAAGCTAAAGATGTTTCTAGAGGTGTAGGTGGAGCTCCATCAAGTTCTAAAGTTGTATCGATACCAAATTTTGCTTTTGGTGGAGGTAGAAAAGGTACAATGGTTGCAAATACAAGCGAATACATTGTTCCTAATTATGCTGGTGGAGGAGACGCTATATTTAATCAAGATATGGTAAAGGCCATGGGTTTACCTTCTGGAGCAAGAAAGGTAAGAGCTGCTGGAGGATTTATACCCAACTTTGCTTCTCCAGGTAGTGCTGATTATTTTAATAATTTAAGAAGAAGAGAAAAAAGCGGCAAACAATTAAGTGCAGAAGAAGCAGAAGATTTAGCTGCATACAGAGCTAAAAATAAAGCAAGTGTTCTTAACATGGACGCTAGAAATAAATTAGGGGTTGCGGCTTTATTTGGAAAATCTAAAGTAGCAAATCCTACAACAAATTTTGGAAAACTTTCAACTACAGAAAGGGGTATTTTAACTTCGTCAGGATTTGGAGACGTACAAAAAGTTAGGCTTTCTAATGTTCAAGTTAGGTCTTTAAATAATGCAACTGGAAGTCTTAAAAGAGAAAAAGAAAAAAGCGATAGAAATGTCATATCAAAATTATTCTCAGAACCAACTTACAATTATGGATCTTCTTTATTAGATTTCTTCTCTGGAGATGAAAAGAATAGAACTTTAGGAGCAATGAAAAAAAGATCTAATGGTGCAAATTTATTCTCCACTTCTGTATTGGGTGGTATTTTTGAAAGCGCTATTAGATTAGTAACTGGAGGAGCAAAATCAATTCCAGATTTTGATTCAGCTCTACAAGATCAAACACCTTTTGATTTTGAAGAAGGCGGAAAAGCTAGTAGTAGATTTAAATCAAGATTTGGATTTTCTTCATCTTTAATTAAAGCTGATGCTAAAAGAACTGGAGACCCAGAACAAGTAAGAAGTTTAATTGGGAAAGCTATTAGAGATAGAAGTGTATTTACAAGTTTAAGAAAAAAAGTTTCAACAGCGTCTAATGGTTATGTACCCAATTTTGCAATGGATCCTTTGTCAGAAGCGATACAAAGAGAAAAAGAAGCTGGTTTACCAATGAGTCAAATTAGACTTAATCAAAGTGGTAAATTAAGAAATGCTCAAAACCCATTAGGATTAGCAATCACAAACACAAGAGATGAACCAACTGGTAGAATACCAAATTTTGCAGAACCCAATGAAAGTAAAGCTTTTGGTTTATTAATTTTGGCGCAGGCAGCCAGTGGTTTAGCTAGTACTTTTGCAGAAGGTAATGAAAATTTACAAACATTAATTATGGGGATAGGTAATGCTGTTAGTGTTTTTGCTACAATAGAATTATTACAGGGTCCAATAAAAGGCTTTGGTGATAAAATAAAATCTTTTGGAACTGACATAGCGACATTTAGACCTGGAATGCGTGGTCCTGGTGGTCAAGCAAGAGGTTTCAAGGGAAGTTTGGGTAGAGGAATTGCATCAATAGGAGGAGCTTTACCTGGTATTGCTGGCGGTGTTGGATTAGCTGCTTCTCTAATTCCATTAGTTCTTGAATTAACAAAAACAAAAGATAAATTTAAAGAACTTAATCAATCAATTAGTCAAATAAGTTTTGGAGATTTAGCTGGAGGAGTAAATAGTGCGGTAAACGCATTTAAACAATCTGTCATCGCTGAACAAAAAAGAAGAGAAAATTTAGAAGCAGCTGGAGTACCTGTTACTGGAAACACTGCTTTAGATCCAAGAAGAGCTGCGATAGCTGATGCTGATGATTTTATAAAAAAATTCAGAGAAGAGCAAGTCAATACTACGGCATTTTCTTCTGGTTTTAGTAAGGGTGATAGAGAATTTTTAGGCAAGTCATTACTAATTGACCCAGAAGCGGTAGAAAATGCTTTTAAAGGGGCAGCGAGAGAAACAATAAAGCCAGGACCAGGAGGTGGTAGATTCGGATCATCTAAGATAGATGCCACAACGATAGATTTTAATGTATTTTTAAAGCTATTATCTGACGAATTTCAAAAACAAACAAGGGCTCAAGAAGCTTTAGCAGCTAAAGCAACCCTTGAAGGTACTTCTCCGACAAGATCAGTAGCTCAAGTTCAATCTTCGATTGGAAAAGGGTTAGCACAAGCGACAGGATCAATAGATAGAGATTTACGAGCAGATTTAACTAAATTGCAAAAACAATCTTTAGGTTTTGATGCTGGCTCAGAGGGTCAAATTGGCCAATTTAAGGAAAGAACACAATCGCAAGAAGACGCTTTGCAAATATTAATGAAAAATAAAGCGTTGACCGCAGACATCAAAAAACAAAGAGTTGCGATATTAGCTTCTTTCACTAAAGAAGTTGTGGCGAACGAAAAGATTAAAGATCTAACCGCAGAACAAGAAGCTAAAATTACTGCTATATTAGGTTCAACAAATGATGTAAATAACGCTGAGAAAGAAATATTTGATATAATGGGGCTTAAAGGAGAAGAAACCGAAGTCCAACAGGCAGCAATTAGAAAAATTACAGAATCATATTATGAGCAAGAGGCAGCTTTATCACAGCAAGAAACAACAAGAAAAGAAGCCATAGAGGATGAAGAAGATTTACTTAAAACAAATAGAGATGTAAATAAGATTTATGAAGAAAGGAATATTGCTTTAGCTAATAACTTATCCGCTAATGCAAAACTTTTAAGATCTCAACAATATGCATACGACTTAGCTGTACAACAAAACGCACTAACAAGACAAGGAGGAGGTTTAACACCTCAACAAAAAAGAGATTTAGATTACGCTGAAACAATAGCCTCTTTAACACTTGAAGAGGAAGCTGCACAAAAAACATTAGAAGATTTACTAGATAGACAAGCAACTTTACTAGAAGATAAATCAGGAAAAAATGAAGAAGCCTTAAATGATGTCAAAAATGAAATAGACGCGCAACAAACTGTTATAAATAATTTAGAGACAATTAATAATTTAAAGAGACAAGGTGCTTTAACAAATCAAAACGAAACAGCCTACGATTCATATATTAAAAATTTAAATGAAGAAATTGCAGCTTTATCTGAAACCGCTCCAGTAAGAATTAGTCAAACTATGGAATCAAGTTTGATGAACGCTTTTGAGAGAGTTGCTAGTGAAGGTTCTGATTCAATAGGATCAGCTTTGGGTAATGTAGCTTTGGATTTTGGAAGAGCTCTACAAAGAGAAATTATGAATAAAGCTGCTAAAAGCTTAGTGTCTTCTTTTGGTAGTTTTGGTTTTGGCGGTATAGGGAAAGCTCTTGGTTTTAATACAGGTGGAGTTGTAAAGGGAGGTAATGGAGTAACCGATGATGTACCAGCTTTATTAACTGGAGGAGAATACGTAATTAAAAAATCTGCCGTAAGAAAATACGGAGTAGGATTTTTAAATGAACTTAATGCAGGAAATGCAATGGGCTACAACCAAGGAGGTTTGGTCGATCAAGGCGGAAGTGATTATGGGGGTAAAAAATTCTGGGACGATCCAGGTGGCAACCAAATAGGTGGAGAAGCTTCAAAAGCTAGATTACAAGCAGCTTTAGATAAAGATTTATTTGTACCTGGCAGTAGAGGTTTTGGCGCAATGACTGGAAAAGAAACTTTATTAGCTTTTGCCACACAAAATATGACATCTGGATCAACTGATATGGTTTCTCCTGGCTCTTTAAATTTAGAAACCCAAAGCAGAAGATTGAGTAGTTTTGGTAGATTTAGAGACTCTCCAGCAAGAAGAGAATTAAAAGATGCACAACAACAGGCATTTAATTTATTTACTCAACAAGTAGGTGAAGAAAGGAGAGTTGTTGAAGAAAATAGAGCAGCTAAACAAGCTAGAGATGAGCGAAGAAGAGCAATGCGTAAACAAGCTTTTTTTGACGCAGCAGGTGCTGCTTTTAGTGCTGGCTTGTCAAACAAATTGGCTGGTGGGGATTTCTTTGGTAAGAAATATACTGCAGGAGGAATTCAAAATGCTATGACGGTCGGCGGAGAAACTTTTGAAGCTGGAACATCTTTTAATCAGTTGCAAAAACAATTCCCTGGTATGGATTTTACTCAAGAGATGAGGGTTCCTACAGCAAAAATATTTGGAAAACAATTTTATGGAAGTCAAGTAGTAGCAGGAGCCGATGCTGTGGGGCTTAACCTATTCGATGACGTTTACTCAAACTTTTCAGAGTCAATACCTTTTGATATGGGTAATGGATTCCAGGGTAGTTTTTTTAATAGACCTGGCGGAGCAAACGGAGGAATGTTTTCAACAAATAAGGTAGCTTTAACAGCTGGAGAATATGTCATGAGTAGAGATTCTGTTTCTTCTTTAGGAAAAGATTTCTTGGATGATATAAATAATTTAAGATTACCAGCACCAGGATTTGCTAACGGAGGAATAGTTGGGGGTTCATCTGGATCTTCTACTGCATCTTCTGGCACATCCAATGCTGACGTTGGATCTATAAATATAACTGTGAACGTAGACAAAGATGGAAACACTAGCGAGTCACAATCTATGGAAGGTGGAACATCTGCGGATGGAGAAAGGGAAAAGGATTTTGCAAACAGAATCAAGAGCATGGTAGTTAATGTAATTAACGAAGAAAAGAGAGTTTCTGGATCACTGTTTACAAGAAGAAAATAGATGGCTAGATTAAGTACAGATTTTTCATTCGATAGAGATGAGATTATATCTAGAGAATATTTAAAATATGCTTGTGTTGTAAATGCGCCAGGTACAGCTCGTGTAGCATGTCCATACCCAAACACAATTGTTTACGAAGAAGATTTTGATGGAACAAACAGGGTTAAAATGTTTGAGTTTGATAGACCTGGTCAAAAAACAATGACTGCACAAGCTGGTAAAATATATTATGGAACAAAAAATATATTTATACACGATATAGGTTCTCATCATAAAATTATACCCTTTTCTTTATCTGGTTTAGATTTTAGTGTTGATACTGATAGAGAGGCACCTAGACAATTTTACATATATTCTTTAGAAGATAACACCACCGTAGATTATTCAGACAATCAAAATTTAAGTGCTTCAAGTAGTTCTTTAAGTATTTCTACTGCTGGTACAATAAATACAACAATTACTCAACAAGAAAACAATCAATACAATCATTTTAAAGCTAACAAACCAATACTATTATCAAGTCAGGCAAATAGTGAAAAAGATTCAATGGTTCATCCTCCAGCCGCTAAAAGAATATTTTCTAGAGGTATAGGCGGCGTTAGAACCAGAACCGTTCATGAGGGCGGTAGATTGGCGTTAGGTGGAAGTACATACGATGCAACTAATGCTAGATCCCATTATTTTGCTCCTAATATAGGACAAGTTACTGAAATTAATGATGGCGAAGGTAGTGAGGGTGTACAGGGTGCAAGCCAAAATCACTTGGCAACTACTTTTGCTATTTCTCAAGCAATTGAAGCTTATTCTATTATTTCTCCTTATCCAGATACAAAAGTAGACGTTTACTATATAACTGGAGAAGGTGGAGCGGGTAACATATCCCAATGGAAACATTTTGAAACAAGAACTATAAATGGAACTATAGCAACCCCAGCTTTAATGTATAATAGTCCACTAGGAACAACGCCTCAAGATCAACCAGGAAGTAGTGTTTTAGTCGGAGGTACCGCTAAACTTTGGAGGTTCGAATCGACAAAACCTGTTATGTTGGTTGTTGATGAAAGCACTGCTGGAAGCGAGCTTTTTGTTGCTGGTTGGGGAAGTGGTCAGCTAAGTCCAGTTTATGGTGCAAATTTTAAATTTAAATCAAAAAACAGTTCTTGGATGGGGCAAGGATTTACTCATCACGTATCGCCACTTGGAATTAATAATATGGTTTGCGCAATGGATTTAACTTTCCAAGCAGGGCAAAAAAATACTAGAGCATTGGTCAAAAAATTACAAAATGCAACCTCTGGGCCAAAAACTGGACAAGCTGCATTTGATGGAGTTGGCACTGATTTTAATTTCGGTAGTAATGGGGAAAGTGAAATTGTAATAAATTTAGATAACGATGCTTATCAAAATTTTCATGGTTCTTATGTAAACGATTTTTCATACGTTCAATTAGCTCCAGACTTATATGAAACAAATATTAAGTTGATTAATAATAAAGTTTCTTCTGTTTCTAGTACTGGAATGGGTTTTGTTTCAAAAGACAAATTGATTGATTCTGCAGCGTCTACAAAAGTAAAACATGATATTTTCTACGTTAATAAACCAGGTCATAGTAACACTAATGTTTTTGATAATTATTACTACATGAATAACGATAGAAATGGCTCTAATTTTAGTTTTGATGGTACAGCAGAACAATTATCTGGATTAACAACCTATACTGGTGATTATGTAAATGCCACTAGAGTTTTCTATTTTCAGCCAGATAGACAAGTTCAAATAGCGGTAGATCATTCTTATAGAGAAGTTGCAGTCAAGGGTTCTTTCATGCAACAGCTTAATATATCTAGAAATCAAAATTATTTAGGACAAGTTAGATTAACATTTAACAACAGAACTAATAAAGAGGCTTATGCGATTTTACATTTTTTAGAAACCCATCTTGGATATAAGTCGTTTGTATTTTATAATACTGATGGTGTAACTAATGAAAATAGAGTTTATTATTGTGATGAATGGTCTCATAATTATATTTACTTTGATTCAAATACAATCACCGCAACATTTACCGAAATAGCTAACCCAATAACTCCAAATTTCTAATGGCAATAAATAATCCAGTAATATCATATGAAAATGTAGCTGTATTGAGAAATATAACAGGGGCGGATGTTAGTTTTTCTAATAGTGGTAACTATTTAGAATTTATTACAAAAGTCCAAGATTTTAGTTATTCGTTTAACATTGAAAACCAAAATGTTACAAATATCGGATCTGATATTTTTAGTCAAAAAAATCATGTTCAAGCTCCAGAGGTTGAAATATCTATTACAAAAAATGAAGATTTCTCAAATTTGTTTGATATGTTTAAGGCGCCAGCTAGTCCTGTTATAGATAAACACCCATTAAATGTAGACACTAATTTATATGCAATCGTTGGTAATGAAAAAGGTCAAAACGTTACTTCTCAAAACTTGTCTGGATTAAGCGCTATATCTTTTGGCAATTGCTATTTAACAAACGTAACACTAAACCAATCTGCAAACGGTTTGTTGACAACTAGTTATAATTTTGTTGCAAGTAATGTGCAGGCGCAAAAAATAGAAAATAGAACATTATATTTTAATAATTTTGAAGATATGTCTCCTCAAGATTTTAGCGCCTTTAATACAAATGATATAAAACAACAAGGAGATGATGGCACAAATTTAGATGTCAATGAGTTACATGACGGAAGAGGTTTATACTTAACTGTTAGTGGGCAAGTGGGATTTGACGATAGATTATCTAATAACAGCGGTTTTGGAGGCGTAGTTGTTACTGATCAAGATTTAAATAGAGGGTTACATCAAATGCCTGGGCACAGGAGTTTGGTTATGTATGATGGCGCTATAATAAATGGTTTTCATTTTAAGGACGCTAGTACAATGCATGCAGATGAAAATATACATCAAGGGGCAACGGGTGGATTATTAGTTGGAGATTCTACATATCTTGTATCGGGAACATATAGAAGTAATGTTGAACAAGCGTTTTTAGATATAAAATTTCTAACTGGCGGGAGTGGATCTAGCTTATCACATACAACAGCAAATTTTAGTGAAGCAAGTACAACTACTAAAACTTTTCATTTTACTGGAGATTTTGGTACATCCAAAACTGGAATAATATCAGTAGCTAGTAGAAAAACATATGGATATGGATCTATGACTGGTGCTGTATTTACCAACACTGGGTATAGTAATTACAAATATATGGAAGTTCCTCAAAACATTACATTTGAGGAAGCTATCTTACATGCCGCTGTAACTGGTAGGGGTAGACTTGCTATGCCTGACACTCTTGAAAAATGGGGCCATTTTACTGGGGCATTTGGGGAGTCGCCTGCCCAAGGTTGGATTGGACTAACAGATAGTGAAATTTATGGAGCCTCAGAAAGTAATTCTGAATCAACAAATGAACTCAAGAGGGCTAAATTTAAATTTTTAAATGGAGTAGATAATCCAATTACTGATGATCTTTTTTGGGGCACGAATGAACCTAATAATGTAGGTGGAACTGAAGATTTTATACAATATGGTTTTGGTGGTAACAAAAGGCTTAATGACCTTTCCCCAACTAGCATAAGAACTGGGTATTATTACGAACAGGTATCAACGGCGGTATTTGTTTCAGATTTAACTATTAAAAAACTTAACGAATTTGAAATAACCACACCATCATTAAACATACTTTCAGATAACCAAGTACAAAATCAAACAACTTATCTAAGTGGGTTAGATAATTACTATACTGCTAAAACGGGAGATTTTTATAAGGGCAAAAATACAATAGTATCAATTACAAAAAACCCCAAAAGAAAATTAATATTTGAAGATAATTTTAATTCACCAACAGGCAAAAATTTAATAGAACCTAAACCAGAAAGTAGTGGAATAGCTTTTAGAAGAACATTTCAATACCCAAGAGAGGATACAACTAATGATGGGTACAATTACTTGTTTCAAACAACTACTGGAATAGTAACTGGAGAAGACAGGACAGATAGTTTCGTTATTGGAGGTTCAAGATTCAACAATAATTGTTTAAGAATAGAAATGGAGCCAACTGGAGCTGCATCAGATAGGCCATTAGAAACATATACTTCAACAGTAAGATATGGTGGAGATAATACTGGTATGTTTGAAAAATTTGGAGGTCTTGAAGAGGGTAAAAATTATTCAATAGAATTTGAAATGAGAGCCGCAAATAGAGGCAATCATGAAAACGGAATAGCTAGAGTTGATGTAGCTGATTATCAAGCGGGTGTTGTAACAAACTCTATAGATTTTAAAAAATATGAAATAAAAATAACAGGACATCAGAGTGATCAACGTGTATTAGAGACATATAATTTTATAGATTTTAGCGCTTATTCAGACGGAAGACCCTTTAATTTAAGTTCTCAAATGAAATTTTTGCCGTGGACCACAGGAAGAGATGCAGTACTTGGTAATTTTACTGGTTATGGTGCAACAAATGTTGATAGTAAAGGTAAAAACATAACATCAATAACTGGAATTTCAACCACTTATATAAATGCCGAAGCTCCAAATCCATTAAAACAACAATTTGGTAACACCGATCAAGACGCTGCTAATGCTAGAGCCATACTTAGATTACCAACAGTAATAAATTCAAAATATTTAAAACAAACAACAGTAAACTTAAAAGGAAAGATAACTAAACTTAATCAAAACAGTCTAGGCGTTATCGAATTAGCCCCAACTCAAGGAGCTTGGGGTCTCGGATTGTGGTCCGTAGAACAGCACACAAAAAATGGGGTTACTGCAGCTGGTAATTTAAGTTTTAATGAAGCCGATGTTGGAAATAATTTTACAGCATCCTTTTCATTAGATGATGGAAACTCAACACAGCAATATTATTTAAATTCATTGGTTTTAATTTTAGAGAAAGGGCAATCTATTACAATAGAAGATTTAGATATAAGTATAGATTTTGGCCTTTATAGTACTTTTAATAATCAAAATCAAGGTAAGGTAGCTGCAGAATTTAAGAACATAAGAGTTTACGAAGTAGAAGATTTTGATACTAGCACATTTATGTTTCCAGCCGAAACAATACAAAGCTTTAATGTAAACAACCCAATTACCAGAAAGACAATATATGAAATTGGAAAAGAGCACCCTATTGATAGAAAAACTTTATTTCCAATGCCAGCATCATTTGACATATCTTCTTTAGTTTCCGACATAAATAGCGGAAACAACAGAACTGCTGTATCGAATTTAAAAGCTTTGTTAGATCAAGAGTCAGAATATACAGTTAATATAAGTGGAAATGGCTTTAGTAATGAAAAAGAATATCAATTCCAAATAAATAATTGTAAGATGTCTTCTTTTAGATCGTCTAATACTATAGGTGGATTTTCTAGTGTTGATTTGTCTTTTGATTTTTCTCAAAATGATTTCTTTAGAAACGATAATTTAAATAATGCTAATTTTGCTCCATTATTTATAGATAGAGCTAATAAAAACTGCGTAACTCCAGATGTTGAAGTTGGTCAAAGTTATACTATTTTTGATAATCCAAAAGATATTTATCCTCAATCAACAACTCATAATACTGGAAATCTTAAATTTTTTAAAGAACTAAACAGTGGTATACAGACAGGTCTTGTTAGTTTAACTGATCTAGGGTTTTATTTTGAGGGTTTTCAAGATTTCGATCAAAATTATCAAGCACAAGAAATAAGATACAAAAGTTTTTCTGGAGATTTAGATGGAGATGCTACAAGTAAAAATCAAGGAGAGCAAGTGTATACATTGCAAAGTGATGGTCGTTGGGTTGGATCAACTGGTGGAGGCGAATCCTTTTTCCAAATAATTCCAGATCAATTTAAGAGATGGCAATTTGTTTCTGGTGATGGAGGACCTGCTGGAGCTGGTTCTATCGATGCGGACACAGTTACTCAATTTCCTTGGCAATCTAATTATGGCGCACATTGGGTTTCATCTGATTTTTCAAATTTTACATCTGGTAAAGCTTTCTTTAATCAAAACAGATCTATAATACATGTAGCTAGTGATGGCGATAGAAATCACATTGATCAGGATGAATTAAGGTTTAATTTAACTTATTTAGCTTGGATAAAACCAGAAGCACAAAATCTTACAACAGGAAAGTACATAAACTATCCAATTATGAGAGCTAGACGTGGAAACGAAGGTAATCATATCTTAATGTTAAAACAACATGAAAACGGTAAACTATACCCTAGATTTGAAACTTGGAGTCCTCAATACCAAATATTTACTGGTAGTCTTGGACACTCTGAAACAGATCCCCTTCATATTGATAATATAGCTAGACCACTTCCAAGTGGAACTAATTTTTCTGGTATGAGAGGTAGTAGTCATAGGTTTGAACATTGGGCTATAACACCCGATAGTGATACATCTTCTTTTAATTTAAATGAATGGGCTCAAGTGGCGTTCACTGTTGAAACTTCAACTGGAAGTGCAGGTATAGACCATAGTAATTTTGGTAATATAATTTCTTTTTACAAAAACGACAAATTAATTGAAAAATATTCAGATGGAGTAGGGCAAATTACTTCAAATCTTCAATTAGGTAGTAGCATAACTGGAAATATAGATTTCTTGACTAGCGGAGACAATTTTCCTAGACCAATTTTATTAGACACGCAAAGTACTGCTGATTTTTATATTGGTGGTGATTTTAGCACCAGTGGCAACTTGCAAGGAGTATTTAAGGGAGAAATGGCTGCAGCAGCTGTTTATGCAAAAACATTAAGCCACGAAGAAATTGCTGATAATTTTAGAAGATTAAAGGGTAGATTTAAATCATAATTCTACATTGATTCCAGCCTTATTTGCTTTGTCTTTAGCTTTTTTGAAATTTTCTTTCATTTGTTGTGGGTGCAGTTTGCCATTTGTCATTTTACTATAATCGGCGTACTGTTTTTGTTTAATTGGATCGATTCCACCATTTTTTTCAGCTCTTTGTGCAGAGACTTCAGCGCTTCTTGCGAAAAGTTCTCCGTATGTGTCATTTTTGCCCACAGTGGAAGCTCTGAATGAATCTGCGCTAAATGGGTCTACCTTTGTATCAAAAGACATGTTAGGATTAACAAAAACACGCCTCCAAAGGCTTTTCTCGTTTCCATTGGCGCCGTGATACTCGTGAACCTCTGACATGCTTTGTAGCACCTCTACGACTTCACCAGTTTCTTTGTTTTCGTATAAATATAATGGCATAATTTAAATAAATTTTTTTAAAAAAAATCCCTCGTATATTTTTACACATACGAGGGAAAATATGATCTACTACGACACCTTTACTTGAATAGATTCAGTTACCTCACGTTTGGGTAAAGTAATTGTTAGAATACCATCTTCAAGTTTAGATGAAATTGATTGAATGTCTACCAGGCCACCTAAATTAATTTTTCTTAGAAGTTTTTTGTCTTTTTCTTCTTTAAGATAAATTTTTAGAAAATCATTAGTTGATGAAATTGAAATTTTACTTTTCTTAACTCCAGGAATAATAATTTTAGCTTGATAAACATCACCTACAGATTTAACACTATCACTTATGATAGAATCTATACCTTGTAAGTCGTTAAATATAATATCGAATAATGAATTGTTCATAGATTTATCTTTTGCATTTGGCGTGCCAAAATTAAGAGATAGCCTCTAGCTCAGTAAGTAAGCGGTCTGCAGTATTTTCGTAAGAAAATCGTTCTTTTAATTTCTCACCTTCTGTGTTAATTTGTCCCTTTTTAGAGACAGCATCGTCCATAGCTTGAGACACGATGTCGCTATCCCAAGTAAAGATATTTCCTTGATTAAATGGCTGACCTTCGACAAAAAACTTGCCGTCGTAACAAGGTTCTTTACCATTAGGTTCAATTAAAATAGAGTTATCTTTTGTAGCCCAATCTTTATGAGAAGTTGAGTTTAAAACAATACTCCATTTTCCTAAACAAGTTGCGTTAAATGATGGTAGGTTCCAACCTTCAGCGCCACTTAAACCACCTAGGTCAATGTCTATTGCATTCATATATTCATTAACTTCTGAATTTTTTTGTAAAAATGGCAAGAAGTTAACATTCGAATACCTTTTGCCTTCTAATATATTAGCTATAATGGCATTCATTTCTTCTTGTTTGAAGAATGAATTCGTAATACAAAGCGATAATTGATATTTATTATTATTACCATACTTAGATAGCCATAACTTGATTATCTTTTCTGTATGTTTTCTTTTTTCAAATTTACCCATCAAACCGAAATGAACAGTATCACTTAAATATGGTTTGTCTATTTTTTTGAAATCTTCATCAAAACCTAATGGCACATTATCGCAATCAACACCTTTTTCTTTAAATTGGTCAGATGAATATTTGGAAGAAAATAAAGTTTTATTTTGGAAATCAGCTAAATGAATTTCTGGTTCTGTTGGCTGATCTAGTTCATAAAAGGTATATAAAACTTGTTTCTCGCCTATTCTTTGTTGTGAACCATTTAAATGCCAAAGCTTTAATGTAGGTATTCCTTTTTTTACACATTTAGAATTATCTAGAGATTTTTGTATGTAAGATTCAAAACCTTTATCAATTGGATCGAAAGCTCTTGTATCTAAGTTACCTCCTATTGGAAAAAAATAAAGTTCAATATTCCTCCGCCAAAATTGACGGAGGATATTGTAACTAACATTCCCAAAAGAAAGGGGATTAATAGGACATTCTAATATAACTTTCATTAAAAAGGAATATCTTCATCTGTTCCCTGTGAACCTCCTGCTGTCGCAGCTTCTTTTTTTCCACCTAAAAACTGAACATTGTCAGCTTTAATATATAGCTTGGAATTTTTCTTACCGTCTTTTTCCCAGATATCTTGGAATAAACGACCTTCGACTAGAACTTGACGACCCTTTGCTAAATACTTAGCGCAGTTTTCTGCAGTCTTGTTCCAGGTTTCTACATCAACGTAATGAGCTTTATCTTTCTTCACTACATCGTTAACGGCTACTACTAACCGTGTCACTTGGTTTTCACCAACTTTTTTATTTTCTGGATCTCTTGCGAGATTGCCCATGATTATTGATTTATTGAACATATTTTTTTATCTCCGTTAAATGGTTATTGTGTATATTTATACATCCTTGAATTGATAAGTCAAGCTTTTTTGCAATTTTTTTCCAAGGAGTTAATTTATTTGCGCCATTATACCTCATTTTGAATATTTCTCTTACCCTTTTATCTTTGTGGGTTTTAGCTGATTTAAAGATGGTATTTAGATTTTCATCATCTTCAATTTTTTTTATATCATTTTCGCAAGCAAATTTAAAAACTTTAACGTCATCAACAGATTGTTGGGGAAACTTTATATTTTTGTTATATATATTTAAACATTTCCATTTTGTTAAATTGCCTAGATATGTACTAAATTTTGTTTTTTTATTTTCATCGTAGTTTATTGCAGCCGTATAAATAGAGTAGTCTTTTTCTTCCAAAACATCTTGTTTATATAGGCCATCAAGTGAGTCTGGTATATATTTATTAACCATATCAACATATATTCCAGAATGTTTCTCAATTAATTCCTTTAAGGAACTATTGTCTTTTTGGTTTTTTACTTTGTTAATTAAATCTAAATCTTCCATTTTTCTTTTTTTTCTGCAGGTATCATTTCCCATAAAATAGAAGCATGATCCATACATAAGTCCATTTTATCTGGTTCGTAAGGAGGCCAACTATGACATATGTCTGAAATCTCTCTCACTTTTGGGTCGTTTATTTTTTCCACTTCATTTGGTGGTATCTCTGACCCAACTTTAGATATATGTATTACCCAAGCGTCGGAATTTTTTTGTAAGTCTTCGACCTCAAAATCAAATCTAACATCAGCTATTATATAAAATATATTTTCAGATTCTTGTTTCTTTTTTAAATCTTCATAAAGTTTTTTTAACCAAATAGATTTGCCCCATTTCTTTTTCATAGCTTCTCCATAAGCAACTAATATGGGTCTAATTAATTCTTTTTCTTCATTGTTTTCTGTAAAAACTTGAAAATTAAAATTACAAGATACAATTTTATCTAAATCACTTTTTAAGCTATCTGCTAAGTGAACAACTTCAACTTTGCGATTGAGTTCTTTTTCTACCACTACTTTTAAATAATTTGCCAAAGTATCTTTGCCAGCTCTTGCTATACCACTAATCCCTATCATCTTCAAAAATTTCCTTTAATGCTTTAGATTCTTTATACATACCTATATCAGAAAGTGCTTTATCCATTCTAATCACATAATCTGGATTTTCTAATTTTTCTTTTATTTTTTTAACAATAATAGATGGGGCCAAATTAATATCTAACCCCCAATTGTCTATGAGATACTTTACTGCTTTGCTTGCAGCAAGATTCTCGTTTTTTGACTTGGTTATTACAGTCCAGTCAGAACTTGAGCACATATAGATATTTTCTTTTTCTTCTAAAAATTTAACTAGCATAGAAAGAAATATAGACATTTTTTCAAAAATGTCAATAGATATTCTAAATTATTTTAGAAATAATATTTATTTATTATATATTTATATACTCTAAATTATTTTATATATTTTATATATATATATTAACTCCCTCGTCTTCCGACTCGGTCGTTAATAATAACTAATTATACACTGAAACTTACAAAATTCAAGTAAAAAAATTTATTTTTATTTTTTGCTCAAAAGGTATTGACTTATCGAAATCACAGTGTAAATTCTTATTACATATGCTATTCGAGGAACAAGTATCAAGGAAACCAAATCTCTATCCGTGGACAGAGGAATTTGTAAACGCCATGCATAATGGCTTCTGGACCGACAAGGAGTTTAACTTCCAGTCCGATGTGCAGGATTTTAAAGTAAATCTCAATGATCAAGAGCGAGAAATCGTCAAAAGAACACTGTCGGCTATTGGTCAAGTTGAAGTTTCTGTAAAGAAATTTTGGGCTAATCTTGGAAATCATCTACCTCATCCAGGTATTACCGACCTCGGTTATGTAATGGCTAACATTGAAGTTATACATAATAATGCTTATGAGCGCCTTTTAAGCGTTCTAGAGTTAGAAGACGTCTTTGAAGAAAACTTGAAATTACCAATTATTAAGGGGCGTATTGACTACTTAAAAAAATATCTAGAAAAATGCTATAAAGACGACAAAAAACAATACATATACTCTATGATTTTATTCACATTGTTTGTGGAAAATGTATCACTATTTAGCCAGTTTTACATAATCAATTGGTTTAATAGATTTGACAATGTGCTCAAAGATACAGCACAACAAGTAGCTTACACGAGTCGTGAAGAAAATATTCACGGTTTAGTTGGCACAAAAATCCTTAATACTTTAAGGGAAGAATATCCAGAGCTCTTTAATGCTGATTTACCAGATAGATTAAAAGAAGAGGCTCAATGCGCATTTGAGGCAGAGTCCGATATAATTGATTGGATTATTGGTGATTATGATAGAGAAGGCTTAAACGCTGACATTCTAAAAGAGTTTATAAAAAATAGATTAAACGAGTCATTAGAACAAATTGGCTTCGACAAGGTTTTTAAGGTTGACAAAGAGAAACTTTCACTTACTATATGGTTTGATGAGGATGTCTTAGGCAATTCTGCTACAGACTTTTTCTTCAAGCGTCCCGTCGAGTATTCGAAAAAGGACAAATCATTTGACGAAGAGGATTTATTTTAATGAAAGATTATTATTGGCTTAACAGAGATTCAAGAACATTCTTGAAGAGAGGATACTTAGACGATGGAGAAACTCCAGAGGAAAGAATTAAGAAAATAGCTGACGCAGCTCAAGAATTACTATCTATACCTGGTTTTTCTGAGAAGTTTCAGAGCTATATGTCTAAAGGGTGGTATTCTTTATCATCGCCAATATGGGCTAACTTTGGCAAAGAAAGAGGTTTACCTATATCTTGTTTTGGTTCTTATATCGATGATACTATGGAATCTATTCTTAAAAAATCATCAGAAGTAGGAATGATGACAAAATGTGGGGGTGGAACATCTGGTTATTTTGGGGCTATAAGAGAACGTGGCTCTGATATTGGAAGTGGTGGCAAATCCAATGGACCAATACACTTTTTAGAAATATTTGAAACAATTGCAAATGTTGTATCTCAATCTAATGTTCGTCGTGGTAGTTTTGCGGCTTATTTACCTGTTGAGCATCCAGATATTCTAGAATTTTTACAAATCAGAAATGATGGTCACGCAATCCAAAATCTATCAATTGGTGTTACAATTAGCGATGCCTGGATGAAAGAAATGTTGGCTGGCGACAAAGACAAGAGAAAGGTTTGGGGAGCTATTATCAAAAAACGCTTCGAAAGCGGATATCCTTATATTTTTTACAAGAACGCAATGAATAGAAACGCTCCTTTGGTATATCAAGACAAAGGATTAGAAATTTATGCAAGTAACCTATGTTCTGAAATTGCACTACATTCAAACACAAACGAATCATTTGTTTGTAATTTATCGTCTTTAAATGTTTTACATTATGATGAATGGAAGGATACAGATGCACCAGAAATACTTACCTATTTCTTAGATGCGGTAATGACAGAATTCATTGAAAAATGTAAAGGTAAGCCATTTATGGAAGCGCCTAGAAACTTCGCTAAAAATCAAAGAGCTTTGGGTATTGGTGTTTTAGGCTGGCATTCATTACTGCAATCTAAAATGATTGCCTTTGAGTCTATGGAAGCCAAGTTCTTGAATCAAGAAATACACAAAACAATTCAAGAAAAAACCAAATATGCAACAAAAGAACTGGCTAAGGTTTATGGAGAGCCGCCTTTGTTAAAAGGCTATGGTGAAAGAAATGTCACAACGATGGCTATTGCCCCAACCACATCTAGTTCTTTTATTCTTGGTCAAGTATCGCCAAGTATTGAGCCGTTAAACTCAAACTATTTTGTAAAGGATTTAGCTAAAGGTAAATTTACATACAAAAATCCTTACCTAGAAACCCTACTTGAAGAAAAAGAACAAAATACACAAGCAGTCTGGAAAACAATTCTTATTAAAGGTGGTTCAGTACAGCATTTAGATTTCTTAAGTGATGAAGAAAAATCTGTATTTAAAACCTTTGGAGAAATTAGTCAGAAAGAAATTATTATACAAGCAGCTCAAAGACAGAAGTTTATAGACCAGTCTCAAAGCTTAAATATAATGGTTCACCCTAAATCCTCACCTAAAGATGTTAGTCAATTAATGATTTTTGCTTGGGAACAAGGTATTAAAACGCTTTATTACCAAAGAGGCACAAACCCTTCTCAAGAGTTAAGTAGAAATCTTTTAGAATGTGCATCATGTGAAGGCTAAAAAGGTGTAAATACCTTTATGGCAGCAGGAAATTATGACATTATTATAGAAAAAAAAGCTAATTTTTCTTTCACAGCGACATTTAAACAATCCACTGGTGCAGCTTTAGATCTGACCAATAGGACATTAACTGGAGAAATCAGAAGAGATTTTGACAATGTTTTGCAGGCCACTTTTACAATAACAAAATCTGATGCTACTAAAGGTATAGCCCTAATTGAGCTTTCTTCAGCACAAACTTCAGTGTTAACGCTAGACGATAGCCACTATGATATTTTCTCCACCTTAAATACAGGTAATGTAGAAAGGCTCTTGGAAGGAAAAGCTACAATAGTTAAAAATATAACACAATAATGTCAGATGTTAAGGTTACAATTTTAAGTGGAGATAATACAGCTACAGTTCAAACTTCAATTGTATCTGTAACAGAACCTATTGTACAAACATCAATCGCTTCTATTGTATCAACAAGTGGTACACAAGCATCCGCTGTAACTAGCTCAGATTCTACTCAAACACAAACTGTAACTATAGACCCAAGTAATTTAGATACCTTAACATTATCTGATTTTAATTCTTTAAAAAATAACAATACTTCTCTAATTACAGCCACTGGCAATTTACAATCAAATGTTGTTAGTTTGACTGGAGCTACTGGAGAATTGCAAACTTCAGTCACAACTTTAAATAGCGCTACTGGTGAACTAACAGGTTCAATAGATTTAAATCTTACACGTATAAATACTTTAAGTGGCACTATCAACACTAACACTGGTGACATATTCTTTTTGAGAACTGGTAAATTAGATAATTTTAATCCTAAAGCAACTGGGCTTTTAAATTTAACAGGTCTAAACCAAAACGGCTTATCTTTCCACTTAGACGGCGGAAGAGCTTTAATTACACCTAAAAATGGAGTTGGCTTACACTTAAAATCAAATTCAACATTTAACCAAGCTGTTTCCGCAAAAGTTGAAGGGCCAGTTACAGTTACCCACGATTTATTTAAAGATAGTGGACAGACTAGTGGTTTTGCTGATTCATCAAATCATTTCCATTCTATTTATAAAATAAATAATATAACACAAAATGGAATAAACAATAATTTAAATTTAGAAAGATTACAAGAAAGATATTATGCGGTCACTGGTAATCTTGTAAGAAATAAAGCGGCTTTTTTAACAAATCATAGAGTTGCTAGACCAATAGGTTTAACTAATCAAATAACCGAACGTAACGGAGAATTTTTTGACTCAGATAACAATCCGATAGATGCGAGCATAAATGTTTCCAACTTAGAAGGCAGCTCAAATAGACAACAAACTAATCAAAGGTTCTTTGTTGCAAATACCACACCAGATTCAAAAAGCGAACCAGTAATTTTTGATTTTGCGAAAACTCATAATTTGGTTGTTGGACAAAACGTTAGAGTTACAATTGAAAAATCCTTCCAAGGTCCTATCGTAGCAGGGTCTCTATTTGGCAAAATTAGTGCGACTGGAACTTCTGGAAGTTTTCTTGAACCAAGAAGTGTTTCAGTAGATCTTTACGGTGGTCAATATAAATCTTTATCAGAAGTCCCAAGCGGTACAGGCATGACAGCTTTAAACGAAGGTTTTAAACTAGAATCAATTAATGATGAAACTAGAATCTTAGGAGGTTCAGAAAATACTTTAGATTTATATAGTAAAACAAATTTCACACCCAGTAGATCTAAAAACGAAGTTTTAAAAGTAACATACTCAGGTACAACTGGTCACGGTTTAGAAAATAACGAAACAGTTACATTATTTACCAATGGTTCTGATGATTTGATTGTACATCAAACAGCTTATATTCTAGATAACAATCCAGATTCTAATGGTAGATCTGCACTGTTGGTTTATGGAAAATTAACTCAACAACAAGACTTAACAACAGTTGCAACACAAAATGCAAACTGGACTTTGCACAGAGGTTCAATTGATGGAATACATAATGAAACTATTGGCGATCAATTATTTACCTTCTTTGCAGACAATAGTGGACACTACAAAAATTATCAAATAGGCCCAGGTAGCCAAACAGACGCTAATTGTATAGCCATAGGTAAAAGTGTTTACAATAATGAATCTGGTACAGTTAAAATTGGTTACGATAATGAAATGCTTAATATAACAACAACTGGAATTAAAACTAGTGGTAATTTGGATGTAATCGGTTCAGCTAATTTTTCAACAGGTGTTAGAGTCGCAGGTACTACCAATCTTAATGGACCTGTCACATTCGGAGGTTTCGGCACTTTTGATATAACCAACAATCATATAAATTATATAGGAGATCTTACAATTCATGACGATACTATTGGTGTAAACGCATTTGCAGTTAGGGTTAAGAATGGTGCAAACGGTGCTAGTCATTCTAGGGTTGATGCAAATAACATGGTAGTAAGTACTCTTTCTGGATCAAATATTGTAGGCTTTGGTAATACTTCTTCTAAGTTTTTGCACGATGTTGAGGTGAGTGGTGATTTACACGTTACTGGAAATTTAAAAACTAATTCCACCAGCGATGCAAATGATCCAGGTGATGATACCGCATCAATTAGAACTCCAGGTGGAGCCGCAATCGAAAAATCATTACAGGTTGGAAATGATGCTAATATTTATAGTAACCTTACTGTGTATGGAAACACTACTCTAACAGGCGTCTCGAGATTCGGCAATGATTTAATAGTTGGCACAGGAAATAATGCATTACATGTTGATGTAAACAATACTAGAGTTGGTATAGGTCAAAAACCCAGGGACTATCAGCGAGTGCCAGGTGAACCACTTTTAGATGTTAATGGAAGTATTTTAGCAAGTGGAAATGTAAGCGTACAGCACAACATTGATTGTGGTGGAGATGCAACCCTTAGTAATTCCGTAATAATCGGCGGTAACACTACAGGAGCTGGAACAATAACAAGCACTTCATCAATTTCTAGACCAATTCAAAACGATGAAACAGATTCTACACCAGTTAGAAATGTCAAAACAATGACGCAATCAGCCTATAATTCTTTAGGTAGCAAAGACGCAAATACACTATATATAATATTATGAGCATAAAACTTGGGAGCGCTGACAAATCAAGAAACTATTATGTCGGTACCAATCAAGTTCAAAAAATTTATTTGGGCGAAAGTGGTATTTATGAACCTTTAGTAACTAGTGGTTTAGCAATACATATAGATGCCTCGTATTCAGATTCTTATCCTGGTAACGGTACAGCTATAACAGGTTTAAATACTGTAGGTTCTAGAGTTGATGCAACTTTAGATGGAGACTGGTCTGGAGATATTTTTGGAGGAGCTTGGGAATTAAACAATCCAGTAAATCAAAACGAAGAAATAAATTTCGGAGATTTATCTCAATTCGATTTAGATGATTTTACTTTTAGTATTTGGTTTAAATTTTTACAACTAGGCACAGATAGCGATATATTTACAAAAGGTAATCATAGTACATTTAGACCCATATTATGTTGGTATGATGTTGGTGTAAGTGCCAGTCTGCCAGAAGTTGGAGCAGGTAACAGTAATGCAATATCATTTATGGTTTCAGACAGCACAAGCAATAACGCTAACCAACATTGGATTGCTTCACCAAGTAATAGTATGGTCACGGGTCGAGTTTACAATTTAACAGTACAACATAATACAGCTGGTCTTTCTAGAATGTGGATTGATGGTTCTTTAGTAGCAGAAGATACTAAAAGCACAGTGACTGGTCCATACAATAATAGTAATCACCTAAGAATCGGGGATCCAGATGGTGGAACACAAGATTCTTCAATGCAGGTCTATGCTTTTCATGCATATACAGGCTTTTTAAGTAGTGGACAAATCGTGCAAAATTATAATCATTTAGAAGGTAGATTTGAAGATTCTTAGTGTAAAACATTTTAATGCCCGAAAATGAAGATAGACTAACTCGAATGGAGGAGAAGATAGATAAACTATCTGATGCTGTTATTTCAATTGCTAGAGCCGAAGAAAAATTAATTCAATTAGGCACTCTTACAGATGTTTTATTTAAAAAAATAGATGATATGGGAGAAAGAATGATTGAAATGGAAAAAACTTCAGCTGAAACAAAAGCTTTTATGGATGGATTTAATAGAATGACTTGGATTTTCGTTAGTGGATTATTAACTGCTTTAGCTGGTATTATAGCATATAATCTTTGGGGGTAATCATTATTATGAGCGTAATTACATGCAATCATATGTAATTATGTGTAAAATATTCTATGTCTAGAGAACATGTTAATTTATTCAGATCTGAAATCAAATCAGAAACAGGTGTAGACAAAACTACATATCAAATACTTAGAAAAAAAATCATAAGAACCTTCATGGACGCTGTCGAATCAGAAAATCATCATGATTATGATGGTCGTCTGATCAGAGAATTTAATAATAGATGCGATCAATTAGGTTTTGGCACCGATGTAAAAATAACACCATTGAATGGTGGTTTTACATATACAGGTAATTTTGCTGGAATACCATCACCAGTAGCAAACAACGCAATAACTAATGAAAATTTTACAGGAAATAACTCACAAGAAATCTCTCCTGGTGCATATCCTTCTTTAATTGAAAATCTTAACGGACATCCAATTGGACCAAGTGCCAATAACAATACAGAAGTCCAAATGTCTGGTTGGTATTTTCATTCACCAATGTTTACCAACACCACTAATTATTACAGTCTAATATTGGGTCAATTATTTTCTAAAGAATCCTATAACTTACTTGAAAGCGGACAATTGCTTGGTTATGGCGACTTTATGCAAGATAGAGTTTTGAAACTTTTTGGTCAAAATAATGCCATGGCTTCTCTAGGCGCGAACTCTGATTTTAATTCAGAATTAAATAGATTAATGTTTAATGGTTCACCTTTTACTACCCCAATTACTATGATGGGAAATACAGCTGGTGCTCCAGGATTAAACGCTTTTCAAACAGGTTATTGGTGTAGATATGATGTTGGTTTTCACTTTAGTAATAGTAGTCATAATGATTTTGCGCCATCGATTCCAACAAATGCAACAGGAATTTCTTTTGGCTGTTATGTTAAAATTGAAAAAGATGATCCCTTACTAGATTTAAACTTTGGTGGCATGTATATTAGACAAATAACTGGGGATGGCACTAATCAAAGAGATTTTGTTGACGTTGTACAAGTAAAAGGCTCTAATTTTACCCAAATGCCAAGTATGATGGGCACAACTGATTACGCTACTGTAGCTGGTACTAACGGTTGTTATAATTGGGGTAATGGTCGTGCTTTTGAATCTGCTGGAGGTGGAGCGCCATTAAAATTATTGGAAACATTTCCCCCATTCGGAACTTCCGTAAGGGCTTTAGATACAAAATTACAAACTGACGCAAGAGATTGGCTCTTGCTCTCTGGTCGAACACCATACATCACTGGAGATATTAGCCATATTCCACATAGTGGAATTAATGCAGTTTTATTTTATGGAGAGAATCATGAGCATTTAGGTAAAGGGGTTAGTGGGTTAAGTATTGATAATCCAGGTGCTGTATATTTCTCACAACCTTTTGTAGAATTTTTATCATAAAAAGTGTAAAGAATATCATGGAGTTAGATTTTACAAAAGAGATTAAAGCAGGTAGACCTGGACCTAAAAGTTCTGCCCAAACCCCGTCGAAACCAGAAGAGCGCAAAAAAGGATCCAGCAAAAATAAACCTGGTTCTGCGGGAACTTCTCCAGATTCCAAAGAAAAAGCTGAAAAAATCCTAAAGAGACAGGATGACAAGTCAAAAGTGACAGCTGCAATAACTTTCAGTGAAAAAGTCACCACCTCCCTAAAGAACAAGGTCAAAGAGCATAATGAAAAAAGTTCCAGAAAAGTGACTCTGGGGATGCTAAAAAAGGTTTACAGAAGGGGCGCTGGTGCATTTTCTGGTTCTCATAGACCAGGTCAATCACGTGCTTCTTGGGCAATGGCTCGGGTCAACATGTTCTTAAAAATGATGCGTGGCGGTAAAGTTAAAGATTCTTATCGTAAAGCAGATTCTGATGTAGCTAAAGCTTCCGAAGAATCAATTGCAAGCTTATTAGATTTTCCAGAAATATGGTCTCCAGGAGACTTTTTTGAAGGTCATGATATTTCTAAAATAGATTTAGCTTTAGCTAGAATAGATTTACTCGGTGTTGGATGCACACGTGATGAAATATTGGAAGCTGAAGCTTCTTTTGATGAACCTCAAGAAGAAATAAAAGAGGTTGCTGAAGAAACATCCGAAGCTAAAGAAAAAAAAACTTTAAATAAACCTTTTAGATTAAAAGACGGTAAGAAAAAATTTGGCGTCTATGTAAAAAACGAAAAAGATAATGTTGTAATGGTAAAATTTGGCGATCCAAATATGGAAATTAAAAGAGACGATCCAGAACGTCGTAAATCTTTTAGAGCTCGCCATCAGTGCGACACAAACCCAGGACCAAAATACAAAGCAAGATATTGGTCTTGTAGGCAGTGGCAAGCTGGTAAAAAAGTAGAAGCAGAGTTAGAATCAGACGCTAGTCTTTTAGAAATAAATCCAGATTTAGCCACAGTTGAAATAGTTGAAGATATGGATTGATTTTTAATGCCTGTGATTTACTATCACACAAATGAGGGCATTACTAATATCAGACATTTCTTCCGATCTTCCAGGAGGCGCTCAAGCAAGTAATAAATTAATTATTGAAAAGGGCAAAGAATTAGGTTTCGATATCCAAGAATTAAATTTATTATCAAGCAGATTACCCTTATCTTTTCAACACGATGTTATCATCAGTTCAAATTTTGAGTGGTTTTATAGTAATAATCCCTATAACGATACTCACTTAATTTTAGATAAAATTTTAAATCACCCGTTTCATGTAAGATACGAACATGATTCTTGTGCATACCTCAGCAATCAAGATAGAAAAACTTTATACAACTCCACAAAGATAAATTTCTTTTTATCAGATTTTCATTTAAAATTTTTTAAACAGAATTACGGTGAAATTTTTTACAATAATGAAATCGTTTATGATCCTATTGATACGGACATTTTTATACCCAAAGATTGTGAAAAAGAATACGATGTAATATATTGCGGATACGCTCATGAATTAAAAGGATTTAATGAGTTTATAAAATATTCTGAAAAAAATCTAGATAAAAAAATAGCATTTATTGGATGGTTTGATAAAGCAACGGAGCATTTGATACCTAAATTACAAAATGCAAAAAATATTACAGATCTCGGAAGACGAGAGCCAAATGAAATACCTCAGTACTTACAAAAAACTAAGTATATATTTCATCAACCAAACCTAAACGAACCTTTTTGCAGAATGGTTGCTGAAGGTTTATTATGTGGTTGTGAACTTATTGGTAAAGGAGATATTATTGGAAGTTATTTAGAATATCAAAAACACGGACACGAAAAATTTAAACAAAAATGTTCAGAAGCTGCAGATACTTTCTGGCAAAAAATAAAAGAAAAACTATGAATATTTCAGTAATATGTTCAGTATACAACGCATCTAAGTATTTACCCAAATATTTAGATATGGTAAACAATCAACTTTTATCTCATTTTGAGATTGTATTTATAGACGCTAATTCTGACGACAACTCATTAGAATTAATAAATAATTATAGTTTTAGAGATGGAATTAAAGTAAAAACTATACCACAAGATAAAAGGTCAACTGTTTACGAAGCTTGGAACGCTGGAATAAAAAAAGCCTCTTCTAATTACATTATGAATTGGAATACAGACGATTTACTTTTTCCCAACGCTCTTTTAACTTATGCAAATTACGTAATTAAATTTCCAGATGTCGATTTGTTTTATAGTCCATGTGGCATAGTTTCTAGTCAATCTTATGATACTTATAGCGGAATAAATAATTGGCCAGAATATAGCCATCAAACACTTTTACAGCTTTGTATATGTGGACCATTTCCATTAGTTAGAAAAACAGTTATAGAAAAGTGTGGGTACTTTAATACAAAATACAAATCTTCTTCAGACTATGATATGTGGTTAAAAATTTCAAAAAACAAATATACATTTAAGAAAATACCAGATATGATAGGGTCGTTTTTATATAGAGAAGATTCTGTTTCTAATGAAAAAATTCAAGATGCACAAAAAGAAGATGCAGAAATACAAAAAAATTATATCGTTTAGTCTTTGGGGAGATGACACAAGATATACCTTAGGAGCGTTCAGAAACTGTGAATTAGCTCTTAAAATTTATCCAGATTGGATTTGCAGATTTCATGTGGGTTTAAACACCCCAACAGAAGTTATAGACAAACTAAAAAGTTTCCCTAATTCAGAAATTAAAATGAAAGATACAGACGGAGACTGGACTGGAATGTTTTGGCGATTTGAGGACGCATCAGATGAAACTGTTGACGTTATGATTTCTAGAGATTGTGACAGTAGATTAACTCTTAGAGAAAAAAACATAGTCGACCAATGGTTAAATAGTGGTAAAAAATTTCATATTATTAGAGATCACCCTTATCATAATACAGAAATTTTAGGAGGAATGTGGGGAGTCAGAGATCACTTTTTAAAAGATATAAAAGAAATGATAAACTCCTACAACAAAGGTGATTTTTGGCAAATAGATCAAAATTTTTTAAGAGAAAAAATATACCCCCTAATTAAAAACGATTGCCACGTAAACAGCGAATTTATTATGGCCAAAGGCGAAAATCCTTTACCATTCTTAAATCCTAGAGATGCAGATCATTTTATTGGCCAAGCTTACAATGGAGAAGATAAAATCTTAGATCAAGATAAATATTTTATAGACAAATTATATGAAAGTACAAACTAACACAATGTTTAAAAACGAAGAGATTTTGTTAAAAGAAATCTTACCAATTTGGGAAAAATATCCCGTTGATAAATTTGTTTTTTATAACGATAACTCTACAGACAATAGTTGCGAAATTATTGAAAAAATTTTAGGCAATAGAGCTGTTATACTCAATAATAATTTAGATGATTTTCATGAAGCCCACCATAGATCCTCAATGTTGGAGTACAGTCGATCAGATGATGCTACTCATGTAATTTCTATTGACTCAGACGAATTATTATCCAGCAATTTATTAGAACGCTTTGAAGAAGTAGTAAATACTTGTGATCAATATAATCTACACCTATATTGGTATAATGTAGTTGGTGATTTAAAACATACAAGAAATGACCCATCGTACGTTAACAATTTTAGAAATTTGATAATCTCTTTAAAACATACTGGCACTTTTGATATGTCGCAATCTAAATATCATACCCCCAGAATACCCAACATAAATCTAGAATCTGCCGCAACAAAAGACGTTGGAATTATACACTTACAAGCTATTAACAAAAGATTTTATGCCCTAAAACAATTATGGTATAAACACTACGAATATAGAAAATATAATCACACTATAGAACAAATCAATCAAAGATATGACCCAGTAGTCAATAATTTAAATTTTAACGAAGTAGAAACTCCAGAAGAAATTATAAAAGACATAAATTTTGACACTTCCGTTTATGAAAAGCTTGAAGAGTTAAAAGGTTATAAAAAATATATACTAGAAAAACCTATTGAAGAACTTATTACATTTGGTAAAGAATATTTATGAAAAGATTTAGATTCGACGACATTTGCATAAATGCAGATATGGACAAAGCCAATAAAATGGCTAAATTACTAAGAGAAAAATTTCCAACCTGTGAAATACTTTTTTGTATTTCTCCACTTGTACATGACATGAGCGATACAACTGGAGTTACTGCAGAAAGAATTTTTCCTAAAATCCTAAATGCACATAGCGATTTTCGCAAATATTATAAAGCAGATCTATGTGGGTTACCAGAAATTATACCAGAAGTCTCTAGAGCGAGTCACGGATTAGTTCACGTTGATCACAGATTGTTAACTAAAGAAGCTCAAGAATTAAGTATTATATCTAGTTGTAGTTTATCTAAATCTAAAATTTTTGTACCACCCTTTAACAAATGGAACGAAGATACAAATAACATATGCAAAGAACACGATATCGAACTTGTTAAATTTGAAGATGGTTGGTTATGTATGGAATATAATGATTTTGATATCAATCATAATTTATGGTATTTGCACAGTAGAGAATTCACTGTAGAAAGCTTTAAAAAATGGATATCAAATGATCATTTCAATACATCAACCTAATTTCTTACCATGGTTTCCGTTCTTTCAAAAAATATCTGAGGCTGATATTTTTGTCATAATGGGGCATTGTCAATTTGAAAAAAACAATTTTCAAAATAGATTTCAAATCAACGATAAATGGCAAACCTTAAGAGTAAAAAAAGGTAATGACCCAATCGTAGAAAAAGAATATTTAAACGCGAAAGAAGATTGGGATACAATTAAAAGAAAACTACCAGAATATAAATCAATATTAGATAGAATGGATTACTGCATATCCAATAATTTGTTAGAAACTAATACAAAAATTATAAAACATATATGTAAAGAATTAAACATTGATACAAAAATCGTATCAGATTTTAAAACAGACTTGACAAAAACGGAAAGGTTGCTAGGTTTATGTAAATATTATGAAGCGAATAAATATCTATCAGGGCCTAGTGGGGATAAATATTTAAATCTAGGTTACTTTAAAAACGGAAATGTCGAAGTAATATATCAAAACTCAAAAAAAACAATTAAAGCTCCAATTTTAGAATGTTTGAAAAAATAATAGTAAGTTCAGATGAATATTTCAAAGGGTTTTTACCCATAGTAAGTAAAGCTTGGAAGAAATTTTTTCCAGAAGTAGAAGTTTGTGTAGCTTTTGTTACGGAAAAAAGCCATGACGATCCCTTTGTTGTAGAATTAAAAAACTTGTACGATGAAGTTAAGTTGTTTAAACCAGTAGAAGGTATACCAAACAAAAATGTAGCAAAAATGGCTAGATTTCTAATGGCATCTGAAATGGGTGACTCTGTTTGTTCTATTGAAGATGTAGATACAATACCCCTTCAGAGAAAATATTTTGAAGAAAAAACTATTTTAAGAAGACCAAATCAAATATTAGCTGTAGGTAAAGAAGTTTATAAAGGAACCCTACATTCAAAAGGATTTCCAGTTAGCACAGTCACTTCTGAGGGCAACAATTTTAAAAACATTTTTAATCCAAATGAAATGGAATATAATGAATTATTTGATTTTTGGAAAACCATACCCTGCAACGAAGGCAAAAAAATTGAAAACGACGATTTTACAGATGAAGGTTTAATAGTAAAACTTGTTGAAAAATTTAACGTTAATAACGTACAACACGTCGAACGAGGCGTAGACATAAGAAAAGATTGGATCGATAGATCTTGGTGGCACGTCGATGTAGAAAAATTAAAAAGCGCTGGTTATGTTACTTGTAATTTTATAAGACCCTTCGAAGCTTACGAATACTTATTTAAAGATATCATAGATTATATAAATGAATAATGTAGGCATATTAGGATTTGGTGAAATAGGTAAAGCAGTTTCTCAACTTTATGATCAACCACTTAAAATAAAAGATTTAGACAGAGATGATAATCTATTTAATTTAGACTTGGTTCATATATGCATACCTTTTACAGATAAGTTTGTTGATATAGTTGTTGATTTTGCTTATTCCAATGTACCTAAAAATTGCATAGTACATTCTACCGTAGCGCCTAAAACAATAGAGTTACTTAACGAAAGAACAAAAAATCTTTTTAATTTTTCGCATTGTCCAGTTAGAGGTGTGCACCCAAATTTACTTAAAGGATTATTAACATTTGAAACTTTTTGGGGTTGTGATTTTGAATCACCAGAATTAGAAGACCACTTAAAAAAACTAAATTTAAAAATAAATAAAGTCTCTTCTAAAACATCAGAACTATCCAAACTATTAGACACCACATACTATGGTTTATGTATCGCTTGGCACGCAGAAGTTAAAAAAATATGCGATCAGTTAGATGTCGATTTTGAAAAGGTTTCCACATTATACAATCAAACTTATAATGAAGGGTACAAAGCTTTAGGTAAGCAAAATGTAGTTAGACCAGTTTTATACCCAACTGAAAAAATTGGAGGCCATTGTGTTATTCCCAATACAGAAATACTTAAAAAAGATTTTAGTTCTCTAGCCTTCGATCTAATACTAAAATACAAATGAAAATTTTAGTTACAGGTGGTTCTGGTTTTGTTGGTGGTCATCTTATAAAACATTTATCTAATGCTGGTTATAACGATATCTTTTGTTTAGACCTTAAACAAGGCAAAGACATTTGTGATTATAATTTAATTGCAGAATATTTTAAAAACGTAGATTATGTTTTTCATTTAGCAGCAGAAGTTAGAATACAAGAGACTCTAGAGGATCCAGCGTTAGCAACAAAAACGAATGCTTTAGGAACATCTATAATTTTAAGATTAGCTAAAGAAAACAATGTCAAAAGAGTTATATTTAGCTCTACAGCGGCGGCTTACACAGACACCCCCAACCCATACTCTATCACTAAATTATTCGGAGAAGAGTATTGTAAAATGTATACAAAATTATTCGGATTAGAAACAGTTATTTTTAGATATTTTAATATATATGGTGAGGGTCAGCCAATCGAAGGCCAGTATGCTCCAGTCATAGGTAAATTTTTAAAACAAAAAGCATACAAACAACCGATAACAATTGTTGGAGACGGTTCACAAAAAAGAGATTTTATACATGTTTCGGATGTAGCTAAAGCTAACATAGCCGCTTTGGATTTTGAAAACAAAAAAATTGTTGGCGAAACATTTGACATTGGAACTGGAAAACCATATACCATATTAGATATAAAAAATATGATTGGCGGTGAACACATTAATTTACCACCAAGAAAAGCTGAAATCAAAACTTCAGTAGCTGATATAACAAAAACTCTTAAATATTTAAATTGGAAACCAGAAATAAAACTTGAAAACTGGATTCAAAAAGTAATATAATTCAAATGAACGAACTTCAAAAAAGTAAAAAAATAGACACCGCAAATATTTTAAGCATAGCTGATGCAGAAAAAATATTAAACTCAAGAAAATGTATTATAGTTACTGGTGTAACTGGTCAAGATGGTAGTTACATGGTTGATTTTCTTTTAAATAATACTGACTACATTATTTTCGGTGGTGTTAGAAGATTAAGCGTTTATAATCACAAAAACATTTCTCACATAGATGATGAAAGATTTCACTTAATAAATTTTGATTTAACTGACAGTTCTTCTATTTCTAGAATTATAGAAAGACTAAAACCTACTTACTTTATAAATTTTGCAGCACAAAGTTTTGTTGGCAGTAGTTGGGATTTTCCACAACAAACTTGGAAAACAAATACATCTTCAGTTATTGATATTTTAGAAGCGATTAGATTATATAATCCATCTTGTAAATTTTATCAAGCTGGTTCATCTGAAGAATTTGGAGACGTTCAGTATAGCCCGCAAAACTCCCAACACCCACTTAGACCAAGAAGTCCATACGGAGCTTCAAAAGCTGCTGCGAGGCAAATAGTAAAGGTTTGGAGGGATTCTTACAACTTATATGCAGTTCAAGGTTGGTTATTTAATCACGAATCAGAAAGAAGAGGAGAAGAATTTGTAACAAGAAAAATTACAAAAGGTGTAGCTAGAATTAGAAAGTCTGTTGACGATAATGTTTCTTTTGACCCCATTGAACTAGGTAATATGGATGCCAAAAGGGATTGGAGCCATGCCGAAGATTTTGTTCAAGCTGTTTGGTTAATGTTAAACCAAAACAAACCCAAAGATTATGTTTTAGCTTCTGGCGAAGCGCACACTGTAAAAGAATTTGTTCAAAAATCCTTTGAATTTGCTGGTTTTAAAACATCTTGGTACGAAGATGAAGAAAACCCAATGCTAACAAAACTAATGGATACTGAAAATGGTAAAATTTTAGTTAAAATTAATCCTAAATTTTATAGACCAGCAGAAGTTGATTTGCTGCTAGGAGACCCTACTGAAGCAGAAAACGAATTGAAATGGCAAAAAAATGTTGACTTTTCAACATTAGTCAGTAGGATGGTAAATAATGACATCCAAGAAATTAACGCCTCATAAAAAAAGACAAGCTATCATAGAAAGGCTTGTTGAGATACCCAAAACTCAAAAAAGATTTTTTTGGGGTAGAGAAATGAAACTTTTAAAAGATTTAGAAGCTAGATATTCTCTTGATTTCTTAGAAATTGTAACTTTTCCAAAGAAATATGACAGTCTTGCATATATAGTATCTAAGGCTTTGAAAGACACAATGGATAAAAAATGGAGAAATTTTAACTTTAAAGTTGACTTTTCAAAGTACATGGTCTATGATATGGGCGAAAAATGTGGAAAAGATTACGAATCCATATATAATAAACCGAAAAATACAAAAGATTTATTTAAATGAGTGATATAGATTCAGAAATATTAGATAAGTTTCTCAAAGCCAAAAAGGACGATCACTACAACTTTGAGAAAACAATTGATTATAAAGCATCAAGCGGCTCCTTACAGCTTGATTTAAACTTAAATGGTGGGTTCGGCCCAGGTTTGCATAGATTCGTAGGTATGAATGAGGGTGGTAAAACAAGTGCCGCTCTTGAAGTTATGAAGAATATGCTTAATACACAAAAAGATGCAAAAGGTTTTTACATCAAAGCTGAAGGTCGTTTATCTAACGAAATGGTAGCTAGATCTGGTGTTAAGTTTGTTTATGATGCAAAAGAATGGAAAACAGGTACTTGTTTCGTCTTTGAAAGTAATATTTACGAGGTTGTTGTTGATGCTATCAAAACGCTAGTGGAACAAAATGAAGATGAACATAAATACTGTTTTATACTAGACTCTGTAGATGGTTTGATTTCTAAGCAAGATATAGACAAATCTTTCTATGATTCTAATAAAGTTGCAGGTGGCGCTGTAATCGCAGCTAATTTTATGAAGAGAATGTCCATATCTCTTGCAAAAAGGGGCCATATGGCCATTTTTATTAGCCAGGTAAGGGCAGATATCAAACTAGACCCATACACGAAGGCTCCGATACGCCAGACGTCAGCAACGGGAGGTAATGCTTTATTACACTTTGCTAATTATATCATAGAGTTTGAACCAAGATTTAAGTCAGACTTGATACTACAAAATCCATCAATAAAACAACCAGACCCCAAAACTAATCCTATAATTGGGCATTGGGCCAAGGCTACAATTAAAAAATCACCTAACGAAAAGACCAACAACACAATTGCTTATCCAATTAGATACGGCAGAACTGGAGGAAAGTCTGTTTGGGTTGAAAAAGAACTGGTTGATTTACTGTATATGTGGGAATTTGTGACCAAAAAAGGTGCTTGGATCACAATAGAAGAAGAATTTAGAGAATTGGTGCAGGAGTCCGCTCCAAACCTACCAGAAAAGATACAAGGAGAAGCTAATTTATTCAAATTAATTGAAGAAAATGAAGCTTTGTGCGCTTTCTTGATCAATTATTTCAAAACAAACATAGCCGAACTAGTGTAAAGGCTATCTAACCCTCAGTAGGGGTTGATTTAAGTTATGGAAATACTAAAAAATAATAAGATTAAAGTGGGACTTGTTGTCGCAGCTATTGCAGCTTTCTTCATTTTTGGAGGCAATAAAGCAGAGGCACAGGAACTAGAACAAACGGTAAAGTCTTGGGACATTGACGTAGAAGTAGGCAACTACGAAAAACGTATCGATGGCGGACTTTACGGATCTGCGGACGTTGAGTATGTTAAAGCGTCCTCAGAGCTAGGAGTAATTGGTGGCTTATCACTTGTTGGTTCAATCGAGCAAGTAAAAGCTGATGAAGAAGAATTATACGGTACTGTAGGTACAGTTCTTTCTACTTTTATTGGTGATGTTTCTGCCGAAGTATTACTTACTTCTATTGATGGTAACAATGCTTACGAACTAATTAGTTCTTATGGCGTCAATCTATTTGGTATTGATTCAATCGTTTCTGTGACAACAGAAGAAGGTGGTCAATATACAGCAGATATCGCAGTAGGAACAGATCTAGATCTCACTGAGCATTTCGCTATTGGTGTGGGGGTTGAGTATGGTCAATCATTTGAATATGATACAGATTATACTTATACTTTAGTCACACTTGGTGTTCAAACAACATTAGATCACCTTACAGTGTTTGCTAATTTAAATTATCTAAACAATGATTTAAGCACAGCTCAAGGCACTGATGGAGAGTGGGAATCAACCTCTGATTTTGGGGTAGCTCTCAACTTTTAACTTGAAAATAACTGAGCCCTCTCTATAATAGGAGAGGGCTTTTTTATGAATTTTATAACTTTATACGGCAAAGAAAAACCTGTTAGGAATCCACACAGGTACAAAATCAAATGGAATGGTAAATGCAGAAGTAAATTCCAACGTACAGTAAGATCTTATTTGTACAAGCATTGGCGCTATGATGCCGTATATGAGGAGTTTAAGGTTGCGGGTACACAACTTTCCTTAGACTTTTACAATCATACTAAAAAGATAGCCATAGAGGTTCAAGGGGCGCAACATCTTAAGTTTGTCAAGCATTTTCACAAAACTAGGGCTAATTTTGTACGTCAAATACGTAGAGACAACAAAAAAATGGAATTTTGTGAACTAAATCAGATCAAATTAATAGAAATTTACCCAGATGATGAATTATCAGAAGAATATTTTGATAAAATATTAACTGAAGTGTAAATATTAGTATGGCCAAAAATCCAGAATTTAAAAAATTTGAGGTTCCAAACAAAGTATTAGATAAACTTTATGAACTTACTGGTAGTACTGGCGCCTACAAGGGCTTTGTTATAGCTTACGCTACGGATACTGGAGACCCCGTTGTTCAAGCTAGATTTGATAATCAAATGACAGAATATGCTCTAAATAAAGCTATGGAAACATACATGTTAAACCTAGATACATCTACCGCAGAGATAGATGAAGAAGAAAATACTTGACTTTTTATTTTTTTTGCACAATATTAGGTGCATATGATTTATAGCTATGAAATTGAAAAGCAAGTTCTTGCTGCTTTTTTACAAAAACCAAATATATTAGTAAATTACTCAAACATTCTGAGCGAGAAGGATTTTTACGATAAAAATTCGTTACTGCACAAAACGTTATATCTAATATTAAAGAAATCTTTTGAAAATAACGAAAGCGTTGACGATGTTGTTGTTACTCAAAGGATTAAAGACTTGGGAATTAAATTTGAGGAAGACATAAATATATTAGATTATGTTCGTTCGCTCTCCATGCGAAAAGTTAACTCTGATGGAAAAATAGAAACATCAATCAAAGAGTTAAAAAAACTAAGCGTTAGAAGAGAAATACATTCAACTGGTCAAAAAATATCTGACAAGATGAAAAACTTAAATACAGATGTGCCATATTTACAAATAATTGAAATGGCCGATCAAATGTATAATCAAAAAATAAATTTATTCGAAGTTGGTGACGATGTTCCCAAAAACATTTATGACGAAATGGAAGAATTTATTGAAGAGCGTGGAAATAATCCTATAGAAGAATTTGGTATGTTTGGTCCACATGAAAAAGCCAACGATATTTATGGTTCGCTTTTACGACCAGGTAACATTACCGTTATTGTGGCTCGTTCTGGTGTTGGTAAAACACAATTCTGCATGGACTACGCAACTAAAGTTGCGCTAAAATATGACGTGCCAGTTTTACATTTTGATAATGGGGAAATGAGTAAAGAAGAACTTATTGTTCGTCAGTGTGCTGCGCTTTCTGGTGTAGCTTCTCATTTACTTGAAAGCGGCAAGTGGAGACAAGCTGGTGAAGATGTTGTTAATAAAGTTCGTTCTGTATGGGCGAAAATCAAAACATTAAAATTTTATTATTATAATGTAGGTGGCATGGACGTAGACTCTATGATAAATACATTGAAAAGATTTTATTACTCAAAAGTTGGTCGTGGCAACAGAATGATTTTTTCTTTTGACTATATTAAAACATCGTCAGACAAACAATCTGGCAATAAGTCTGAGTGGCAAATGGTTGGAGAAATGGTAGACAAATTTAAAAAATGCATACAAAAAGAAGTATTAGAAGATGGCTTACCAGTTATACCTATGATCACTTCTGTGCAATCTAATCGTAGTGGCATAACAAACAATAGAAATTCACAAAATATTATCGACGATGAATCCATTGTATCCTTGTCTGATAGAATTACTCAATTTTGTTCACATATGTTTATATTGCGCCAAAAAACTACAGATGAAATTGCCGATGATGGTTCGTCTTTTGGAACACATAAACTTATTAACGTTAAAGCTAGGCATTTAGGTAAAGATATTGCAGGTGCTTGTGAACCCGTTCAAGTAGGAGATAATCTTAGAAAAAACTTTATCAACCTTCACTTTAGAAACTTTAATATTACAGAGTGTGGCGACTTAAGAGACATTGTTGCTTTCAGAGATAGTGGTGGAGACTTAATTAATACACAATCCGACTTACCTTCATTTGATGACCTATAAAGAAATACTACAAGATTTAGGCTATATGCTCCAAGACTGTGGTTCGCATTGGAGAAGTAATGCTTTGTATAGAAGTGGAAAAAACAAAACTGCTCTTATAATATATAAAGACACTGGTGTTTGGAAAGATTTTGGCGCAGACAACGAAGCCAAACCCTTTTCTATGTTACTTAAACAAACTTTAAAAACAGAAGATCCTAAAACCATACAAAAGTATATAAATTATATACCCAAGTCATCAGAGCCAGTAAAAGAAGTAGAAGAAAAAATACAAATGGATAAAATATACCCAGAATCTTATTTAGATAAACTTTTACCAGTCAGAGATTTTTATCTCAAGAAAAATATATCTGAAAAAACTCAAAAATTATTTAGATGTGGTTACGCTGGTGGTGGTAAAATGTATAGACGCATGGTTTTCCCTATCTATGATTTAAACAATCAAATACACGGCTTTTCTGGTAGAACTGTTGTCATTGGAGACAACATACCCAAATGGAAACATATGGGTCGCAAAACAGATTGGGTTTACCCACATCACCTTTCTCACGATAGTATAGATGAAACTCGTGAAGTTATTTTAGTAGAGAGTATTGGTGACTGCATGGCTTTATATGAAGCTGGATTCAAAAATATTTTGATGCTTGCTGGTTTAGACATTTCGTCTAAAGTCATGTCCTACTTAAACAGTTTTGACTTAGATAGGATAATAGTGGCAATGAATAACGACAAAGATAAAGAAACTAATTCTGGTGGTATAGCTACAATTAAAACCGTTGCTAAATTATCGCAAATATACGACCTTGATAGAATATGTGTTAACCCACCACTCGCAAATGATTTTGGCGATATGCTTGAATCTGAACCGTTTAATCTTAATATGTTTGCACAGTGGTACTCAAGAAAATGTAAATGGAATTTAGCAGATCAAAAAACACAAGACTGGATTATAGAACAAATTAAATCAACAGACGCACTACGAAAAAACGGTAATTGTAAAAAATTAATTAAAATTTTAGATTCATGAAAAAGGTAGTAATATGGAGAGTTCTCTCAATAGTTCTTTGTACCCTAATGGCAAGGGTATGGTTTGGAGATTGGCATGTTACCCTTTTCGGTATTTTTATTTCGTTTGTTATGACTGTAGTTCATTACTATTTCGAAAAAATTTGGGACACTTATGGAAGTTAAATTATCAGCAAGCCGTATAAAAACTGCGCAATCTTGTGGTTGGTTATATTGGTCTAAATATAAATTAAAATTACCAGAACACGGTAATGATGGCGCTAGACGAGGCACTGTTTGTCATAATGTTTTTGAGCATCTATCAAAACAAAAAACTAAAACAGAATTTAACAAAATAGTTAAAGCTAAAGACCCTTTCGCAGCTAAAGCAGTAAAAGATTTAATTATGTCTGACGCCACAGAGCTTGGTGTTACAGATGAAGATAATATGACTCTGATTAAACAAATGATTCTCAATGGTTTGAGTTGTAATTTTCATGGAGAAGAATTAGGTATACCAGACGAAGCTCACGCAGAGTTAGATTTTGACATAGAAAAAAATGGTTATCATATAAGAGGTTTTATAGACCAGTTGTTTTTATACAAAGACAAAAAGATCGCTATAATCAGAGACTATAAGACAAGTAAAAAAATGTTTGAAGGTAAAGAAAAAGACGACAACCTTCAAGACTATATGTATTGTTTAGCTGTTAAACATTTATTTCCAGAGTATGTAAATAGAAATGCAGAGTTCTTGTTTTTAAAGTTCGATCTCAAGAAAAAAGGTTTACTAAAAATGAAACCTCTAGACGAAGATGATCTAGAAGGTTTTGAAATGCAACTAGCAAACATACAAGAATATTTAGAAAATTTTACAGAGTCTACAGCAAAAAGTAATTTTGCGTACGATAAGGGTTTTCCAGATGATAATACTTTTAGTGGTAGGTTACAATGTGGATTTGCAGAAAAAAAAGGTCAGTTAAAGAAAGATGGTTCTCTTATGTGGCACTGCCCTTTTAAATTTGATTTCTTTTATGTAGAAATACTAAATGAAGAGGGAGAACATATCCTTTCTTGCTTCCAAGAAGATTTTGAAAAAAGTATGGTTCCAGAAGGTGGCTCTCATTCAATAAAATATTACAAAGGTTGCCCAAAACACTTGACAAATTAATATTACCATCTATATTGGTAGTATGATTCCATTCTTTAAAACACATTCATCTATAGGTAAAAGCATTTTGCGAATAGATGATGTACACGAGTTAACAAAAGACTTCGAAGAGGTTCACTTTGTTGAAGATAGTATGACAGGTTTTCCAGAAGCCTTTAGAAAGTTTGAAGATAGGTTACGTTTTGGTTTGCGTTTCTCAATGTACAATGACGATCATAGTGAAGAATCTGAAAGTAAAATGATTGCTTTCGCAAATGGTGATTCTGGCGCAAAAGAATTATATAATCTTTATACACAACAATCAGACATAAAAATCACAAGACCTTGGGATCATACAAAAGATTTGCAGTATGTCGTACCCTTTTACGATTCATTCTTACACAAGAACCTAACAACCTTTTCCAATTGTGTTGTTGATTTACCTCGTGATATACCTTTTATAATAGAAGATAACAATCTTCCCTTTGATTGTTTGATTGAAGATAAAATATTAAATTATTGCAAGAATCATTTAAACGAACACTTTAATGCAAAGTCAATATATTATAAAGATAAAGAAGATGTTTTGGCTTTCCAAACTTATAAATTAATTTGTAACCGCAGGATAGGTAGAACTTATGATCTATCGAACCCTGGACTAGATCACTTTGGTAGTGACGAATTTTGCTTTGAATCATGGAAGAATTACTCAGATACAACTTTAAACAGCGCTACGTAGTTTTTGATACCGAGACAGAGGGATTAAATTTAATTACCTCTAAACCTTGGCAGATAGCTTGGATCGAATGTGAAGGTAAAAAAGTTATCAAAAAACATAATCGCTTTATCAAATGGGATGACTTAAATGTCTCTCCAGATGCCGCACGAGTTACTGGATTTGATAGAAATTATTACGAATCTGTTGCGGAAGATCCAATGGTTGTTTGGAAAGACTTTGAAAAAGCCTTGTATGGCAATAACATTGTTCTTGGTCACAATATTCTTGGTTACGATATTTATATATTAGGTGTTTGGCTTAGAAATATGGGCGTGAGAATTAGTTACGAAAATTTTATTGGCGAACTTTTAGATACAAATATTTTAGCAAAAGCTATAGCAAAAGGTGATAAGAATCCAGGTAGTGAATTACTTGCTTGGCAAATGAGATACCTACACTTTAGAGAACGTGGTTTAAAAACAAACCAGAAACATCTATTACAGCATTATAATATTGACTTTGATGAAACAAAGCTACATGATGCTTTGTACGATATAGAGATGAACTTTGAGATATTTCAAAAACAATTATGGGAATTAGAAATTTAGAATCATTTAAGCAACCAATGCCAGTTGGCGTAAGATTACCAGGAATTGAAGTAGAGCAAAGATTCTATGACGAGTTGGGCATTTCAAATACATCATCTAATTACGACCTGCTTCGTGAGCTATGCTTAAAAGGTGTTGAGGAAAGAGGTATTGATAAATTAGAAAATAAACAAGAGTATTACGACAGAGTGAAGATAGAATTATCTGTTTTAAAAGATTTAGGGTTTGTTGATTATATACTTTTAAATTGGGATGTTTTAAACTTTTGCCATGAAAATCGTATACCAACTGGGCCAGGTCGTGGTTCTGCCGCTGGTTCTTTGGTATTATTTTTATTAAAAGTTACAAATATTGACCCAATCAAATATGATCTGTTTTTTGAGCGATTTGTATCCAAAAGCAGAGCTAAAAAGACCGTTGTTGACGATATAACGTACCTAGACGGCTCTTTGTTGGCTGACGTGGACAATGACATCAGTTACGATAGAAGAGCCGAGGTAATCAAATATATTGAAGAAAAGCATAAAGGTAAGACTTGTAAAATATTAACTTTAAACACATTGAGTAGTAAATTGTGTGTAAAGGAGTGCGGAAAGATCGTGGGAGGGTTCTCAGAAGAGGACGTTAATGACATTAGCGCCTCTATACCAAAACAGTTTGGAAAGGTATTTAAGTTGCAAAAAGCTTACGATGAAAGCGAGAAACTTAAAAAGTTTTGTGATGACAACCCAAAAGTATTTAATATTGCCAGAAAACTAGAAGGATTAAACAAGAACACTGGCGTTCACCCATCGGGGATTGCGATTAGCTTCTACAATATACAAGAAGTTATGCCTATGCAGAAAACCAATGACGGTAATTATGTATCTGGTTACGACATGAATGACGTCGCATCTTTGATGGTTAAATTCGATATCTTAGGATTGAGGACATTATCTGTTGTTTATGATACTCTTAAACAACTTAATATGAACATAGAAACTATAGATGTTGAGTCAGATAACATATATGAAAACTTCAAATTCATTGAGGCACCAAAGGGTCTCTTCCAGATTGAAGCGGATACAAACTTTAAGGCAGCTAGGAAAATTGCTCCCAGAAATCTTGAAGAACTTTCTGCTGTTGTCGCTATTGCTCGTCCTGGTGCTCTTGATTACTTAGATACATATGCAAGTTATATAAAAACTAGCGTGTTCAGTTCTGTCCACGAGTTTTTTGATGATATTTTATCTTACACTGGTGGTATTCCTTTATACCAAGAACAGTTGATGAAGATGGCTGTTAAGGTTGGATTCACACTTGATGAAGCGGAACAACTCAGACGTATTGTTGGTAAGAAAAAAGTAGATCAAATGCCAGCGTGGAAAGCTAGGATCGAAGAAAAGATTGAAGAAAATAATTTACCAAAACAAGTTGGCGATGTTCTTTGGAAAGTTGCTGAAGACTCAGCTAATTACTCATTCAATAAGTCACACTCAATTAGTTACGCTACTTTGGCGGCTATAACAACCTATTTAAAATTTAATCACTCAAAAGAGTTCTTTCTGTCTCTACTTAAAATGACTAAACATGAGCCAGATTCTCATGCCGAAATAGCTTTGATTAGTCAAGAGTTTTGTTTGTTTGATATGAAACTTTTACCACCAGATTTATCCAAATCAAATGTAGAGTTTTCTATTGAAGGTCAAAATATTAGATACGGACTAAACAGCGTAAAAGGAGTATCTGAAAAAACTTTAGAAAATGTAGTTGACTTCAGAAAAAGTGAATTACTAGAACAAAACAAATATGACGTGTTCTTATCTGCCAAAGAATCTGGTATTAATATCGGTGTTTTATCTGGCCTTATACAAGGTGGTATGATGGACTCTTTCTGTGATAAAAGTAATGGCGTACCTAATCGTTGCAGACTTGTTTTAGAAGCTCAAGCATTTAATTTACTTACAGACAGAGAGAAGAGAAACTTTATAAGACTCGGCTCTAAATTTGATTATGATATTCTTAATTCTATAGCTTTTGTTAAAAAAGAGGCTTATCCAGCGGATGATGGGCGACCTCTTATGAAAGACTCTAGGTTTAAAACATTCAAACGTGATTATGACAAATACCGTCAAATATACGACAAAAATAAAGAGCATTTAGTTTTCGCTAATTGGTTTTTTGAGCGTAAGTATTTAGGTTATAGTCATTCTAATGAAATTAAAAAAGTTTTTCAAGATACAAAAAACCTTGTAAATAGTTTAGAGTTAAAATCAATACAACAAAACGATCGTGTAAAATTTGTTGGTGTGGTGACAGATTGCGTGTCAAGAACAAGTCGTGCGGGCAACAAATATATGAGAGTTGAAATACAAGATGATTATGGCAAAATAAATTTTATGATGACCAATAATAGAAGATCTGCCACGCTAGATAATTACCTTAATGAAGGTGGCAAAAAACCTAAAGAAGGTCAAATAGTTTTCATATACGGAAGCAAGGGCGAAGACATCATCTTCGGTGAAAAGCTTAATATACTTGACGAAAAAATTTACACTAGATTATCAGAAATTAAATGAACGATTTCCAAAAATACAACTTAACACCCAACGCTCAACAAGCTATTATTAATTCACAAGAAATAGCTTCATATTATGGACACCTAAAAGTTATAGATGTTCATTTTTTATACTCTATCTTATCTGAACCCCATAACAATATTGATCACTGCATTGAATTAAATGGATGGATAAGAGAAGGTTTTCTCCAAGCTTTAGAAATGGTTTTAACTCAGTACAAAGAACCAAAAAGAAAAAAGAAAATTTTTGCACCAGAAATATTTGAAATTTTAGATTTTGCTCAAAAATTATCAGAAAAAAATGGAGACGAATACGTTGGTCCAGACCACATCTTAATTACCATACTACAAATCAGAAAAGAACTAAATATGTTTTTTCATGGATTAGATGTTAACGTTAAGTCTTTTTGTTCTTCTTTGTTACATATAATGAAGCACGGTATAGATTCCGCTAAAATTTATTCTGCTCCTCCACCACCCCAAGCACAACAAACAAAAACAAAAACAAAACAAGATTTAAATGACTGGTGCGAAAACTTAAATCAGAAGGTAGAAGAAAGAGGGACTTTTGAAATTTTCGGCAGAGAGAAAGAAACCGAAAGAGCTTTTGAAATATTGCTAAGAAAAAACAAAAGTAATATAATTTTAGTCGGAGAAGCTGGTGTCGGCAAAACTGCTATCGTAGAGGGTTTAGTAGAAAAAATTGTCCAAGATAAATGTCCTAAATTTTTAAAGAACAAAAAAATCTTATCTTTAGACATTACTTCTGTATTAGCTGGTACTATGTACCGAGGACAAATGGAAGAAAAAGTAAAATCAATTATAGACAAGATACAAAATAGTGATGATTACATTCTCTTCATAGACGAGATACACACAATCGTTGGAACAGGTAATTCTGAGGGTAGTTTGGACATAGCTAATAGTTTAAAACCAGTTTTATCTAGAAGTGGTTTCGCTTGTATAGGTGCTACTACAAAAGATGAATATGAAAAATATTTCAAAATGGATTCCGCTCTAAATCGTAGATTTGAAAAGATAGATGTGTTTGAACCAACAAAACAACAAACTTTCAAACTGTTACAAAAAGCTAAATTATCTTATGAAAAATTTCACAATGTAAAATTCAGCAATCATTCTCTCAACAAAATAATTGATCTGTGTGAAAAATATTTACCCTCTAAAAAGTTTCCAGACAAAGCTTTTGATATCATAGACGAAGCGGGAGCAAAAAGCAGAATATACAACGAAACAAAGGAGCCTAAAAAGGTTGACATGGAAATTATATATGCTATATTTGCACAAAAGTTAAATACAGAAATTAAAAATGTCAAAAATGACTCAAATATAACAATAGAAAACAAAATAGGATTTTAATCATGAGAAAAATCAATCGTATAGTTAAAACAATGAAAGGTAGTAAGGGTCGTTTTTTTGGCCTCACTACAAAGAGCGGAGATCAATTCAACGCTCAGTTTGTCAAAGAAACACCGCAATATGTTGTTATCAATGACAGAAATGCTAAAAAAATTAGAAAGTTCGCCAAATCAAGTCTGAGTGGAATCAATCTTGGTGAAGTAAAAATCTAATTTCAAAGGTGGTAGAAATACCACCTTTTTTATTTAATATTAATTATGGATAATGAAAATATAGATTTTGAAGATCTACTAGTTAATAGGATTGTTGAGTCTAGTCAAGACGTCACACTTTCAAGTTTGGAAAAAGAATATCTCGAAGAAGTATTAAAAACAGATAAGTTTCTATCAAAATATGTAAGTTCTGCAGAATTTTTTAATTCAATTGAGGTAATCGAAAAAACCTTTTCTTATTATATTTATACATTTAAAACAAAAGAAGTAAAACATTATCTAAAGATAGGAACCGAAGCGGATAAAATTATTTTATCAAAAGAACACAATGTTATTAAAAATTTAAAAGATCCAGATATTGCGCCTAAAATTGTTAATTTTGGTTACGGATGTAATTATTCATACTTATTAACTAACTATCAAAGTGCTCCAACTATATCTGAAATAGGTATTGGAGAAATAATAACCAATTACAAAAAACCTTTTTTAAAATTTTTATCTAATTTTCACAATTCTAATATCAAAAGAAAAAATCAAAAATACGATTTTTTACAAGATTTATATGACACTTGTGATTTTTCATACATTTTGGGTGATGAAAACGTTAGATTACTCTTGGAAAACGAATTAACTTGTAAACTATTAAGAAGCACAGAAGAAATAATTAATATTTTACAAACTCAAGCAGATCATATTGAGAAAAAAGCTTGCGTTTGCCATCTAGATCTAAATGATAAAAATATTATATTCAATTACGAAAAATTTAAACTTGTTAATTTTAACAATTCTTATAATCTTGACCCTCATTGGGATATGGCTTTTTTATCTATTAATTTAGGTCTTGATAAATTTCTATCAGTAGAAGAGGATTTTGTTAATATATATAATTCTTACTCAAAAAAAAATAAGTTATCTTATAGTAGTTTACAAGATTTTAAAAGTTGTGCATTTAAAATTATTTTATTAAAAATAATCACATCTTTTATTTATAGATTAGCTGATATTAAATTAGAAGATGACATGATTGATTTAACAAAAAATTATATAAACATCAGACCTTTTATTCAACATGAAATGAGTGCATATTTAGATGTTCTAGATCAATTTTTTTACCAAACCTAATGAAGATATATTTTGATCATATTTGTGGCAAACAAGCTGATACTGATTTTCTTCACATGCTTGTTAGTGCTACTGTTAGTAGAGGTGAGGAACAGGAAGCGTTAGATAACGGTTGGTGCCCATCAAATATATGGTACAAACAAGATACAAACTTTGTCAAAAAAAATAAAATTATTTGGTACCAAAGTCGTCAAACCAGATTAAATTTAAGTAAATATAGCGAAACCAAAAATGAAAAAAAGACTTGGAAAAAAATAGCCAAAGCTAATCTTGAAGTAGAAATAACTACCGATCCAAATTTTATAAAATTATATAAAATTTATAAAAATTATGTGCAGTACAAAAATTTTTCTTCAGTGCTGTCGCAAAAAGAGTTTATAGAAGCATACGAGCGTGGTGATGACATTTTTTTAATTTATGGAGACGTAGCCTTTAGTGTTGTACAAAAGGTTGGCCAAAGCTTAATTTCTCATCAATTTTGTTGGGGGTATGAAGACAAGGTTTTAGGTTTGGGTAGATTTTCCACGTACAAAGAAATATCTTTAGCTAAAGACTTGGGTTTAAAATACCTATATCTTGGACCAAGTTATGAAAATCATGGTAAATACAAAAGCTCATTTCCAGGATTTGAGTTTTGGACAGGAAGAAAATGGTGCACGGATGAGTCAAAATATTTTGACCTATTAGAAAAAGACGAAAAAATAACTTCTGTAGAAGATTTAACTGATTCTTATGACTCATTCTTTGATTCTTTTTCCGTATAATCTAAGTCTGTAAATTCCGTCATAAAAGAATTATCTGTGTATTTGACTCTTTTGTTTTCAACACTGTAAAAATTTTGGTCTATTTCATAGCCTGGATTCTTAGTTAAAGGTTCTTCTACCCAAGCGTCATCATGCCATACGATTCTATTGTTGGGGTATGCGTAAAAGTTTCCATTTTCCATTTTAAACATATGAGCACATTTGTGTTCTGGGTGTTCAGAAAAATTTGTATCTAAAATTGCTTTGTTTTCCCAACCCCAATCTATTGTAAACATATATTCTCCCCATTCTCTTTTGTTTGAAGGGGTTATAAGGACGCCTCTAAGACCTTTGAGTCTAGATCTTACCCCTACATCAACATAGGGTGAAAAACAGTCCCAATACATAGCTTCTTCTAACGGCACTGGGTCACATTCTTTCCAACATAAGGCTGTAATTGGTCTTCTTGTCCAATTTACTCCATTATCTAAATAACACTCAAATAAAGGAACTCTTTTTTCCATTGACGTGACAGAGTGCACGTCACACATTGTATATTCTTTATGTCCTTTTTTGTGATTATATAAATATTCGTTCCTAATAAAACATGTAAATGTTGGTAAATTATGAGTTAGATAAGGCATATAAAATATATTAAATTAACTATAGAATTTTACACTTTGTGTGGTATAATAATCCCAAATGCAATATAATTTATACAAACCAAACGCCAAATCAACAGGTTGCGCTTTTTCTTTTAAAATCATCACAAAAGATAAAGAAGGCAATCCATCAAAGCCAACATTTTTAATTCAAGCGATTAAGCAAGCTAGTTGGAACTCAAATAAGAAAACAGGATCTTTTAGTGCTAATGCTAAAGACCCAGAAAAAAATATTTATTGTAAAATCAATGAGAATGAAGTTGGCGCAATTATTGACGCTATTGAAAAATATACAGACTGGTCAGCGTATCATACATACAATGACGACAAAACAACAATGTCATTTAAACCATATACAAAACCAAATGGTGTTGAAGCTTGGTCTTTTGGAGTTATCAAAAACTCTGCTTTAAAATTTGGTATAGGTATCGAAAAGGGTGAAGCTAGAACTTTAAAAACCTTACTGGAGTTATACTTAACTAAATTATTTGATTACGAAGGTTAATGAAAACCGTACTTTATCATTCAAACAATTCTAAAGCATTTACAGGTTTTGGCAAACACTGTAAAAACATGCTCAGATATTTGCAGAAAACTGGCAAATATAAACTAGTAGAATTTGCTAACGGAATGCCTTGGGGCGACCCAAATAGGATGAATAAACCTTGGACTTGTCAAGGTTCTTTACCCAATAATCCAAGTGTTATACAACAATTAAATGCAAATCCAGATCGTGGTAGAGCTGCAGGTTATGGAGCAGAGATGATAGATTTAGCAATTAAAGAATATAAACCAGATGTTTATATAGGAGTAGAAGACATTTGGGGTTTTTCGGGTTTTTGGGATAAACCTTGGTGGAACAAAATCAACCACATGATTTGGACTACATTAGATAGTCAACCTATTCTACCTCAAGCTATAGAAGCTGCGCCCAAAACAAAAAATTTCTTTGCTTGGTCCTCTTTTGCTGAAAAAGACTTAAAAGCTATGGGACACGATCATGTGGGAACACTTCATGGTAGCATAAATACAGAAGATTTTTATAAATTATCTGATATAGAAAGACACAATTTAAGACAAAGTTTTAATTTATCTGATGAGTTTATTATTGGTTTTGTTTTTAGAAATCAATTAAGAAAAAGCGTGCCTAATTTATTAGATGGTTTTAAAGCATTTAAAAAGGATTGCCCTAAAGCCAAATTATTGTTACATACCAATTGGTCAGAAGGATGGGATATACCAAGATTAATTAAAGAAAAAGGGATAAATAATTCAGACATCTTAACTACATATTGTTGTAAAAACTGTGGTTTTTATTCTATTGCTGAATTTCAAGGTCAAGGTATTGATTGTCCAGTATGTGGGGCGCAAAAATCGTTAAATACAACTAATATTCAGCACGGTGTTAACGAAAAACAACTTAATGAAATTTATAACTTAATGGATGTTTATTGTCACCCATTTACAAGCGGAGGCATGGAAATACCCATCTTTGAAGCAAAGTTGACCGAACTAATTACATTAGTTACCAATTACTCTTGTGGTGAAGACTCTTGCACACCAGAGAGCGGTGGTCTACCATTAGAGTGGGCTGAATATCGAGAGCCAGGAACTCAGTTCATCAAAGCCTCGACTTATGCATCAAGTATTGCTAAACAACTAAAAAAAGTTTGGCAAATGAAACAACATAAGAAATACGAATTAGGTAAAAAAGCCAGACAATTCACAATAGATAATTATTCAATAGATGTTATAGGCAAAAAACTAGAAGACATAATCGATAACATGCCAGACGTTGATTATGAGTATGATTGGGACAAAGAAGCCAATGCTCAAAAAACATTAGATGATCATATAGATACAGAAAAATCTATTGCAGTAGTGATTCCTGGTGGAGAATTAGATATTATTTATGTTAATTCAACCCTAGAAGAGTTTAAAAAAATATACGAAGACTATTCGATTTATGTATTTACGAATTTAAATTTTGCGGCTTATATAGAAGATAATCCAGCAGTTTATAAAGTTTTACCATATTCTCCAGAAATAGATGACCCTCTATTTTTAGAAGGATACTCTACTCACAAAGGTTATTTTGATATGGCTTTTTTCCCACATCACTTGACACAGAGGGTTCAAAACTATATACATAACGGTAAAGATAAAAACACATATTCACCATGTCAAATATAGCAGAAGTTTATTCCAGAAATTTGGGGGCTAAAATTAGCAAACCAAAATTAACCGAACATTTTTTTCCAGTATTATCAAAGGATTATATTGTCCTTTCGTATGATAATATGTCAGAGTCACAACAATACGTTAACTGGCATATGGTGAATAAACTTTTATTGGATAGGTTGAAAGCACACAATATTGAAGCAATTCAAATATCTTATACAGAAAAAGATGGAATTACAGCAAAGCAAAAAAATTATTTAATAAAAAATGCAAAGCTGCTACTAGGTTCGTATTCACATTATACGGAAGTAGCTAATACTTACGACGTTCCATCTGTATGTTTATTAGCTAATGCCTATAAAAGCACGGTCCCAGATAACAAAAACTGTCATTTAATATGTCCAGATTTTTCCAAAATCAAACCATGTTTTTCACATCAAGATCCACAAAAACTAATTAACACAATTAAGCCAGAAGATGTAGTCAACCTTGTCTTTGAAAAATTAAATCTTGATGACAGAGTTTTATTTAAAACTATTTATTGCGGAGATTCATTTAATAAAGATCAATTTGAAGTGATACCTAATTTCTTTGGGGTTCCTAACAAACAAATCAACCAACCAATAACGATCAGAGGAGATGTGCACTTTGACGAAGACTATATGGTTGAATGGTCTAGCCTAGGCCCTTGCGGAATAGTTACTAATCAAGTTTTAGATTTAGATAAGTTTTCGCAATTCAAAAACAATATTAAAAAACTTGTTTACAGAATAGAATCCTTAGAAAATGATGTGTCTGAATTTTTAAAAAATTTAAAAAATATAAATATCAGTGTTGTTTTAATAACAAAGAACAAAGATATTATTAGCGATTTAAGATTAAAGTATTTTGATTTTGACGTCTATTTAGAAAACTTACCAGATTTAAAATCATTAGTTACCGATAAGACAAAGTACGCATCAAATAAAATTGTTTTTTCAAAAAATAATGTGTATGATACGATTTTTAACGCAAAAATGCTTGACAATTCTAATAATTTTGTATTAAATAAAGACTCACAAGAAGAAATACAAAATTTATATTTATATGAGTAGTCCAGAAAAATTTAAAAGAAACGAACATGGTCTTCTAGAGTCAGTTGATTATGTTTTTAATGACGATGGTTCTGTAAATTGGAGAGCCATGATTACACCAGAGCATCTTTATCCAAATAGAGATTGGTTTGAGCGTAGAAAAATGCCAGTTCCAAGTTCTATAGAAGGTCTTGATGATGGCCAACTTTTAATAAAGTTGAGTGGAATTAAAGAGTTAGCTAAACTTCGTGGATTTCATAACGTAACTTATGACGTTACAGAATCTTCGGACAGTAGAGTTGTTGTTCAATGTATGATTAATTGGCTTGAAAATTACGAAAGTAACGGAACACAAACTTTCGCTTCTATTGCCAATGCAACAACAAATAATACAAATGGTTTTGCGGCAAAATTTTTAGAATGTATTGCTGAAAATCGTGCGTTTATTCGTTGTGTTCGTAATTTTCTAAATATCCATATTGTTGGTGCTGATGAAATAGATAGCTCTAAAGATAAAGCTCCAATCGAAACACCTACAGAATCAACCGATATTAGCCCTCAAGGCATCTTAGCTAAGAATCTTAAGGATAAGTTAGGTGTTAGTAATTTTGACGGCTTTAAAGACTGGTTGCGTGCTTTATACTTAGATAAAAAGTATGAAGGTGATGCAGAGCAGGTTAAGTCTTGGACAAAGTTCAAAGACATTCCAGCTAAAGAATGTAGAAAACTACTTAAATTAATCTGATAACTTACCTTTGTAAGTGGCAGTGTCTCTAAAATCTTCAGACGTTAGGTGAAAGTGTAATTCAACCTCATCAGAATCTATAAACATATTTTTGGCGCTAAACTTACTATAGGTGTATTTATTTGATTTATAGTTTTGCTCTATCGCTACAAAATCATTCTCAGATACTCTGATAAATATATCTAGGTAAGATTCACTAGTTTCTAAATCTATTGGAATATCATATTTATTTCTTATATCAAATTCAAATTCTAAAGTTTTATTTGGAGATACGCCACTACCTACACCCATTCCGTTTTTTCTTTCATATGTTTTATCTAAGGAATTAGTTAAGTCTATATTTTTAATTATATCTTTTATATAAGTAATGTTAGCAAAAGGTACGTCAACTTTTAATACAACAGATTCTGAAGATTCTGGATTTTTTAATGAATTAACTTCTACCTTGTATGTTCCAGCATTTAAATTTTTAATAGAATAAGCAGTTTGGTGACTACTGAAATCAGTCTTTCTAAATTCTTTTTGGTAATATGGCCCAGAAATCGTTTCGTTAATCGCTGTGACTCTGTATTTTGTTTCGTTACTAGATGGATTACCGAATATTGTACCAGCTAATGTATAAGAACCATTTGATTGTAAAGTTAAGGTTTCAGTAACTGTATTTGGTGCTAATGGTCTATTTACTTGATGATCCATAATACCAATATTATATTTTGTTTCAGCTGTGTCTAAATCGTTTGATTCTATTGTATCAAATTTACCAGAATTATACTGTAACGCACTAATTTCATACAAATTGTCTTCTACTGGTGAAATATTTATAATTTTATAAAACTCATTTACATTATTTTTTAATTCAACACTAAAGGTTGACCCATGTGGTACTCCAGTGATATCATTATTTAAATCTAAATAAACTCTTAAAAAATGGTCTCTAGGAAATTCTTTTACACCACTAATCTTAAATTCAGTAACTTGTTTTGTTTCCAAATTTCTCATTTCATCTATAGGAACAACACCATCATATTTGTTTTGTTCTGAACCAAAACTTTCAAGAAAATTATGATTGTAAACATCGTAAAGATTTTTGATCTCATTTTGCTCTTTGTTATTGTAAGCGTATATATTTCCAATATCTTCAACTGTTGCTGTAAATAGAGTTTCTCCTTCAGTTGCCCTTTTGTCTGTTTTTATTGATTCAATATTTACCGAATTAGGTATGTCAAAATATGGTGTTACAGCTTGTGTGCCATCTCCAGTTTCTATTTCTAGTATGTTTCCGTGATTAATTTCAAAGTTCTTTAAATCGTCATCAATTCTTACGATATCTCCTGGTGTTAAAAATGTAGATTCAACTCCAGCTTGAAATGTCACCATTTCAGTTTCTAATTTATTACTTAACAATAAATATTTTCCTAAACGTTTGGCTTGAGATTTTGATGTGCAACCAATACCATTAGATTTATGTATTATAATTCCATGGTTTCTAATCGATTCCTCATCTTCAATGTATTCAATTTTTTGATTGTAATTATCTTTTGCATCTGCATATGTAACTTCGACACGATTAAATCTCGCGTTAGCTAAAATATCTCCATAATTAAATATCCCATCAAACACGTTACTGTTATTAAAGAAACCATTTATTTCTTTAGGTTTATCAACAGCAAATGTTAAAGAAGCTCCATCCCAATATGACATGCCTCTAAAAATACTAGCTATGTTAGATAAAACATTATATGCATTTTGTGAATTGGTAAGCATTAAGTTAGCCGCAAATCTAGGTTCTAATCCACCTTGAGAATCTGGGACACCGTCAAAAAATCCTTCGTCATCAACAGTATCAGCATATCTAGCTGAATCATATAATTTAAATATATTTATATCTTGTCTGTCATCTAATCTATTACCAATTCCATATATCGGATTGACCATTAAGTCGTAGAGTATCCATGCTGGATTGTCAGTCCAAGCTAATTTAAAATTTCCATCCCACTCACCTATGTATACTTGCTCTCTATTTTTGCCAAAAGCAAATGAAGCATCAGTTACTAAATTACTTGAATTTGAAGGGTCTATAGTGGTGCCTTTAAATACTCCATGTGCTCCCGCAAACCTATCTCTAAATACATAGTTGTTTGTTGTTGATTCAATAACTGTACCATCGTAATGATGTAACAATTGATTATTTTTTTTGATTTTTACGTCGGCAATCATAACACCGTTTTGCACCTTGTTTGTACCACCCCTTATAGAACCTATTTCAACAAAATTATTAGATGTGTTGTCCATGTTCATAGCTCTTCCAGATCTTGATGCTATTGCTACTTTATTATTTTCTGCATCTGAATTTTTACTCTCTATAAGTTGACCTGATGAATCATAAACATTTAACTCTCCAATAATATGAGATTGGGTAACCTTCATTTTAATTTCGTAAACATTACCTAAATCAGTAATTCTGTTAGCTATAGAATCAAAATTTATACTGCCTAATCCATGATATATCAATCTGAATTGTTTCGTAGCTTGAGTGTATGATATTTCAATTCTTTTTGTATTTGAAGAGGTCGCACTTAAGTAAACTCTAATTCCATTAGTAGTTAAAACACTATTATTAAATTTAGTTTTTAAAGAAAATTCACAATTGTCTGTACCAATGATTACTTTGTTAGGTACCTGTATAAATTGCCCACCCTTAAATTTAAATATATTTCTTCTTCCATAAGCGTTAGCATTATCAACTATTCTTTTGTCAGACCCATCACCCCTAAGAGGAGAATAATTAGTTGGCACTAAAACCTTTTTCAATCTACATTGGAAACTTCTAGATGGTAGAGAATTAAATGCCCTTGCATCAAAAATACATTTAGATAAAGCAGATAAAGGATAAGTATAATTATCATTTAATTTCTCCGTTACATAATTTAAATAACAAACATCACTTTTTAAGACAGAATCTGTTTCTCTTGTAGTTTTACTTATAGTTACCAATCGTTTTAAATTTTTCCAACTATCTCCAGGAAATAATTTGTCTCCCTTATTGCCTAAATTAAATTCGGTTATTAAATTATCCTCTAATCCAAGAATGCTATTTGAGTCTAAAGTAAAATTCTTTAATTGTTTATTTTGTGGTATAGTAATGTTTATAGTCTTATTGTATGCGGAAGTGGAAATTCCCCTGAAAGAAAAAGTTCTACTTCTACTAAAGTTTTCTAAAATATACTGCTGTAATGTTATTCCAGCTTCTAAAGCTTCTCTTAAATTTGCATATCTAGTTATAAACCTGCTGACGTCCAAAGATCCTGGATTTATACTAACAATTGGATCGCTAATAAACCAACCATCTTCAGGTCTTGCATTTACTTCTTTTGTTACGCCAAACAATAATCCATTACTAATACCATGTTCTCCCGCTGCAACCGCCTCTATAAAGTTGGCGTACCCCCCAGCTAAAATACTTACATTTTGCTGATATATCAAGGTTGTAATACTTTTAGCGGTTCGTGAATCAGAAGGATATTCAATAAGCGTACTTGTACCATCGCCATTACTCCTATCTTGCTTAGCATAATTTTGAAATATTTTTTTTGTGGTATCAGTTTCTGGTACAACACTATATAAATCTTGTAAATCACTCCCTCTCGTGCTCAAAGAGAAAGCCTCAAATTGAAAAATATTTCCATAGGTTACATCTTGCATGCCTCCCAATTTTGTTCCAAAATTAGCTTGCGCTCTATTATCATATCTCTGTCTAACTCTACCAGCAATAAGGGACTCGTCTTTGGGCCTATACACACCAGCATCAACAGTATCTTGACCAGCTGGACCTTCTCCGTAATCCCTATATCTCCATTCAACTATTGATAAAAATCTAGCTCCTACATGAGAGTCGGATGCAATACCGAACGGCTTTAAAGAGTTGCCTTTACCAACAAGATGATATTGTCGAGTACTTACGTCTTGTAAAAAAATAGCTCTTTCACCTACTCCATTATAAGCTATACTCCCTGCTGTACCTTCTGCTAAATCCACTTGACCTATGGTTATTTTATACATAGGATTATTTTGATCAGACATCCAAGTTATATCCCCTTCAACGGGTTGACTGGTTGTATGGTGATCGGTAATTGGACCAGATCCATCTGGTGGCCTAAATGCAAAAAAAGAACTAGGCTGGTTTTTAAAGTAACTAACTTGTGTTGGCATTTGTACATCCGTGCCTCTTAAAATATCATCAGACTCTTTATGAGTAGGATGTCTAAAACCAGAAATTGTTAAATAATCTGCATGATTTGGATCAGTTTCAGGCGAAACTTGAACTATAAGAGCATCAAGTATTTCTATAAATGGATATTGTTGTTCCAAAACACTAATCTCTATGCCACCAATATAATTAGTACTAATATTATCTACTAAATTATCTACGGTTTCATATTTTGTTTCGATTCGAAATCCAACATCATTTTCAATTCTCCTTCCAGCATCGTCTCCATCAGCCACCGTATCAAATAAACTATTTATTGAAATTGTCACTGAAACTGATTCAACATTCCAATCATCTACAGCATGAGTTAAACTATAAGTATTGTGATTCCTTGGTTTATTAGCGTTCCAATCAGCAAAATCACCTAACCCTCTTATGTCTTTGTTTAAATCGGCATTAAAAGAGCCCAATAATCTTCTTGAGTAACTTATATCTCTACTTTGATTTAAGTTTAAAGGGGCCTGTTCTTCGTAACCATTTCTAAAATCAAAATCTATATTATTATAATTATATGTACCTTCAATGTCATTGTTGAATGCAATTTTAATTGGAGCTTCGTTAATTTTACCTATTTCTGGATCTTTTTGATTTTTACTGGCTCTGTGTATAGCTAATCTACCAGCAGTGCCAGATCGAGTAAAAACATCATAACCTCCATCAATACCATTTTGAATTTTTGTGTTAAAACTAGAGTCGCCAAGTGGTACAAAAAATTTACCAGTGTCAAAAGCGCTCCCGTTTAATCTAGTGTTATTTCCTATATAGAAAAACATAACACCACCACCAACAAAGTCACTTATTCTATATTTATTTCCTGCTTGATTACCAGTTAATGAACCAGAATTTGCGATGTTATTATAATTTGTCGCAGAATTAAATTTTGGCACAACAAAAAATAAACTCTTAGGTACGTTAATTGTATCACCATTTTCTAGTTCTATACTTCTTTCTTCAATACCATTATGAAAATATGTATCAAAAGATATTAAACTTGTGATCGTACTCAATGATCCATTAACTTCTCTTCTAAAAAAGTGTCCATCATTTTCATCAAAAAGATTTTCTGTTGTAAATTGTATAAAACCAAAATTCTTTGTTTGTGGATTTGAATCTATGTAATTTTCTAATTCTGTTAATACTGTATCAATTTCAGATTGTTTACTTGCATATAAAGTATCATTACCAGGATGCCCAACAGTAGAAGTTGTTACTGCATTACCCAAATTAGTTCTTATTTGATTGAGAGCTGTTCTTATATTTGTTGACGTAAGTTCGTGTATATTTTGTATATTTGAGTGGGGCAAAAATTTTTGATGCACACTAGATATGGTTCCGTCTGTGTTACGCAGATCTCCAGTATTTATTTCTTTTATAGGTACATCGTCTAAATATATCGCTTCTAAAAATTTATAATCTTTAGCTCTCCTACCATCTAAAGTTACTAATCCGTCAATTGGACCCTCGCTTATTAGATCGATTACAGAAACAGATTGGGAAGACTGTAAATTTTCAGTTCTTGCTGGCGGTTTCAATCCAACATGACCTAAAATAGGTATTTCTTTGCCCAATTTGGTTTTATAATATTCCTTACGATCCGCCATATTACTATTTACACATTTTGACTTTTATTTTCATATGATCTTTGATAATACCTCTTATTTTCAAAAAAACATGTATTCCAAAATTTTTTATATTTTTTTTAAAAATATTTTGAATTTGTTCCTTTTTTAGGTTCAATTCTAAGGTATTATCATCAAGTATTTCGTGATGCAACTCCTTAAAGTCAGTATCAAAAAATTGAAAATCTAAACACAAATCTTTATTTTTTTCTTGAAATTTGTCGTAATTTGCGGCTTTATTTACTAAAAAGTTAAAACTCAAGGTACAATAATCTTGCATCGAAACCTCACATACTCTAAAATTTGAACTTTGTACAATCCAAGCGTCGACAGATATTAAATTTGAAAAAGATAATTTTTCCATCAAATTTGGTTTAATAGATATTGTTTTTCTTAACATATTACTCAATAATTGATTTTACCGTTACTTCATAATCACCATAACTTTCTATATTTCTAAAAGTAAATGACGACCTATACTTTGAGTTTGATATGGAACCCTTTAAAACTTTCTTTTCTCTAACACTAATTGGAGATTTAGAAATAAGTTGTACAATATAATGCGTCTCTGTTCCAGACAAACTACCAACTATATCAACTTCCAAATCTCTAATTCCTGCGCTATTTTGTACAAGATTAGTTGTAAAAGAATCTGGTTCGGTTGCTGTCTTCACCACATGCGAAGGCTCTCCTATATTCTTTTTGGTCGTATCTTCAAAACCAAAATTATCACCATCTTGAGTTTCAATGAGATTATATTTTTCTTGTCTGTATTCTGTTGCCCTTATAGCATACAAGTTTGATTCCTTTGGTTCGATTGACAAAACTCTATACTTTAATGGTTCTGAATCATTTAAATTAGTTCCAACATAAGAACCAACATGTAAATCTTTCGCATTAAAAGTAGCAGAGTGAGTAACCAAATAATGATCACCTTGATCAGTTATAATTAAGACTGGAACTTCATCACCAATATTTACTTTATATTGAGATTCAGCTACCTGGCCAAAATTTGATTCACCAAATTTTATAGATTCCACAGTTTCTTTTAAACCTTTATCTGTTTGATTTGTGTTGTATACAAACAACGGATTTGAAGTGCTCCATTTTGTTAAATCGAAATCTTTGCTTATTCTGAAGTTTGTGTCGTTTACGATTTCTATAACTTGAGCAAAAGCTGGTTCAAATTCTTTTATTTCATCATTAATTTGTATCACATCTCCAATTCCCATAGTTAAAGCTTCTGGGCCAGTTGCAAAGTTAACTATTTCTGTTTCTAACTTATTAGAAAGCATAACATATTTAGCCTTCCTTAACGCTTGACCTCTTGAAGTAGCTCCTGGTGCCGATATAGTTGTTGAAATTGGACCATTTAACCTTAAAGCTTCTTCATCGGACACGCTTGCAATTTTATACATGAATTTATCTTTTTTATCTTTATATTCAACTTTAATTAAATTAAAATGTGAAACATTAGCTGTATCTTCATAATTGAATAATCCATCTTCTACATTTTCATTGTTGAAAAAAGCTGCAACTGGTTCTGGTTTATCACAATAAAAATTAACAGCCTCTCCATCCCAGTAACACTTACCATTAAAAACAGATGCTACATCATTGATCATATTGTATGGATTTTGACTTGAATTAAAAAGAACGTTACAAGAAAATCTTGGTTCAAGACCATTTTCACCATCTGGTACACCAACAAAGTTTCCATTGTTATCGACTGCATCACAATATTTTGCAATTTTATATAAATTAAATACATCTATATCTTCGACTGAATCGAGTCTATTACCTATTCCATATACTTTATTTATCAATAAATCATATATTATCCATGCTGGGTTATCTGTCCACCCTTGTTTAAATGTTCCGTCCCAATCTCCGTTGTAAATATTTTGTAAACCTACTGTTGTTTTTTCAGTGTTAGTTAAAAACCTTTTATCTTTTCCGTTATCTAGTAATGGGAAATAGTTTGAAGGCACCAAAACTTTTTTTAGTCTCATAGTGTAAGTTCTTACTGGTATACTTGAATAATTTCTTGAATCGAATCTAATTTTTATTATTGATGAATTTGGATATGTGAATTTTTCTTCAACAATTTCATTCATGTGTGACACTCGAATACTTTTTTGTATAAAAGGAGAATCAGTTTCGTAACTAAGTTTTTTAACCTTTACATAACGCGGGCATTTTTCAATCACTTGTTGTTTTGTTAAATCTGGAAATTGATTTACAATTTCATTGTATTTGGGTAAATCATATGGAGCTGTGTCAACACTATAGCCGTCTGTAACTCTACCGACATATGTTTTGTCCTGAATTATGGGTGTGTAATTTACATTTTCAAAACCAATTTCTATTCTTACAGCTAAGGACTCACTGGTTTCTACAGCTCGAAATTGAAATGGGTTAAGCTCTTCTGCCACATTTCTATTCAAAGCGTTGATTAAAAAACATACTTGAATCTTAGAAACATATGGATTATGTATAATATGTTTAACTATATTGCCATCAGCACCTGCTCGTTGATTTTCTTGGTTTGTAAAATCAACTCCATCTATAAAGTGTTTACTTTGGTTTCCTTGATAAGCTCCAACAGAAAGCGTACCAGAAAGTATCCCAGTTTGTTGTAAATCAGTTCTTATTTGTTCATTAGTTCCAACTGGCCCGAGCAACAGTGTACTTATACTTACTGAATTTAAAACTTCACTTTCTAACGGCAGTTGTGTTTCTGATCCATCTCTATATTTAATTGATAAATTATCAAAATTATATTTCGCCCTTAAACTTGTTTTTCTTGAAACATTTATATATTTTCCATTCATAACAGCTGGTGTATGACTTGCATATGGATTAGCAGCATTACCATATTTGAAACCAAAGCTGTCTGTAACAATCACATCATAATTTCCATTAACACCTTGTAGTATTTTAATATTTTTGTCTGGATCATTAGCTTGCACTAAAACTTTGTCCATATCCACTTCACCATTAGGTTTTCTAGCTTCTCCATTTGGTCCTAAATAAATAGGATAAGCAAATGAACCTACATATCTATTCGAATCCATATCGTAAATTTGCACACCATGCGGCTGCGATGTTTGTGATATATTTCTTAAGTTATAATTATAGTCAACTGAATTTGATGTTTCAGTTGAAATATAATAGGGATTTCTAGTGATGGCAGCAAGTGCCAGCTGTACTTCATAAGGTATTGTATCGGTTGGCTCTGTTGCTTGAAATGTGTAACTGTTTGCATTACGTGTTTGAGTAAAGGTAAAAAATTCTCCTCTTTTTCTCAAAAAAGATGATCTATAATAATCAGCATCTGTCCTAGCATCACCATTTACTCTTAGTCTGTTTCCATAAAAAGGGTAGTAAGATAAATATTCTCTACTAATCTCTGAGTCGGCATAATCATCAAATTTAATTATTGGTTTTAATGAAGGTAAAACAAAATTAAAATTATGACCAGTCATCGGATCAAATGTTATACCTGGATTTGGTGTTCTAAAATTTGGAGAATCTAAATTTAAATAAGCGGGAGGTATGACAGCTTCATCAGTTAAAGTGAGAAGTGGTTTTGACTTTAAATAAAGTCGACTTCTAGGAGTATTTTTATATTGAAGATCAGGGGGTGTTGTGTATGCTGTTACATTACCATCACTATCTGTAAGATTGTTATATATAACTGATTGTGGTGTAAATCCTTCACTCGAAGTTACATCAACAGTGCTATCAAAATTAAATAAATCACCTCTAAATATTAAATAACCCATATCATTTAAAGCTTCATCTTTTATATTTTCTTGATAAGATTTTCCAGTGATAATAGATTTAAGGTTTTCTAATTTTTTTATGAAAGGCTCTCTTATTCCAGCAGGTACATTACTACCAGCAACAAAGCTATGTACGACCTTTAGTGGGTTTACGTGGCCAGGATATTGCTCTGCAAATGTTGTTTCGCTACTAGTAGCTTTTAAGTAAGGTAAACAGTTTTCGTATACATTTATGTATTGATTGTATTCATATTGAGGCGCCAATTGTTCTGCTGGTCCAAAAGTTCTAAATAATGTCGATCTTGATGTCCAAACCGATGTCAAAGTTCCAAAACTGTTGCCTATACCTAATCCATGAATAATATTTCCTCTATATTTTCTAGGAGTGTTGCCATCTAATGTATTTTTTGTGTTTGCTTTAAGACCGTTAGCAAATCCTTGCCACGTATTAGATTGATTGTAAAAACTATCTTGAGAATATATTGATAGCATTAAATAAACAGGACTCTTATACCCAAGGGTTTTAACAGTATCTAAATCTGCAGAATTTGTACCCCTAAAAGCTGTGGGTATATCTCTTGGAATGTATTGCGTCCTTGCATTGACATAATAATTTACTCCAACCTGATGTGTGTATACATTATAGCCCGCCATTGAGGATAAAAGAAATTTGATATTATTTTTATCAACTACATTTTTTTTCCAATCTTCGGTTTCTAAAATATATGGGGTATACGTATAACCACCTTCCTTATAATATGCTGAAGCTGCAGCTACTATATTTAAGTCCTGTCCATACTCAAACCAATGAGCAAGTCTTGGTCCATAACCTTGTGTAGCGGTTGAATTTACTGGAAGGGCGTCTGCAGTCCCCGCTATTTGTATTTTCGGCCTATAAAACCCAGTAATAATATTTATGGTATCGTTTATACCACTAATCATAAAATCTTTGTATCCAGTACTTCCCGTAACAAAACTATCACCTTTTAAATCAGCATTTGTTAAAGTAATTGAAGGTTCTATATCAATTATTTGCTCCTCTATCTCAGCATCTGTACCAACAAAATTTAACATACCTCTTTGAAATGTAGAAGTGTGAGTGGTGTAAGCCCTCGATGTGTTATTCATATAATTTTTGATGTAACTAGCATGTTGCGCATTTATTTTCACACTAGACGCATAAGCTCCACCAACATGAAATGGTTTAATAGTATTTGTTCTTCGACAATGAGAGAGCTTACCCATTTTAGTGTTAAATAATTTTACTAAAGCTCCAGATTGAGGTAAATTATAACTATAAATTACATCTCCAAAACCTTTTTGTCCTTCATCTATTAATCGTTCTCCAGCCTGTTCTGACCTTCTTATAATTTGTGTATATACAAAATCTGGATTAAAAGCTGTTGGTAAGTAAAAAGCGGTATTTGGAATTTGCCATGGAAACGCTACAGTTGACTTCGTATATTCGTTGCCAACACCAATATCTGTGTCCATAACCCAAACCAATCTCTGTACAGAATTTCCTGCAGCGTCTTCTACAGTCCTTTGAATTCTATAAAATGCTATTCGATCAGTAAGAGGCAAACCAATCGTAGATTCTAATTGCCAATTGCCTTCATTTGTCAAAACATACTTTCCATTTAAACTACTATAAAGATTGGAAGTTAAAATAAAACTATCTCCAGCGGTCAAATTTAAATCATCAAAATTTTGATTAACTGGCCTTGTTTCCGAATATGATACAGGTTTGATTGCATCAACTAGAAAATTTCTTGAATTATTTATTGAAGTAACTTCAAATTGCGGTTCTTCATCAAACGTTTTAACTACAGTATTATCAAAATAAGTAGCTTCCATTGGATCATTAGTAGAGAGGCCAAATGTATTTACAAAACCTTCTACTGGCCCTTCTGAAATTAAATCTAAAAGCGTGACTTCAGAGTGTGATTTGTTTCCTATTGTTGTTTGTGGTGGATTTAATCCTCGATATCTTAACCCCAAACCTTTTTGAACTACAGATAGTCTTACACTTAGTTGGTCAGAAAAAGTATCTGCTTGAGCTTGCGTTTGAAACGCAAAAATATCTTGACCTAAAATATTACGCTCAAGTGCTTTCTTTCTATAATACTCTTTCATTAGTAATTAGAAAATAAATTAAATGAAGAATTTCCAAAAACTTCTTGTATCTTTAATAATGCATTAGATCTTGAAATTTCAGAATTACCTGGCTGTCTATCATTTTCCAAATCAAAAGATGTTAACGTAGATTGTACAACAGATGAGCCTATTCTCAAAGTTCCATAACCAAGACCGACAGGTTGACCTTGTCTAGTCATATTCACTGGTGAAGAAAAAGCGTAAGAAAGGTTACTAATACCAACTTCTTGCATCATTTCTTCAACTTTTCCAGCAAAAGGTTCTGTTTCTGGTATCGATGTAGTTAAGTATACAATTCCAGTTATAATTAAACCAACACCCAAGGCACCCATTGCTGCAACCGCCCAAACAGGTAAAGCGGGCGCAAAAACAATAGCGGCAACTATCAAAATAACGCCAACAACAATTTCCTTAAATTTCTCCCAAACTTTTTTCTGCCCATAAATCGATGGAGCAATGTCTATTGTTTTAATAAATTCTTCTGAATTTTCTTTTAGATTTCCACACGAAACTATTTGATCATCATTCGCAATCATTTCATAACACATTCCATTTTTTGTAGCCTGATTTGTTATGTACTTTTTGAAACCTGGAAACAACATTTCTATAGCATCTAAAGCATCACTTGGTTTATTTATATTAGCGAATTCAAATTCGCTTCCATAAATTTTAGCTATTTTTCCATGTAATATTATTTTAGTTTTCATCAGTAACCTCCTCCTCCACTGTCTTCTTCTCTTGTGTAATCCGTGGCCGCATCATCGTAATTTTGTCCGTAACCGAAATTAACTACATTCTCATCATCAGATCCATAATTAATATCTGGATCAAATTGAGCGCCAAACGTTGAATCGTAATTTTTTTGACTAACTCCAACAACTTTACTTCCAACTCTCAAATAACCATACCCGATTGGAACCACCTCTCCTTGTTGCGTAGCATTTCCTGGAGACATCATTGAGAATGATTTACCTCCTATATCTAACGTGGCAGTGCCAGCAAATTCTTCATCTACTGTTGCTAGTTTTGATATGCCGTGTAAAGCTATAGCAGAATTTAATGCCAAACTTGATAAAAATGTACCGCCTGCATAACTTCCTTTTCCTGCTATCATTGGAGCTATTTCTATTTTATTTATTTTTTTATTTTTAAATACTTCTCCACTTTTTTTCTGTTTTTCTTCATCTACAAAAATTTCATAAAAAACTCCATCACTAGCTTGGTTCATTATATGCACTTTAAAACCCTCCTTAATGCAATCTACAGCTTTAACTGCATCAATAGCTTTTTTGATATTTGAAAATTTATGTTTTTTACCAAACTTTTTTCCTAAGTCTCCATGTAAAATTATTTCAGTCATTTTAAAACTTCTTTCAACTCCTCTAAATGTTTTGGATCTGCATCGCTAACTTCTGGCACGTGCACGTGGAATTTATCTTTTTTTAACGAATAGATAATAAATGGATAACAGATTAAATCTGAAGTTTTTTCATCATATTCTGATGGTTTTTCAGTTCCTCTTGTATGTGAATGATAAATTCCAACAAGATTGTATTTTTTCTTAAAGAACAGGAAATCTTTTGAAGGTATATAAAATTCTTTATCTGGATTTAAAGATCTATTTTTAACTGATCTCATTTTTAATTGGTTATCATCCTCAAAAATAAACCCACAAACTTCATTTGTTGTATCTTTTGCGCAGTCAGCTATTATTTCTTCTTTTAAATTTATTTTAGTATCCATATTTTTCTGTTCCAGGGAACCCTCCATAAGGTAAAGCTTGTCCCGCATTTAAAGCATCGGTGCTCCAGTCATCATTGGCAAACCTAAATTTACAAGCGCCCAGTTTTTTAGAACAAACATCTTTCTTCCATTTGGTTGGTGCTTTTTGTGGATGATTGTCGTTACTTGCAGTATGATCAGAAATGCACAAATAAAATACTGGATGCTGTTGATAGTAGTTCGCTGTTAAGCCTTGGCCAGCTAAAGCTCTTTCACTGATCGTAAAAACATAATCGCCTTTATTATAAGTTCCAGCAGTTGATTTCCATAGACCTCTAGAATTAAAACAACTAGATACAGTGCTCTTATCACTTGTGAATTTAACTCCTGCTCCTAAAGCTTCCTCATTTAAATTCCATTTAGTTGCAGACCCTGTAACAAATAAATTGTCGTCAATGTTTGCAATAGGTCTATCAGTCGTTGATTTATAACCATATCTACATCCATAACCTCTATATATCCATGGGCAATATCTAGCAGCTATTCTTCTACCTGGTATATCTATATTCTCTAGCTCCAAACTTGTAACTAATTCAAATTCAACCAAAACTTTATTTTCCGTAGTTTTTCTAGAAATAAAATATTTATCATCTGGCATTTTGGCATTTGGGTTAGCAGTACCCCAGGGATTTTCGTTATTTGGGAAATTTACATCATCTATAAATTTGGCGTATGTTCTTTTTCTGACTAATTTAGCGTTGTTTAAATTATTATATTTTCTCAATAATGAGGAAATGTACATACCTGCATTTGAAACTCTTAGTTTAGGCCTAGGTAGTCTTTGGTCGCCAAGTAAATCAAATCCCTCGGTTTCAACTGGTATTGGCAGGTATTCTTGGCCATCGAATATAATTTTATCATCTACGCCATTCATTCCACCGTGGAAGTTTATTTGCGCTTGAGAATCATTCTGATAATCATAATAAAGGGTATATAGCTCCAATAACGCTGTTGGCTCTACATCAAAAATAGCCTGTTTAAATTGTTGATTTATTCCCTTCGCCATGTAGTATATTACACCGAAATATGAAAAAATATACTAAAATCAACAAACTCGATTATAGAGAATTTGATTCTTCAGATTTTAATGAAGTATTTAAAATATTTTTAGAATTTCAATTAGTTAATAAAATGTCGGATTGGGATAATCCAGTTAAAGGCGTTAGTGACATGATGAAACACACTTATTGGATAACAGAATTTATGACATTTACAAAAAGATGTCGTTATAAGTACGTTGTAATAGATACAGAAACACAAGATATGGTTGGTTTCATATACTTTTCAGAGGGTGTATTTTCTGTTAGAAGTGAAGTTTTAGAATTACAGCTAATATGCAAAAAAACAAAATATAGATTTTGCTTAGAAATGAAAAGATGTTTAGAAAGTGTAATAGATATAATAAGGAATGATAGGAAAGTGTATGCAGTTTTGGGAGAAAGGGAAAAATTTGATAAATATTTAAAATTTTTAAAAAAAGTTTTTAATGTAAAAGTTTTAGATAAAGATCAATTTGGAAATACCCTTATTGAATTTGATTATTAAGTATGCCAGATTTTAGGATAGAAAAAGGAGGTTTAACTCATTTTGAAATGGGTCATATGTTTGTGTTAAAATCTGGAGAGGGTAAATATGCAGTTGGAGATCCTCATCCAGGAGATCTTTCTGTTGATAATTATTACACAAAAACGCCTTGGACTCATGAAATTGAAATAGGCGCCAGATGTAAAGAAAAAAGATCCTTTTTTGCTCACAGTTGCATGGACCTTCAATTTGTTGTTCCAGGTGGCGTTACCACTGCTGCTGCCGCCCAAAACCCCCATTCACTTACTAACGCTCAGAAAAAAGCTTATGCTGAAAAACATTTCCCAAGTCATGTATCCGCAGATATAAAATTTGACGGAACAATAAACAACATAACAAATATAAATGACGGAAGAGGCACTCATATGAATGAGGGTTATGATTGTAGATTTACTTGCGACACTGGTATGATTCACGCCCAAGAAGTTAAGGGAGCTGTTCCAGAGCTAAATGCAATGAACAAATACGATATTCCCAATAGTGAGGTTGATCCATTTGGTAATACGACTGTTGCTACTATGTCTGTCCCCAAAACTTATGGTTATGTTTTTATAGAAAGTATGGATCGACGTTTGTGGGCAGATGGCTCGAGCCCTAGAGTATACGATTATACAGAAAGAAATCTTTATACATCTCAAAATTTTAATGATCATCCTACCAATCCAAGCCTAAATGATGCGACTATTAATACACCCGATCCTCAAGGTCAAATTACACTAGCGGGAAGAAACGCGTTTGGTATTTTGAGAAAAGCTGGGGATTATGCTAATCTTATAAAACAGTATGGTAATGCTTTTAATGCAGCTACAGTGGGTTACTCATTTAGAAAATTACCCCCATTAACAGATGAATGGGTTAGATTAGCTTTCCCATTTCAACCAAGAATATACACAGATGTTGTGGGTATATCTCCATGCTGTAATCAAGTAACATACGAAGAGGGCTTAGAAAACAATATAAATATAGCAGCTAACAAATTTGTTAGAACTAATAATAATTTTGAATTTTTTCAAGCAGGTATTTCATCATATACGCCAAACAATGCAAAACAAGGACCTTTCCCTACAGGAACTGCAAATAATGGTCGTTCTAATGTTGGTTTTTACTACATAGATAGTGCTGGTGGATATGGTGAGCATGTCATAGGTTTTAGCTCGGGCGTAGGCGCTTCCGATTACACTGCATCTCAAGGTACAACTTTAAGAGTGGAATTTTTCTACGGAGGCCTTGGTGTTTTCACTGGTAGTTATCAGGACTCTACACACAGCCCGAATTCAGAAGTGGGTGCTCCAGTACATAATACAACTAACAATAATTCTAGTTTAAGAGTTCCAATGCCCACAACAAATAATATATCAAAATTTGAGGTAACTCTTGAACAGGCTGACGCTACTTTTGATTTGGGTTATTCTAACAAAGCTTCATCTACAGTTTTTCGCCCAAAAGTAACAGCAAATTCCCATACATTTGTCCAAGATTTTCCATTAAATTTAGGAGGCGCTAGGAGTATTAGATTTAAAAGTCTTAACAATAATTCTGATGAACTTATTTTTATAACTGGGATTAAGGTTTATGAAGTTGGGGCGCAAGACACAACAGTCACTAAATGGGACTCTTATCATCCCCTTGAAAATCCAAGATTTAATATTGGTGCAAGAATGTCTATTATACAGCAATCCATAAGGGAACCCACTTTCCCCTATCCCTATAAGTGTACATTTGAAAGTGGTTTGCCTTATTATACCACTGATGGCAATCTTCCAGATCTAAGTAGAGATAGAAGAATAGAACCAGATTTAAGGACAAGCAATAATAATCGAGCAACTCACCCAATTTATTCAGGTTTTGGGAACCCCTGCGCGTTTCAAGGTGTTGGTAAAGATGGTCATGATCCTCATTATCATAGTGATTTCACAAGGGGTCATAAAATGGTCTACTCTGGCGAATATGATTCTGGTTGTGCTGGTGCAGTTAATGTTATTATAAATGATGATTTTAACGTAGCGCCAAATGTTTTAAAAGGTGATCATAAGCCACTTTTTGTTTATTCAGCTTGGTACAAAGAAAAAAATGGGCAAACATTAGTTTGGGGCATGCAAGTAGAAAAACATAATGATTTTAAAGATTTTTTAAGTATGGGTCCAAATGGAAATGCAGATGATTTTCTTTACTGGAGAGAAGAAAACTTACCTTATTATCATCCCTTTAGCGGAAGCACTATTAAAGACGTAATACCTTATGCTCAAAAACAAATATATAAAAACAGTATTTATGCTGGTTGTTTGGTTGGTTATACTGGTTATTTTAACAGTGGAGTTAATCCGAGTGGGGATATATCTGGTAGCCCACATAATTGGATAGGCGAAAGACCTGGAGATGTAAATAGAAGAATGATATTTCCTGCTGGAAAAAAAATAACCAACACTACTGGATTTCAATTAGACGGATACTCCTATGAAAGAACTGGTTTACGTGGCTTGTTGGACATTTCAAAAGGTTCAGAAATTTACGCTGTTAATGTCGGTGATTATGCATACGAAAATCCATACTCAGGTCCACAAAGAGTTCCTTCTGCTTTTCCAGTTGTAGATTTGAAAGCTGTTTATTTAGGTTTAGAAGAAATTATAGGTTGGGAAGACTACACTTATGACGATCCAGGTTATGATTTAGGTGGTGGAAACTCAACTTTTATTGAGAAAATAGAATTACAAGGAAATCAATTAAAATACAGTGCACTACCTACACAGTTAAATATTTTCACTCTTGTTCAAACAGCAACTTTTGATTTACCTTATTTTAAAGATTTATTTGTATGGAGATGTTATGACGCAAATAATATAGTACCATTCCAACTACAAATGACAGGCGCTTTTCCTGCACTACCAAGCACATTAGAAGTTTTCAATATGGGAGGAAATAAATTAGAGCTCACCGCTACTGATTTTGATAAAATTATTTTTGATGATGCAGGTCAAGTTTCTTTTAAGAACTCCGCCAGAAACAATATGGCTAATTTTAAATTATATGGCCCTAAGAATAATTTAGGAACAGTGTTGACCAGTTTCCCATCTGGTTTGGAGGCTTTTGATATGAATCGAAATACATACCTTTCTACAGTTCCATTAGGTTGGGATCCACAAAGATGTTTTGATTTTAATCTAGCTGGTTGTCCGTTAACCGCTCAAAGCAAAAAGAACATTATAGATGGTTTTTATGCCAGAAGAGTTAGATTAACTACAAGTTTAGCAAATCCTGGAGGTTGGGTTTCTGAGAGTGACCCCACTGATGCTGTGATACAGGTATTGATAGATGCTCCATTTGGCTCTACTTTATCTCAAAATAATCAAACAAACCCTGAGATTAGGAATGGTTATAGATATGTAATGACGCCCAGAAAGAAGGGAAAGAGAACAGTTACAGATGGAGCCAGAATTGGAACATATAGGGTTGTGAAACAAATAAACATGGCGGCTAACGGAAACTCAAGTAATGAAACATTAAACCTAGCTGACATATCTCCATTTGATGAGATAAGTTACGGAACTAAAGTAACCGAATTACAAAGTAAAGGCTTCACAGTAACAGTAAATTAAATATGATAGAATCATTTAACAATATAAGCGAAAAACAAATACCATCAGGTAAATATTATATCGTGTACTGCGATGATGAAAACAGTGAGGATTTAGGCTTAATAACAGGCCCACATGTAGGACCAGCTTTGTTAAGCACGCCATTTAAACTATCTATTTCAGATAATAGACCAGAACTTTTTACGCATTTATTAGAAGTTGGTGTAGAATTAGATGAAGAGCAGGGAGAAACTTTAGATTTTAGTTGACAAATTAAAAAAATGTGCCATCATTGGTAAAAATGAGTAAGTGGACACAAAAACAAAAAGGAGCTCTTTGGAAAAAAGATTCCAGTAAAACAAAATATTTATCTGGTTATGTTGAAATAGATGGCATTCAACATAGAATCGTAATATTCCCAAATAAATATAAAGAAGAGAAAAAACATCCAGAATTTATAATATATCAACCATTCGAAAAATAAAATGAGTAATTGGAAGGGTACAAGTAGTTGGAATCGTGGTCAACGAGTAGAAAAAGAATTTATAAAACTTTTAAAACAAAGGGATCCGAATTATCGCAAGGCAAATAGAGAAGACCAATTTAGGCATATTGATTATCACACTAATTTTGGGACAATTGATGTAAAAGCTCAAAAAAGAATTAGTAGGTCTGATTCTAAAGAGCAAGATGAATTAATTTGGGTGGAGTTCTTAAATGTACAAGGTCGTGATGGTTGGCTTAAATCAGCAGTAGATATCATAGCCTTTGAAAGACTTAATGATTTTCTGCTTGTTAAACGAAATTATTTGTTAGGTTTAGCTAAATCTATCTGCGATTTAAATAAAAGAGTATTTACTAGTAAAGATGCTTTATACAAAGGATACCAAAGACAAGGTAGAAAAGATTTAATCTCAATAATTAAAATGAGTGACATAGAAAATTTGCCACATAAAATTTGGAAAAAAGTGTAAATATTTTTATGAAAGGTTATATAAAAATTGTTGGAGTTAATGATGGCTCTACGAGATTGAAAGACGCCTCTGGACAAGGAGAATTAGTTTATCAATTTCATAAAAACTACACCCTTAAATTTCAAAACGAAGAGTTTTTTGTTGAATTGTTAGACTTTATTATAGAAGAGAAAGTTATAGAATTTTCTGCTTGGATAGGTGATAAAGAGCATCAATATGGCAGAGTGGCTTTTCAGTTTGAACCAAATAATTGAAAAATTTCTAAATAATCTTATTATAGTGTAAATGAGATTATGTTTGGACTTGTCACGATGCTATTATCGACACTGGGGGCGACTGGGATGGGCAGTATGCTTAAAATTCTTGGTGGCTCTTTTCAAGGCATTTCAGAAGCTAAAGCTCAAAAAGAACGTCGTGAACTTATTAGAGATATGCAAATCAAAGGTATGGACTTGGAGTTTCAAAAACTTCTCGTTGGTGCGACTGATAAAGATACTGGCATGTTTACTAGGGCTACTCGTCGTCTCATTGCTTTTATGGGGATGCTCAACTTTTTCGTCATCTCGGTACTCTGCACCCTCTACCCTGGAGTCACTCTCGTCACCTTCACTCCCCCCGAAAATAAAGAAGCCACCAGTATCCTCTGGGGACTCATCACCTTCCCAAGTGGAGCAGATATTACAACGAGTATTACAACGGGACACATCTCTTTGGTTGCAGTCACCACTTTGGGAGCAATCATCGGATTCTACTTCACTCCTGGAGGGAAAAGCGGATGACAAATAAAAGATTTTTACCAGAAGCTCCAAGACCTTTAACTCAAGAAGAGCTCAAAAGAATTGATTTAAAAATACAAAAATTAATTGCCGAAAGAAAAAAAGCCAAATAAAACATTATGATAGGAGATATATTAAACTTTGTAGAACAAATAGGAGTACCAATTACAAGTGCGTTGGCAGTTGGTTGGTTTCTGTTTATTATTATTAAATTTCTTTTAGCCCAAGTAACAGACAAGATTTCAAGTATTTCAAAATCGTTACTATCGCTCGAAAATAAAGTAGATGTAATGAACAACGATATTGTAAAGATTGATGCACAGTTTTCGTGTGCGTTTGGTTGCGAGCCAAATATAGATAGAATCGCGGCTAGCGAGGGTAAGGAAGATTGCCGAGACGATTAAAACTTGACAAAACGACTTTAATACTTAGTATAAGACAAATAAACAATTATGAGTGGATATGAATTTCAACATTGGGCTGACCTAGTCAGCAAGTTTGGATTTTCGCTAATAGCGTTAATCGGATTAGGATTCTTTGTGTGGCACATTTGGAAATGGGTTACAACTAAAGTAAATCCTGCTCTAAGTGATGTCGGTTCTTCTTTGGGAAAGCTAAAGAAGCAAATACAATCATTAGATAATGATATGATTAGACTGAATATGAAACTAAAAATTCTTATTCAAGAGCGTCACATTACCGACAAACATAAATCCAATGATGAAGATTAAATCGCTCGCCAAATAAAAAAAATCGCAAATAAGTATATATATATGGAATTATTATCAAACCCACTAACCTATATCGTAGGTGTTATCGTTGTCTTAGCTGTTTTAGAGCTTAAAAAAGGCAAGAAATGCTCACCGAACTCTAAAGAGGCAAATAAGTGTAATGCACAAAAGTCAGCACCGACTTTTAAAACAAAGCCAACCTACGCAAGTAGCACACCGAAGCAAAAAACTGCTTCTGCAACTAAGAAAACTGCAACTAAGAAAACTGCAACTAAGAAAGTAGCCAAAAAGAAAGTTGCCAAGAAAACGACTCCCAAAAAGAGTGTTAAGAAAACTTAAAAAAATTTAAAAAAATTATGGACATTATTAGTTTTTTAGTCGTATTTTTTATTGGATATTTTGTAGGTAAGAAGTGTTGTCTTTTAAGTAAAGGTAAGGCTCTTATTAACAAGATTCTTGGTAAAAAGTAAAAAAAATGAAAATTTTTAATCGTTGAAAACCAACGACTTACGAAGCATCACACACTTGTGGTGCTTTTTTCTGTTTGACATACTCATATAAATCTATTTTATGTGAGGAATGATTATTAAATCCAAAAACCAAAACATTACCAAATCAGCAGACTTTAAAGAAAAGTCTTGTTCGATTGATGCAGAGGATATGCGATATATCGCTTCTCTTTTACGGAACAATTATTCTAATCCGTTGTTGGCTACCATTCGTGAGATTATTGCAAATGCACTTGATGTCACTAAAAGCAAAAAGGTAGACATTCAATTACCAACCCAAATTGAACCAAACTTTATAGTACGAGATTTTGGGTGTGGTTTGAGCGAGGAAGATATGCTTGGTCTTTATACTAAGTATGGCAAGTCAACCAAGCGTGACTCTAATGAATCAATCGGTGGTTTCGGCATTGGGCGATTCGCACCTTTATCGTACACAGATTCTTTTATTGTAAGGTCTGTACATAAAGGTCACAAACATTCCTATATTATAAGAGTGGACGAACAAGACGATACTATTGTTTCGCAGATTGAAAGTCAGCCAACTAAAGAAGCTGATGGACTCTATGTGCAAGTAGGAATCAAAAAAAATGACATTGAAGAATTTTTTAAAATTTTTAAAAAAACTTGGTGGTATCGTAAAGATGATATTAAACTACTCAATGAAGATTGGGGCGATTTAAGATTAGGCACACCACAAGAATCCAATGATGTATTTGATTTGTATAAAGAGAATAGTTATTGGGAAGATGTCGCTCACTATGGAGGCGAACCTTATGTTCTTATGGGTGGTATTCCATACAAGGTAAACAAAGATGAAGAATGGTTTATGTTCAAGAATGGTCTTGTTTACAAAGCAGAGATTGGCGAGTTCAAGTTGCACCATAGCCGTGAGTCTTTGGAGTACAACCCACAAGTCAAACAAGCTCTCAAGAAAGCATCAGATAAGATATTCGCCAAGCTCAATGAAGAGTTAGCTAGTCAGATGGACAAGGCTGATACTTTCTATGAAGCTAGTGAGATTATGTATAGAGCTATGGAAACTTACAGACAGAGATTCGGTACAAAGCTCAAAGTCTCTACTGACAAGTTCAAAGATGTGAATGGTTGTTTGTTTCCTAAAGAATGGATTGCCAAAGAAACCCACATTACCACTAGAGAAAATGGTAACTTGAGTTTCTCTCATTCAAGGTATAGTTACAATGATAACGCTCCAAAAGAAGATGTAATTTATATAGTTGATGATTCTCCAAGTCCTCGCTCTCCAAAGTCAAGATGTATGTTCTTGCACGATTGGGAGAAAGAGAATAACATAGACAGAGGATACGCTAAGATTGTCCTTATCAATTCAGAGGGTATGAAGCACGACCACATTGATGGCACAACCGACACCGATGCCTTGTGTATTCAGCGAGTCAAAGATTGCAACCACCCAAATGTCAAACTGCTATCAGAGTGCGAGCGAATGATTGCTCCACAAAAAGCTAGGAAGAAAGGTGTTGTGAAATCTCTATCAGCTATGGATATTCTAAAGTTTGACTCTAGTATTAAACACGAGTGGGCAAATCTTGATTCCTTTTGGGGAATAGACAAAGATGTAGATTTTGATGACGATAGTAAGACATTCTATTATGTTAATTACTATGCGAACAAAATTACTTTCGAGCCTTACAGAAAACACCTTGGTGCAAGTGGCGAATGTGAAATTAATCCTTATAATTTCATTAGAAATTATTTATCAAACATTCCTAGTTTCAAAGATAAAATTTGGGGTGTTCGTAAAAACCTAAAGAGTCGAATTGAGAAAAAGGATAATTGGATTTGTTTAGATGATGTCTATGAAGATTTGGTCAAGCAAGACGAGGGTGTTCAAAACTATGTTAAATGGCACGAAGAGAAAGAGCTTTTTGATGGCTACGACAAAACCTTGATGGAAGATATTTCTAAGTTCCCAAAAGATAACCTAAATGAAATTTTAAAAAATTTATTAAAAAATTATGATGGTTGGAGATTGAAACAATCAAAAGTTTACAATCAAAATTACAATCACGACTATGTGATGGAAAGACTCAAGCCACAGAAGTTAAGTGGCGAATCATTAGCGAGGAAGCGAGCTTTCGACAAAGCGTTTCCTATGGCAAAGTATTGCCTTGAGGGTT
>VMHT01031809.1_pt1 | contig 105021 bp, 90 predicted proteins | sample 4693611 | NCBI WGS metagenome assembly VMHT01 (sample SAMN12280063, study PRJNA550983) | marine metagenome | isolation source: seawater sampled from same location over 5 years 0.02-0.2 micron viral filtrate | place: USA: collected off the coast of southern California halfway between the port... ... | reverse complement strand
TTTCCTACCGCATATTTGCAGTATCGCGCTTCAGATAATCATAGTTTTACGCTGGATTATAGCCGAAGAATTGAACGCCCCCGTTATGAAAGTTTAAATCCTTTTAGATATTTTCTGAATGAAAACGATTTTAACGCCGGAAACCCGAATTTACGTGCGGCAATTAGCAATAATATCAATCTGAATTATACGCTTTTAGGGCAGTATTTTTTCGATGTGTATTATCGTGATAATGGAAGATCACCAGCAAGCTTAGCTTTCCAGGATAATCAAAACCTCACTATTAGAAGGTTGCAGGCCAATTTACTGGAAAGTAAAAGTTATGGATTGAGTTTTTCTAACGGTCGCTCTATTACCGGTTGGTGGTATGCCCAGTTATATGCTGAATTTTTTCACGATGAAAACAAATTTTTAGCGGTAGAAAGCAATAATGCTGAGGTTACCAATGAAGTTGATGCTGCACTTTTGCAATTGTATAATGGTTTTACGCTTTCTAAGAATGGTACTTTTTCAGGGAATCTAACCTTCTTGTACGTTTCAGATTATATTGCCGGTTCTTATAATTTCGATCCTTTTTCGACTTTAAGCCTTGGATTCAGAAAAACGCTTTGGAATAATCGCGCAGAATTAAGCCTGAATATCAACGATATTTTCAACGATACTAATACCAGGTTAACCTCGCAATATCTAAACCAGGATAATTCATATTTTGCACAGGAAGAAATGCGTTATGTGCAGGTAGGATTTAAATATAACTTCGGAAACTTTAGACTGGAAGACAACCAACGTAGCATAGATGCCGCTGAAAGGGATAGGTTGTAAAGTCCGGAAATTCTTTATTCCTTCAAGCTGAACTTGTTTCAGCTTCTAAGCCTATATTAAAATTCACCTTTTGGGGGTTAGGGGGCTTTTCGTACTTTTGCACTCCAAAATAAACCGAAGTGGCAAAAATAGGAAATATAGATGTAGGAGACTTCCCGTTGCTTTTAGCACCGATGGAAGATGTGAGTGACCCGCCATTCCGTGCACTTTGCAAAGAGCATGGGGCCGATGTGGTATATACCGAATTTATCTCTTCAGAAGGGCTTATTCGCGATGCGGCGAAAAGCACCATGAAACTTGATATTTACGAGAAAGAACGCCCGGTAGGCATCCAAATTTTTGGAGCCAACCTGGACTCTATGCTACAATCGGTAGAAATTGTAGAGAAATCTGGGCCTGATATTATTGATATTAATTTTGGATGCCCCGTAAAAAAAGTGGTTTCTAAAGGTGCCGGTGCCGGTATTCTAAAAGATATAGATCTTATGGTTTCGCTTACCGAAGCCATGGTAAAGCATACCAATTTACCCGTAACCGTAAAAACTCGTTTGGGTTGGGATAACGATTCTATTAAAATTGTTGAGGTTGCAGAAAGACTTCAGGATGTAGGCTGTAAGGCCATTTCCATTCACGGGAGAACTCGTGTTCAAATGTATAAAGGCGAAGCTAACTGGGCGCCCATTGCCGAGGTAAAGAATAATTCACGAATGCATATCCCTGTTTTTGGAAACGGAGATGTTGATACTCCCGAAAGGGCGGTAGAAATGCGTGATAAATTCGGACTTGATGGGGCGATGATTGGTCGAGCCAGTATTGGTTATCCCTGGTTTTTTAGGGAAGTAAAGCATTACTTTGAAACCGGTGAGCATTTACCTCCTCCAACAATGATGGAGCGTTTAGATGCCGCAAGACGCCACCTGCAAATGGCGATTGACTGGAAAGGGGAGAAGCTGGGTGTTTTTGAAACCCGAAGACATTATACCAATTATTTTAAAGGAATTCCCCACTTCAAAGAATACCGAATGAAAATGGTAACCAGCGACGATGCTGTAGATGTCTTTGCCGCATTTGATGAAGTAGAACGAGACTTTTCTGATTTTCAGTTTGCTTAATTAAGTTAAGCCACTAATTCACGAATTTTATATTTTTATGCTCCCCTCCTTTCCAAGGAGGGGAATGAATTCAGCTATGCTGAAGAAAAGGGGTGGTTAAACACGTAACCTAACAATATCTAATATAGAAATTCAAGAAAAACCCCTCCGGCCTCACGGCCACCTCCCCTTGAAAATAAGGGGAGGAGCTTTAATATATTTTTCAGAAGAAAATATTCGTGAATTCGAGGCGAGAAATATTAAACCGCTTTTAAAGCTTTTCTACTGCTTCCAGCGGCGATAAAAGAAGCGATAAGCCCAAGAATTCCTATGGTAAAGATTACAATCAGGATATTTTCTAAAGTGATAGCTACTGGATAGGGTAGGCTAGGAGTGATCATTACCAGGTCAAATTGCAGTTGTAGATAAACTAATAGGATCGCTGCCGATAGGCCTATGGCGCCGCCAATAATCGTCATTAACATTCCCTGGGTAAAGAAAATTCGTTTGATCTGGCTTTCAGAAGCACCAAGATTGAATAGCGTTTTAATATTCTCTCGCTTATCCAGGATCACCATAATTATAGAACCGGCTACATTAAAGAGGGCAATAATAAGTACAAGGGTGAAAATAAGGTAAACCGCGAGATTTTCGGTGTTGAGCATTTTATAGAGCATCTCGTTAAGTTGCGCGCGATTTTTTACAATAATTTCATCACCAAAAAGCGCTTTAATTTCCTCAGTTACAACATCGGCATCAGCTTCTGGAGTTATCTTAATTTCTACGCCAGAAAAAGTATCTTCATCTAATTCCAGAAGATTACGAGCAAAATCAAGATTAGAGAAAACATATTTATCGTCCAGTTCTTCATTTACGCTATAAATTCCGCTAACAATTACTTTTTCCTGGTTAAAAGCCTGTCCAGGATTTAGGCCGGTGATTTGGCCTTTTCCGGGCCGCGGCACCATTACATTTAGTAAATTCTGGTAATTAAAAATACTCAGTCCCAGTTTCCTGGAAATGGTATTGCCAACCACCACCTGTGCTTCGCTACTTGTTAACCAGGAACCGGCAATCGCGCTGTCTATTTGAGTTACCTGTTGGTAATTTTTATCTACACCCTTTATAAACGCCGTATGATTCTTATTGCGATAATCCAGGAAAATACGTTCTTCAATAATTCGGCTAAAACTTGAAATTCCTTCAATTTCAGCTAATTTCCCTGCTTTATTTTCCGAGAACTGGAAAGTTTTTCCGCTTGACGGTAATATTTTTAAATCGGGATCAAACTTATTGGAAAACGAAAGGCTAAAATCCTTGAGTCCGGCGAAACCTGAGAGTACAATAAATAAAGAAAAAGCCCCTGCAAAAACGCCAATGGCCGCAATAATGGTAATGATATTAATGGCATTATTGCTGCTTTTGCTAAAAAGATAGCGCCTGGCGATGTAGAAGGGAAACTTCAAATTAAGATTTTTTCCTACGATCCAGTAGATCGGGATCGGTGATTGGGTTTTCTTCGCCTTTAATAGATTTTTCTATACCTTCTATATAATCGAGAGAATCGTCCAGGTAATAATTGATTTCCGGCATTTTTCGCAACTGGTTTTTAGTGCGCTGTGCCATTTCGTGTTTTATCTTAGACTTCCCAAGGTTTATTTCTTCTATAACTTCCTGCGCGTGTTTCTGCGGAAAAATACTGATATAAGCCTTCGCGATAGAAAGATCTGTAGTTACTTTTACTTTAGAGACCGAAATGATCACTCCTGTTCTCCCGGCATCTTTAAGGTTCTTTTGCAGGATATCGGCTAGATCGCGCTGCAAAACTCCTCCTATTTTCTTTTGTCTGTTTGTCTCTTCCATAAGGCAAAAATACTATAATAAATTGGTATACTCCTAAATGTGAAAAACTATGCGTACAAGTCTTAATTTTAGATTGTTCATTTTTTCCATCGATAAAAAACGAACCAAAGAAATCTAGGCTTGCGAACTTTTATGCTCGTCCCCTAAATTTTCGATAAAAGTGATCTTATTCAAAAGACAACCGGAATATTCCATGGAGTAAAGTTGTTGGGGTTTCTTTTTTAACTTGATAGAAGTTTACCGATTTTGAATATCTGAAATTAGAAGTTTAACTTGCTGGATCTACTTAAAAATAGAAAAATGAAAAAAATTGAACATATTGGGATTGCCGTAAAGGATCTTGAAGCTGCAAATGCTACCTATAATGCGGTTTTGGGAAGTGAAAATTATAAAACCGAAACGATAGAGAGTGAAGGTGTGAGTACGTCTTTCTTTAAAATTGGAGAGAGTAAAATTGAATTGCTTGCCGCTACAAACCCTGAAAGTCCTATCGCAAAGTTTATTGAAAAACGCGGCGAGGGCATTCATCATATAGCTTTTGCGGTAGATGATATTAAAGCTGAAATCGCCCGCCTGGAAAAAGAAGGTTTTAAGCTTATAAATACCGAACCTAAAGATGGCGCCGATAATAAGCTAGTGGCGTTTATGCATCCGAAAGGCGCTAACGGGGTTTTAGTAGAATTATGCCAGGAAAAAAGCCCCTCCACAGCCCTCCCCAAAGGAGAGGGAGCGAGAAATTAAGAAATTGCATTTCACCTTGCAGGAGTTAAAAATATATCATAATATTGCACTCCTAAAATTCGGGTATTGTTGAAATACTTGAATTGGTCCTATAGCTCAGCTGGTTAGAGCACTTGACTCATAATCAAGGGGTCCCTGGTTCGAGCCCAGGTGGGACCACCAACAAAATCAAGCCTTACAGAGATGTAAGGCTTTTTTGTTTCTTCTCGGGTACAACATATGTACAACATTTTGAAAGATTTCTGAATGTGGAAATGTTATTCCGTCATTAAAGTAGTAAATCCTGCTCCTTGTAATTCAAAGTTTACCGAGCCATTATTTACCGATACCGTTTCTATTAATTCATTAGAGCTGTCTATATTGGTAAGGTAAACGTTAAGCTCGCTAATATCTTCCGGGAGCCCGGTTAGGCTTACTTCCCGGGTTGCGCCTTTATTTACCAGATGAATGGCATAGCTGCCTTTATCCTTATCTCCCAATGCAGCGGGCGTAATAGCTTCGTTGCTAGTAGTTATGGGAAGTGCGAACAGACCTTTTGGGGTATTTCCTAATTGCTGAAGGTTGAAAAAGCGTTGCGTAGGATGCAGTTCTTCCTCATCGTTCCCAAAAATTCCACCACCAGACATTGGTGAATAATCAGCAGTGAGTTGCCATTGTAAAATTGTTAGAGGCTGGGCTTTGTTTAAGATCTTTAAATACACATCAATTTCATCCAGGGCATAAGTAGGTTCTTCTAAAATTTGCGGATAACGCCAGGCACCGGCATCAATACTTCCCTCCCCAATAAAGAGTGGCTTGTTTACGCGGTTGGAAATATCGTTCCACTTTATAAGGTTTTCATCGGTCCACCCTCTCCAAGAGTGAAAGGATACCCCTCCAATATAAGGCCTGCTTTCAGGGTCGGTAGACGCTTCGGTGGTAAAATCCCAGCCATTGGCATCTGCGGTATCGCCCAAAAGAAAATCGGTTTCCAGCCCGTTTTCTCTGAAATAAACACCCAGTTCCTTGATCATTTCATTGTGCTCTTCTTCCGTCTGCCTCACATCAATACCTAAATCAGCCTCATTAAAAGAAAACATCACTGTTTTGACCCCATATTCGTCCTTTAGATATTTAATATAGGAAGTAAGGGATGCATATATTTCTTCTTTACGTTCAAGGTCAAGTAGATTTCCGCGATTTCCATCCATATCTATTCCGCTGGAGGGTTCACCAATTATTGCCCAACGCGGTGCAAACCATGCAGCCAGGATTACTGGTATTCCTTTTTCGTCAAGCCGTTGCGCCATTTTCATAGCGTCTTCCACTTTCGGGTCCAGATTCCCGTTTTTAGCCTCCTCAATTGGATCTTTAGCAGCATCTGGATGCCATTCCCTCCAGGGCATTTCTACGCGAGACCAGGCCACCCTAAGGTTTTCCAGGCTGTAATCTATCACCTGCGGATCGGTTGTTGGATTTTGTAACCTGAAATTCCCGCCAATGCCATCAAACTTCTTTCCTTCCTGTTCCGGAAAAATCTTTAATTCAACTACAGAATCATCAATATCCCCCGTAGCTTCAATGCTGAAAGTGTTGCTGAATGTTTTCCTTGACGGAATTTCTCCGGAAGCGATTTCAAAATTTAACTGAAATATTCCATCTTCATTTTTTCTAATAATAACATTGGTTTGCTTTTCAAAATCTATTTGCAGTTGCCGGGAAGCAGAACCTACTAACAAACCTTTGGCCGGGGCATTATATAAACCACCTAAATTTCCTGTAAAATCATTTCCAGAAATAGATTCTGGGTTTTTAAATTCAAAATTTGTTTCACTCCCAAACGCTGGAGGTAATTCTATCCTGAAAAAAGCTCCATTCACCGCTAAGGAATCGGGAGAATTGAAGTCGATTTTCAATTTAGCCTTTCCTTCCCCGACATCGCTAATGCTTTGCACCCATTGGGTACTATCCATTTTATAACTGAAAATTTTTGCATCTTTATTTCTTTGAAAATCGATTTTCTGCCCTTCTTTTCGGGTTATCCAGGCGTTATCCCAATCAGACTTCATCAAAACCAGGCTGGAATTGAATTCCATTAACTGATTGTTTACCCGAATTCCGGTCATATTCCCCCAGGTTGTAAATTCGGTCTGGGCGAGTATTGGGGAAATATTTAGAACTAGTAGTAGTAGTAAGAGAGAATAGATTTTATTCATTTTTTAAAGTTTATTCGTTTAACAATTTATCCGCCGCCAGCACTAAAAACAGGTAATCTGTAGTACCACCACCCAAAACATATTCGGTTTGCTGCCAAAGGAAGGGCCATTCCAGTAATTCAGGGAAATCGGGACGAATTAAGGCCGTCCCTGAGCCAATTCCGCCGGGAGTGAATGAAAAATCGCCTCGGTTCATCCCATAGGCCTGGGTTAAAGAACGTGATCCAACCCCTGATGCAAATGAGGAGGTATTTACGCCTGGATGTGTTCCCAGAACAAAGTTGAGCGCATTCAGCATATATTCCTTTGGAAAAATATCAGGAAAAGCGGTATGTAAAAAATACTGTTTCATCCCAAAATTCTGAATTCCCCATCCGGCACCCCAAATATCCGGTTCGTATGGCATTCCGTAAGGGGTTTGTGCCCCCAGTTTTTCCACTTCCTGAAAATAATTTTCTACGGAAGCTTTTATTTTATTTCTAAAATTTTCATCCTTGATTTCATCAAAAACGGGTGCAATAACCCAACCGGTTTGCGCAATATTTTCTGAGAAAATATCAGTGTTTTCAGTAATGAATTCTTCATATTTCGCTTCCGAAGTACTTTGAAAAAGTTCTACATTTAAATTGAGTTTATCTACCGGATTATCTGTTGTTATGTTTTCCCAGGTTTGTTTGGCGATTTCCAAAGCATCTTCGGCAAGTTCTGGATTAAATTCCTTTAGTGTTCTGTAGGCGGCAGCCAGCGCGGCGGCACTTTGCAGTTCCCTACTCGGATTTTCTTCGGTAAACACCCAGCGATCATCCGGTGCGCCTTCCTGCCCTAAAGGAATTTCAGCGGAAGTATCTGTTTCTTTATAAATTTCCCCATCCGAATGGTTTACCGGGTCGCCCAGCAAAACATATTGGTCTAAAGTGGGAACGATCACCCCGCGATAAAAGCGGCCTAAAGATTTATAACCATTTACAATATGAATGGTACCGTGTTCAATTTGCTGAAGAAAATCGGGCTTTCCATCGGGTTGTAGAATCTCTACCGTTTTGGTTTCCTGGTTTATCGTGGTATTGTCGTAATCTTCCTGAAAAATCTCGTAAATATGAGAAAGCTCCTGTATGGTAGAAGCCTGTGACTCTATTCTAAGGTCAAAATCGCCGGCATCGTGCCAACCCCCGGCATCCAGCCCCGGAACGTGTTCTCCGGGTTCAAAATTGGTTAATGTTTCGGGGCCTTGCAGGTAGCCATCAAAATGATTGGTGTCTACGGGCGCCATTCTCGCATCGTCCAAATGGCAGCGGCCATGCCAGATCTTATAGCGATCGTTTACCAGCATATGGCACATTTGCACCGGTAAAAAATATTCTAAAGTGGGTTGCCAAACATCACGTTTGTAAACATCCTTATTAATTTGAAAAGCTTCGGTAGTATAATCCCCATACTTTACCACATACATCCCGGGTTCTTCAATTTCCGTAAAATCCAATTGATAATATTTATACCTAAGAAATGCGCCCCATTCAGAAGGATCCTCTGAAAGAATTTCGGTAAAACCACCGTCATTATTTACCCGTAATAATTTGGCTTCTTTCAGGTTGGTGTCATTTTGATCGGTCTCTATAACCGCAATTTTTTCCTGTCCCGGATGATAACCCACCTGGGAAATTTGAACGACGGGCTCATATGTGTAATCTTCTAAAGTATTTGGGGTAATAAGCCATTCTATGGCATTTTTTGTAGCGCCTGAGGGCACCAAAGACCTTACAACATACCAGCCATTGCTATGTTGAGCCCGGCCGTCAATCAACTGTAACTGATTTCCTCTTAGGTTTTCAATGCGTAAGGTTTGTTTTGGTGTCCCAGGTGCTATAGTAAGTTCTTTGCCTGTGGCCATTGGTTCAATTTGATATTCATCTTCACCGTCATAGGATCCGGGGCCATTTGCCTGGCGGTTAAAAAGACCAAATTCGTTATCCATATAATAGGATTTTCCAAACAGGTAGCCAGGGAAGAATTCGATATTCATTCCAACCTTTCCAATCCATTCTTCCGGCAAGGCTTCGTCAAGGTCTACGATGATTTTAAAAGATTTTCCCTGCGGAATTATTTTTAAGTTATAGGAAAATTCCAGGTCGGGATATTCAATAGGGTTAAAGCCTTTTAGGTTTTTGGCTTCATCGGGATAAGCCATTTTCACACTAATTGTATTCTTTTCCCTATCTACAATACGTTCCCCAACTTTTGAAACCGGTTGCCACTGCCCCGGTGTAGGTTCCAGCCTTAAATCTCCATTGGTTGCGACCCTGATTCCGTTTTGGATAATCCCAACCCCACCCTGGTGACTTTCCGGATAGAAATCGTGCGCAAGCATTACGTTTAGTCCTCGCATTTCCAAATATTCCTGTTCGTTAATTCTAAGACTGTCTCCAACATTCTGAGCAAAGGAAGATGAGATTGCAAAACAGCAAATTAAAGAGGCGAGTACTAGTGATTTCATTCTTAAAAGATTTAGCTATAAAACTATGGAGATAGGTTTGTAAGGATTTATACTATTTTGTCAATTCATTGTATGAATTTTTCAAAACTGTGTAAAACAGGGCTTTTATTCTATCTTTAAATTATCAATATTAAAATTTAACTGTATTAAAAGTCATCAATGAAAAAGCTTATAATATTAATTTGTTGTTTAAGTGTTTTGATCGCCTGTAAATCAGAAAAATCTGAGAAAGACAATGGAGAAGAACTACAAAATCATTCAGATCAAGCACTGATTACCGAGTTTGAAACTGCTGCAAATAAAGATTTATTACAACGATGGTATCCATTAGTGATAGACAAGGAAGACGGGGGTTATTATAGTGAAGTAACGTACGACTTTAAACTGGGAGAAGAACATGACAAAATGGTGGTAACCCAAGCGCGACATATCTGGACGAATGCTAAAGCTGCTGAACGAAACCCAAAAGATTCCTCATATCTGGCAAATGCCGAGCACGGATTTGAGTTTTTCAGAGACGTGTTATGGGATAAAGAAAATGGCGGATTTCATAATCTGGTAAATAAAAAGGGGGAACCCATTATTAAAGAAGGTGAGTCTAAAACCGCTTATGGAAATTCTTTCGCTATTTACGGTCTGGCGGCCTATTATGATGCTTCAGGAAATGAAGAAGCACTCGACTTGGCAAAAGAAACTTTTAACTGGCTCGAAAATCATAGCCACGACAAAAAGTATAAAGGATATTTTCAGCATATGGAGATGGACGGAACGCCTATAGAAAGAACAGCGAAAATGGCTTCAAATTCAGATATTGGGTATAAAGATCAAAACAGTTCTATACATCTACTTGAAGCATTCACTGAATTATACCGGGTTTGGCCTAATGATCTTCTAGAAGAACGTTTAGAAGAATTACTGGTGATAATCCGAGAAACTATTGTAAATGAAGATGATTATATGAACCTGTTCTTTGAGCGAGACTGGACCCCCGTAACTTTTAAGGATAAGTCTAAAGAAGAAATCGAAACGCATTATTACCTGGACCATGTTTCTGCCGGGCACGATGTGGAAACCGCCTTTTTAATGCTTGACGCTTCCGCAGCACTGGGTTTAAAAAATGATAGCCTAACCTTACAAATAGCGAAAAGAATGGTAGATCACAGCTTAAAAACTGGTTGGGATGCTGATGTAGGCGGGTTTTATGATGGTGGATATTATTTTGAGGGAGAAGATGGAATTACTACGGTAAACGATAAAAAGAACTGGTGGGCCCAGGCGGAAGGTTTAAATACCTTATTAATTATGACTGAGAAATTCCCAGAGGATGAAATGAATTACCGAAAATATTTTGACGAATTATGGAGTTACACGAAAACCTATATGATGGATGAAGAAAACGGTGGCTGGTATGAATGGGGCTTAGATAAATCTCCGGATGCCAAAACGGCTTTAAAAGGACATATTTGGAAAGCAACTTATCATAATTATAGAGCTTTAACTCACGTAGCAGATAGGTTGAAGGAAATGAATTAGAAAAAAGAGCCCGAAGATTATTTAATCTCCGGGCTCTTTTAAAATAGGTTTTAGTTAGAAGATGTTACTTCTTGCTAAGCCTTAAACTCAAGACATCATGTGGCTGCACGATGGTTTTAAGCTCTTTCCTGGTAGATTTTAAGTTTTTATTAGTCCAGATATCGTTCACTTGAAATTCTTCTTGCTGAAAGTTTAAAGTGTAATCGAAATCTGGGTCTTCAATAAGGTGTTTTTTCCAATCAAAATTCAGTGTTTTTTCATTGTCTGAACGATTAAGAAAAGTAATAGCCCAATCTCCATTGGCTAAAGGCTTCACCCAGATTTCTAAACCATCTTCAGCTTGGTATTTAAAGGCTTGTACACCTAAAGAATCCTGATTAATCGCAATCATTTCTTTATTGGTAAGAATCTCTATAGTTTTCTGGCTCATGGAATTTAGGTCGTTTCCGGCCATTAGTGGAGCGGCAAGCATTGCCCACATACTAAAATGTGCCCGGTCTTCGCTGGTAGACATTCCATTTCCAACTTCCATCATATCAGGATCGTTCCAATGACCCGGGCCTGCATATTTACGAATTCCTTCCTGCATATCAAGAATTTGAAGTACTCCCCACGAAGACCAGTCGCCATGATCTTCTTCACAATCCCAGCAGTTATAAATATCGCCAGTGGTTCTCCAAAGATGGCCAATATCCTGTGCCCATTCCCATGGCTCATTTTGTCCCCATTCGCAAATACTCAAAACTATAGGTCGTTCTGCTTCATATAAAGCGTTTCTCATAGTTGTATAAGCTCCCTCGGCATTGAGTCCGTCGGTATCACACCAGTCATATTTTAAATAATCCACACCCCAACGAGAATAAGTTAAGGCATCCTGATATTCGTAGCCCCGGCTTCCTGGTCTGCCAGCACAAGTAGTACCTCCTGCATCAGAATAAATTCCAAATTTTAATCCTTTTGCATGAACGTAGTCTACCAAGGCTTTCATTCCAGATGGAAAACGCTCTTTATTGGCAGAAATAAATCCATCTTCATCGCGTTCCCCGTGCCAGCAATCGTCTATAACAATATATTCATAGCCCGCATCTTTCATTCCGCTAGAAACCATAGCATCTGCAGCTTCTTTAATAAGATCTTCATCTACCTCGCAACCAAATTTGTTCCAGGTGTTCCACCCCATAGGCGGAGTTTGTGCCAATTCCTCAAATTTCTGGGCAAAGCTGTTTAAGCTTAAAAGTAAAGCTAATAATATGTAAATTTTGGTTTTCATTTTTATTAAAATTTATAATGGTAGTAAAAAAATATTCCCTGAAAAATTAATCCCAGGGAATATTGGCTAATTTGATCTGAAGTGTTTTAGCGTTCCTCAAATCGAACATTGTCGATAGCAAAATTGAGTAGCACATCGGCGCCTTCAAAAGCCATCCCAAATTCTGCGTCCACCAAACTAAAATCAGGCTGATTTAAAACTGATGCAGGAATACTAACGGTAGTCCAGCTTCCTCCAGTATCAAAGGCTTCTCCCGTTTCGTTCCAGGGATTCCAATCATAGAAAGCGTCAACTCCAGATGATGCATTAAACCTGATCCTAAACATTCCTTCGCTTATGGGTTCTAAAGTATAGATGTCGAATTTCAGATCATAATCATCTAAATCTGCACCTACCATATCGGCTCCATAAAAAGTATCGTCATTTCTCCAAAAAAGGTCTTGCCAACCTGTTCCACCGGTTTGAAAATTAGCTCTTCCGTAATTACTTCCGTCAAGGCTTATAGATGGATCGTTTTCTGCTTCTACACTTCCCCAGTAAGGGTTTTTGCCATCCCAGTCAAAAAATACAGCTTCAGTATTGGCCACCGGCTGTGGGCCGCCACAGCCTGGAGTATCGAAACGCACATTATCAATAGCAAAATTCAGTAAAACATCGGCACCTTCAAAGGCCATCCCAAATTCAGCATCTATAAGGCTAAAATCTGGTACTCCTAGTGCAGAAAGTGGAATTTCAACGGTTTCCCAACCATCTGTAGTAAATGGCTCTCCGGTATCATTCCAGGGTTGCCAGTCGTAAAAAGCATCAACGCCATCCGAATCATTAAATCTAATTCTAAACATTCCTTCACTAATTGGTTCTATCACATTGATATCGAACTTCAATACATAATCTTCCAGATTATCGCCGACAATATCTCCCCCGTTAAGGGTGCCACCGTTTCTCCAGAAAAGATCCTGCCAGCCGGTTCCTCCAGTCTGGAAATTAGCTCTTCCGTAGCTACTACCATCAGGACTTAAGGCAGCATCATTTTCTGGTGCCACATTACCCCAATAAATACCTTTATCATCCCAGTTGAAGAAAACGAGTTCTTCATCTCCTACCGGACATTTACCACCTTCATCTGAAGGAATTCCTAATACGACCACGAGATCATTTGGTATTAAAACCCTATTAATCTCATGAATTAAACCGTTTGTTGCTCCGATATTTGCAGCACTTATCCCTGAAGGTATCGCCTCTGCAAAAGAAGGTCTTAATCTTGCATTTTCCCCACTTAGATCTGCTGTGAAAACATCATCGTATAAAGTAGATATTTCTCCACCATCTGTAAGTTGGCTACTCATTAAATTACCTTCGTGCAGGTGGTACATCAATAGATTTGCCAATGCTTCCAATTCCTCTTCAGATTCAAAATCATCCAGGCTTTCAAAATTTGTAATTTGTGCAAACAAGGCTGTAAAGGCATCGTTATTTGGCACAAATGCTGTTAGTTCTTGCTCTTCATCTTCTAAAATACTAGTTAAACCAGCTTTTTCAACGGCAGCTAGAAAGGAAGAATATCCCCTGTCTTCACTACGCTCTTTAAGGTTTAGCGTAGCCCCTAAAATTTGTTGAAACACATCTTCTGGCAATAGCACCTTATCTACACCGTGTACAACGCCATTTATGCCCTGTATATCGGTGGTGGTAAAATTGGTATTAGTGTAACTAGCATCAGATATCACTGCATCAGCACTAATTGTTAGAGTTTCTCCTTGAAGGGTTGTTTGCTCGGTTTCGGCGATGACCGCTGATAAGGTATTAGCTCCTGAAACCACATGATGTTCTAAAACTTCCTGCAGGATGTCAGCAGGGATATCGCTAAGGTTTTCCCAACCAAAAGCTCCGTTAAGTTGCATCATGAAATTTTCAAAAGCTGCATTTGTAGGGGCAAAGATCGTAAATGGATAAAGTTCATTCTCAACATCGGTAGTTGATAAAGCTTCGTCCAGTCCGGCGAGCTCAATAGCTTCAGCAAGCATAGAAAAATCGGGGTTAGCTTGAGTATGATTAAAAACCGTTGGTGGTAAAAGAACCGCATCTATTTGATGTAAAACCCCGTTAGTGGTTCCAATATCAAAAGAATTACTTACCAAAGTGGCCATACCGTTAAAGCTAGCATCACCATCGGTATTTATAAAAAGGCTTAGGTTATTGCCTTCAGGTCCTGTAGCCATTGTAGGGGTGTAACCGGTAGCCAGAGTAGATGAGAAATCGGCAGTGGTCGTGCTTAGCACGTGGTTTAGCAGAGTGTTTGTTAGCTCTTCTTCTGAAAGCCCTCCCAGATCGACCTCACCGAATGCAGCATTATTTGGCGCAAAAACCGTGTAGGTAGATGTACTTCTTAAGGTAGAATCCAGTCCAGCATCGTTTAAAGCCTGAGAAAGCGTAGATAAATTCTGTGTTTCTTCAATTACTTCGCTTAAATTTCTTGGATCATCTCCTAATTGCGGATAAATATCATCGTCATTATCACAAGCACTAAAGCCTGCTATTATGACAATTAAGAGTAAATAGTATAGTTTTTTCATCTGTGGTTATTTTATTATGAAATTTCAGATGGAACCTCCAGTTTGGAACTATCCAGTTTTAAGTGAACAGTTCCAAAGTCTATCAGTTTCATTTTATTTAAGAGCATTTATAATCAGCATTAAGTCTATAGAAAACCAAAGTCATCTACATAGAAAACATACTGTGCTTTTCCGGTATTAGAAGATTCCTGGAAATCTATCCTGTTTATTACTGCGGGAGCTCCTCCATTAGGGAAGAAATCTGCCAATGGAATAACAACTTTAGTCCATTCTCCGGGAATAAGTTCTACTGTTACCTGTCCTGCAAAATCGTTTATAGCGATGTTTACGGTTTCCCCGGGATCTCCTGTTCCATATAAAGAAACAGTTATATCGCTATATTCATTGAACGGAATATTTGGAGCCAGGAATGTTAATCCAGACCAGGCTTCTCTAACACTCTTAATGGAATATTGACCTAAGGCCTGCTCGGTAGATTGTAAATCAAAAGTACCGCCCCATTGGCTCATTTCCCAATCTGGGTTAAGCTCGTCTATATAAATGGAATAGCTAAAGCCATAAGAATCTGATTGGGCAGAAGCACCTCTGGAAGTTTCCAGGTGTATAAATGCTTGCTCAATTCCATCAGGAACTGCTACTGTAACTTCGGTTTCGTTCACCGATAGAATTTCGGCTTCCCGCTCTACTAGTGTTCCTTCTTCCTCGCTACCCGATGCGAATATTACTGCTGATGTTTCTGTAAAATCCCCTCCAATAAGAGTTACTGTTTTTTCACCAGCTTCAGTAGTACTTTCAGTAAAATCTGTAATCGTTAATAAGGAGAAATCATATTCTGTAGTACCACTAAGGTTTTCTACCAACATAATGTTATCCTGCCCAACATAAGGAGCTGTCTCTGGAATTGTAACAAAAGCCAATTCATCTGTGCCCAGGGCCGGATTGAAACCTGCTCGTTCCCCATTAAAATATATGCCTATTATAGAACTTAGGTTTTCACCTCTTATAATATAGGTGTTTTCTAAAGTACCTTGTGTTACGGGAACATCTTCTCTTGCTTCGCTAACACTGTTAATTACAGGTGGCGCATTGCCTCCTTCAGTTTCTTCAACATCAAACTCACTATCGCAAGAGACTGTAAAGATTGCTGAGAGTACCAGCAAAAGCAGACCGAGACGGTTTTTTAAATTAATTTGTAGATTTTTCATAATATTTTTATTGAAAATTTTATTATTCCTCATCAAAGTCATAAGGTACCGGTGCCTCTAGTAAAGCCGGGTTGTTTTGCGTTTCGTTACTTGGGTAAGGAAACAATAGATCGTCCATGTTTGGGGTAAAAGTTTCAGACGCTACAGTAGGAGGGGTGGTATCGTTATTAAAAGTTCCTCGTTCTGTTTGTGCTAAGAAATTTATCGCGAAATCTGGCCCGCGTCTTACCACATCGTACCAAAATTCGAATTCAAAAGCTAATTCAATTCTTCGTTCCTGGAACACATCATCTATTGTAGGGTTGTCTATATCTTCAAGTCCTGCTCTTCTTCTAACCTTGTTCAAAGATTCTGTCCCTTCTTCAACTGAACCGCCTCCCATTAGGGCTGCTTCAGCGTGAATAAGCAAAAGTTCTGCATATCTTAAAATATAGGTGTTGTTGGGGTAACTTTGCATTCCCCCGCCACCATTAGAGGCTGCGTTACCTACTACATATTTCTTAATACCTACATTTGTTCCCTGGTGGTTTACATTTTCTGAAACCGTAAAGCCATCGTTCAGGTCTGGGTATTCAGCCCCAGGAGCCATAATTGTGGCATAATAACGTAGATCTTCTTCCTGATCTTCATATGCTTCCTGTAGATCTAAAGAGGGACCTATAGCCGAATATCCATCAGAAAATCCAGTAATACCTGCCTGAGCAAAAAGCGATTGTAACCCATTTCCTTCGGCATACTGTCCGGAAGTACTCCACTGCAAGGCAAAAATAGATTCAGGGTTATTGTCATTTTCGGTTAAGAAAAGATCGTAATAACTACCTGAAGGATCGCCGTCTTCAGCATCGCCTCCGTAAAGTTTAAATTCTCCTGAATTGATCACTTCATCTGCCAGTCTGTAGGCTTCAGAATAATTTTCTTCGTATAAATAGATCTTTGCAAGCATTGCCTTTGCTGAACCGCTGGAAACTCTAGCATTTTCGTCATAATTTGAACCCCTGGTATTATCGTCCAGGTTTTCCATAGCAAACATCAAATCCCTTTTTATAAATTCATATACATCTTCCTCGGGGTTTCTTGGAACTACAGGCTCTAATACATACTCTGTGTTATCTGCAATAATTGGAACAGAACCAAAGATTCTAACTAAATAGAAGTAAGCGGTAGCCCGAACAAATCTTGCTTCTCCAATGGCATTGTTGGTTACCTCCACAGAAACGTCTTCCCCTACAGCTGTGGGTAGTGTATTAATAAGACTGTTAGATTGCGCTATTACTGCATATAAAGATTCCCAGGCTTGTGTTAAAGTACCATGCTCCCCGGTAATGGCGAAATTGCCAAAATCTGCATTTCTTGGATCCCAGGTTCTTCCATTACCCGAACTTAATTCTCCAATTCCCCATGCTACATTGGTGATAAAATTAAACCAGGGCTTGGAGTATAAATGGTTGGTTGAAGAGCGTACCTGATCATCGGTTTTATAGAAATCAGCTACACTGTATGAATCTTCCGGTGGCCTGTCTAAAAATTCCTCACTACAAGAAGGGAAAAATAACAGTAATGCTGCTATCGCTATAATTTTAACGTTATTTAATTTCTTCATCATCATATTTTTATAGTTCAACATTAAGTCCCAGGGTAAAAGTCCTTGGAGAAGGATAACGTCCATTGTCCAAGCCCATTAACAAGGCATTTTGATTATAAGATCCTACTTCAGGGTCGTAACCGGAGTAATTGGTAAACGTATACAGGTTTTGAACACTGCCGTAAATTTTCAGTTTATTCAAGCCTATCCTTTCAGAAAAATCATTTGACAAAGTATATCCTAAAGTTACATTTTGAATTCTTAAATAAGATCCGTCTTCAATATATCTATCTGAAATATTAATGTTTGGAGTATCATTTCTTGCCAGTCTCGGGGCCGAGGCATCGGGATTATCAACCGACCAGTAATCTAATACTGAAGGGGACTGATTAACGTAATAAGCATTAGCGGCTGTTAGGGTTCGGTTCACGGCGTTGAAAACATCATTTCCGTAAGATCCCTGTAGAAATGTAGAAAGGTCAAAATTCTTATAACTTACAGAGTTTTGAAATCCAAAAGTAAAGTCAGGGTGAGGGTTTCCTATTACCGTTCTATCGTCATTGTCTATTACTCCATCGTTATTTATATCGCGGTATTTTATATCTCCAAGCCAGGTTGTGCTAAACAGCGCATCTTCAAATGGTCTTCCAAATTGAACCGCTGCACCCTCGAAATCTGAAGTATTTCTAAATAATCCTTCCACCTGATAACCGTAGAACATACCTACAGGTTCTCCCACTCTTGTTAAGGTTATGTTTTGATTAGAATCATTCAGGCTTATATCTCCATTAATAGTTAAATCGCCTAAAAGCTCAGTAACCTCATTCTTATATCTTGAGAAAGTAAGGGTAGAACTAAAGTTAACTTCAGAGTTTCCTAAAGTTTTATAAGACAAAGTAAGATCTACCCCTCGGTTAACCATTTCACCAAGGTTTACCCAGGGAGCCGTAATTGCTCCGGGAGAATTTCCTCCGGTAACAAAATCGGTCACGGCAAGTTGGTATAAAAAGTCTTTAGATACTTTATTATAAACTTCTACAGTAGTACTAAGTCGGTTTTCAAACATAGTGAAATCCAGACCTAAGTTGGTTTGTGTAGATGACTCCCAGGTTAAATCGGGATTTCCGAAATTAGCATATTCGAAGCCAGTTCCCATTCCTGTATTAATGGTATTTAAACTAACCCCGTAAGCGAAGTTTGGAATTGCCTGATTACCAACTTCACCATAACCACCGTATAGTTTAACATTCTCAATAGCCTCAACATCGCTCATAAAAGCTTCGTTGGATAGTCTCCACGCAGCTGAAATAGAGGGAAAATATCCCCACTTATTACCTTCAGCAAATTTTGAAGAACCATCTGCACGAAGAGATGCTGTAACATTATACCTGTTATCGAAAGAATAAATAGCTCTACCAAAATACGACTCCAGGGAATTACTACCCTGATATTGATCGGTGAAATCGTTAGCATTACCTGTACCCAGAATAGGGACATCATTTCCTACAAAATTTCCATCCTGTGCAATTACTCCTTCCCATTTAGATTGCTGCACTTCCTGCCCGACTAGTGCAGTAAGATCGTGCTTATCACCAAATTTATTATTATAGGTTAATAGGTTTTTGATAACCCAAAAATCATTGCTTTCCCTTCTTACATTAAGAATGTTTTCTCCACGATTAATAGCTCCATAGCTAAATGTTGGTTGAAAGCGGTCACTTTGGTTATATCCAAAATCACCACCAAATTCAGTTCTAAAACTCAGGTTTTCGTGAAGTGTGAATTCAGCAAATAAATTACCAAACAGTCTGTTTCGGGTAAGGGTGTTATCAATATTCAAAGCTTCAGCGATAGGATTTCTAATGGCAAAAGCGATTTCCTGCGGTGTTTGCGGCCCTGCAAAAGACCCATCTGCATTATAAACGGCCGTAGCAGGATTGTTTAAAAGCGATAGTGATATTAACCCATTACTGGCATTGTTTAATGTTATTTGATCGTTGGTTCTACTTCCGGTTAAAGTAACTCCGGTTTTGACCCAGTCATTTATTTTAGCATTAACGTTGGCTCTAACTGTTGCTCGATCAAAGCCGGAACCAATTACAGTACCTTCCTGATCTGTATATGAAGCTGAAATAAAATAATTTATATCTTCACTTGCTCCCGAGAAAGAAAGCTCGTGGTTCTGCTGCATTGCATCATCAAAAATTTGCGCCTGCCAGTCAGTACCAGGCCCTAAGAGACTTGGATTTAGAAATTCGATTTGCTCATCCAGGCCATAAATTTCACCAATTGTATTTTGAAGTTGAGCGTACTGCTGCAGGTTCATAACATCTATTTTATTGGTAGGACGTTGGACAGCCGCGTAAGTATTGTAGGTTAATTTTGCCTGGCCCTTTTTACCTTTTTTTGTAGTGATTATTACCACCCCGTTAGAACCCCTAGAACCGTATATTGCAGTTGCAGAAGCATCCTTTAGAATATCAATAGATTCTATGTCATTTGGGTTTATAGAAGAAAGCGGACTAACATCTGTAGCGCCACTCCCTGCTCCAATACCTCCATCTGCAACCGAGCGGCCACTTGTTGAAATGTTTTGGGAATCTCCAGAAATTGGAACTCCGTCTATAATGTAAAGAGGTTCGCCGGAACCTGTAATAGTGTTCACCCCTCTTATTTTTACTGAAACTGCACTCCCCGGTTGGCCTGAGTTTTTAGTAACCATAACCCCTGCAGCACGACCCTGCATAAGCTGGTCTACACTAACCTGCGGAATGTTTTCTATAGCTTCGGCATCAATTCTTGAAACCGAACCACTAATATTTTCCCGAAGTTGTGAGCCATAGCCTATTACTACTACCTCATCTAAATTAGAAGCATCTTCCGAAAGGGTGACACTTAAATTTTCACTACCGCTTACCTCTACCTCCTGGGTGGCAAAGCCTACAAAACTAAATACTAGTATCGCGTTTTCTCCAGTGGTTATTTCAAAATTGCCATCAAAATCTGAGGTAGTCCCATTGCTGGTGTTTTTTTCTATAACGTTTACCCCCAAAAGTGGTAAGCCGTTCTCGTCGGTAATTGTACCGGTAACTGTTTCCTGTGCCTGGCTAAGCTGCGCGGCAGAGCAAAAAAGCAAAACCAGTAAAATTTTGCTATAGCTCCATAAACTATAGCAGGAATTAAGTAAAAGTTTGTACATAAATACTTATTTGAATATGATTTTAACAATTAAGGTTTTAGTAATTTTTAAATACTCCTGTTGCAGTATTTAAAATAATAGACCTAAAATCTAACATATTCAAAATTACACTATAGGTTAAGAAAGTGTTAATAGTATTTTATCATTTAATGATAATATTTTTTCCGTTTATTATGTACATTTATTAATCCTAAAATTAATGGTTAGATTTATTGAGATTTAGGTATATAAAGTAATATAATTTTGTTAGATCTCTAGTTTAAATCTTATATTAAAAATCGATCTTTTAGAAATTGAGATCCTTATACTTTAATTTTTCATTGATGAAGTTCTTAAAATAGACTTAATGAATAAGCCCGATTCTGAGATATTTTTATCTTCCTTTAGTCCTGACGGGAGCGTACCTGGTAATAGGGCCGCGGAAGCTTCATCTTTATCGGCTATAGACCAGTTACACCACGAAAGTTTGTGTTTGTCCATAAATGTCATCCATTTCTGCGTTTCTTCTTTGAAGACTTTTCCGTCACCATCGGCTTCTGTTGTGCCAAATTCGGTAACAAAAATTGGAAGCCCTGCGTTTATCGCCTCTTCTGCTTTATGCATAAGTCCTTCCTGATGTGTGCCCGCATAAAAATGAAGGCCATATGCAATATTTTGTTTCTTTATTGGATTTTTTGCTGCCTCCTCTACATCCTGGGACCAGTTAGGCGTTCCACAAACAATAATATTATCGGTATCAAATTTTCTAATTTCGGCTATAATTTCTTCGTGATAGGGTTTTAAAACCTCATCCCAGGAAACGTCTAATGGCTCATTGTAGGTTTCATAGATAAGGTTTGGATAATCACCATACTTTTTAGCTACCTCGGCAAAGAATTTTTTAGCCTCTGCGGTATGTTCTTCAGCATTATGATCGTGCCAATCTACAATAACATATATGCCATTGGCAATAGCTGCATCTATCACTTTAAATATTTTTTCCTTTTCAATTTCGGGATTTTCCAGATATCCGCCATGCTCTATCCCCATTGCGGCACGTACCACGGTGACATTCCAATCCTCTTTTAGAATATCTATACTTATAGAATTATAATATTGCGGTTGCCACTGGCTCCAAAATAACGACATACCTTTTAGCTGGACAGGTTCACCTTGTTCATTCAAAAGCTTTGTGCCCTCAATTGATAGTTGCCCGTTTTGTGCCACAGCAGAGTTTGAAGATTGCGCAGCAATTTCCAGGCAAGAAAAAAGTAATATTACAAGAAAGCCAAATGATCTGTAGAAATATTTCATAGTTTGATTGTTTATAGTACTCGTTTAATCCCGCTAAATTCATCCCGATATTGACTAGGGGTGCAATTTTTACTCTTTTTAAAAACCCGGTTGAAATTGGCAATATTATTAAAGCCACATTTAAAAGCGATCTCTGCAATGCTTAGATCTTTTTCTATTAACCAGCGCGCTGCATAACCAATTCTGGTATCATTAATATATTCAATAAAGGTTTTTCCGGTTCTCTTTTTTATAAAACGGTTAAATGAAACCTGGCTCATATTAACGAGTTCAGAAATCTCAGCCAGGGAAATTTTGTTATGATAATTTTCCTGAACGTAATCGTAAATTATCCTTATTTGATCGCTGTTTTCAAAATCTTTATTGTTCGAAGTGTAAGTTGATAATAGTCGCTGACTCCTGGAAGTAGCAAGATCATGCAAAATAGAAATTAACTCCAGAAAGTAATCTATACTATCTATTTTGGAGAGTTTAAGAAGCTTGGGTTTTATTTCAGTAGAGATTTTCTCTGAAAATAGAATGCCATGTGCAGAACGCTCAAACATATCTTTTATAGGTTTCATAATTCTGCGACTAAGTAATCTCGTATCAAAAAGATCGTCATGAAACTGTATTGTGATCTCATGTATCTTATCACTCTTACAATTATGTAACTGCCATCCGTGCTGAATATTGGGTCCAACCAAAACCAGCTCTATATCATTTATTTCTTCCATACTATCTCCAACCACCCGTCTTACTCCTTTGCCGTTTAGCACGAAATTGAGTTCATATTCAGGGTGAAAATGAATTGGAAAATCAAAATCGTTTTTAATTCGGTCAAAAACTAGGAAACTGTCTTCAGGAGCTAAAGGTGTGATTTCTCGATGTATATCTTTGTTCATAATAAAAGGACTTTCGGAATAGAGAAAATTTCATCAATAAATGACAAAATCATATTAAGTTAATAAATTGAAGCGTATTATTTTTGGAATTCCTTAACAACTGACTACTTAAAAAATGCAATCACTAATTGGATGGGTTAAATATAAAATAAGATTTAGTAAATCCTAAATCATTTAATCAGATCTATAGTATTAAATAATCTTTTCAATGAATAAATTAATCAAAATCCTGACATTGCTAGTTTTCGGTTTATCTATTTTTTCGTGTAAAACAGCCAAGGTTATTGATTTTGATAAAATTCAGCTTGCAGATAAACAAGCCACCAAAGAGACAAAAATCTTATATCAAAGAATCCAGGATATCGCTAAAGAGGGGATCGCTTTTGGGCATGAAGATGCAACAGCCTATGGGGTAAATTGGAAAGATGAAGGTAAAAAGATGAATAGTGATGTAAAGAAAATTACCGGAAAATTCCCGGCTGTTCACGGTTTCGATCTTGGACATATAGAATTAGGTCGATCTACAAATCTTGATACGGTTTCTTTTGATCTCATGCGAAGGCATATAAAAAAAATAAATAGAAAAGGGGGTGTTATTACAATGAGTTGGCATCTTGATAATCCGGTAACCGGTGGTGATTCGTGGGATACAGCAACTGCCGTACCTCAAATTCTGAAAAACGGCGGGGAACGTGAAAAATTTGAATTATGGATAAAGCGGCTTTCAAATTTTTTTAAGTCACTAAAAGATGAGAAGGGGAATTACATCCCTGTAGTTTTTAGACCATATCACGAAATGAACGGCAGCTGGTTTTGGTGGGGAGAAGGTATTGTAAGTAATGAAGATTATAAAAACTTGTGGCGGGAAACTATTGCATTGCTTCAGGAAAATCAGGTGCACAATTTACTTTATGCCTATTCACCAAATACCGTAGGCTCTATAGAAGAATTTAATAAATATTATCCGGGAGATGAATTTGTTGATGTTTTAGGAATAGATATTTACAACCATAGCGGAGATGAAGCCTTTACGGAAAGCCTTAAGCAAAATCTGGAAATTTTAAAGAACAAAGCAACTGCCAGCAATAAACCCTATGCACTTACCGAAAGCGGAAACAATAAATTTGGGATGAATGCCGAATGGTGGACCGAAGCGCTTTACCCCGGAATTAAAGATTCCGGTATTGCGTGGGTATTGGTATGGCGTAATGCCCGGCCAGATCATTATTTTGCTTCCTATAAAGGCGATGTTGCAGAGGAAGATTTTAAAGCATTCGAAGCCCTGGAGGAAATACTTTTTTTAAAAGAGATCAGCAAAATTAACTACTAACCAATTTCAATTTATGCTACAAGGCCTGGATATACTTATTATCTTACTTTACCTTACCGGAACTATTTTAATAGGCCTTGCGCTTAGAAAAAAAGCCCAAAAAAGTAAAGATGATTACCTAATGGGAGGCAAAAACCTTCCCTGGTATATGATGGGTCTTTCCAATGCCTCGGGTATGTTTGACATTTCCGGAACAATGTGGCTTGTAACATTAACTTTTGTTTATGGCTTTAAAAGTATCTGGATTCCTTGGCTTTGGCCGGTTTTTAACCAGGTGTTTCTTATGGTTTATCTGTCGGCCTGGCTTAGAAGGTCTAATGTAACCACTGGAGCAGAGTGGATCTTGTTTAGATTTGATAGCGGGCGCGGTGGCCGCTGGTCTCATGCCATAATAGTGGTTTTCGCCATTTTAAGTTGTCTTGGTTTCCTGGCCTACGGCTTTATTGGGTTGGGTAAATTTGTAGAAATATTTATTCCCTGGGATATTGTTTCCGTTTATATCCCTTTTGACGTTCCTCCTTCTTACTTGCCTCATTTCTACGGAATAATCTTTACGCTTTTTGCCGTGTTTTATTCGGTATTGGGTGGAATGTCTGGTATTGTCTGGACAGATGTACTTCAATATGGAATTATGACCATTTCTTCTATTGCCATCGCGGTAATTGCCTGGCAGGCTATGGGAGAAAACACACTTAATGTGCCAGATGGCTGGATGAATCCATTCTTCGATTGGGAGCTAAATATGGACTGGTCTGGAATTATAAGCGATGTTAATACCAAAATCGCTTCAGATGGATATTCCCTTTTCGGAATCTTCTTTATGCTCATGGTTTTTAAAGGTATTCTCTCCAGTATTGCAGGCCCCGCCCCAAATTATGACATGCAGAAAATCCTTTCTACAAAATCCCCTTTGGAAGCTGCAAAAATGAGTGCGTTTTCTATAGCTGCGCTTATACCTACCCGTTATCTTATGGTGGGAGGATTTTCAATTTTAGGAATACTATTTTATGAAGATCTAAAACTGAGTACGGCGGGAGTTATAGACTTTGAAAAAGTATTACCGGCTGCCATAGAACAATTTGTGCCGGTAGGATTACTCGGCTTGTTGCTTGCCGGTTTACTTGCTGCATTTATGTCAACATTTGCAGGTACTTTAAATGCTGCCCAGGCCTATATTGTTAATGATATTTACTTAAAATATAAAAATCCGCTAGCTACATCTTCTAAAATTAAGTTGATGAACTACACTAGCGGTATAGTGGTGGTTTTAATAAGTATTGTGCTTGGCTTTTTTGTACAGGATGTAAATTCAATTCTGCAATGGATCGTTTCCGCGCTTTACGGAAGTTATGTAGTATCCAATGTTTTAAAATGGCACTGGTGGCGCTTCAATGGAGAAGGATATTTCTGGGGGATGCTTTCAGGAATAATCCCGGCCCTTATTTTCCCGATTTTTACAGATACACTGGATCTATACTATTTCCCTATCATCCTTTTAATATCAATTGCCGGAAGTATTATAGGAACTTATTCTGCCCCGCCAACCAATAGAGCTGTGCTCAAAGATTTTTATAAGAATACAAGGCCCTGGGGTTTTTGGGGACCCATACACCGCGAAATTACCGCTGAAGATCCAAATTTCACCAGAAATAACGGGTTTAGCCGTGACATGATCAATATAGTCGTGGGAACCCTTGGCCAAACTTTACTGGTTGTCATTCCTTTATACCTCATTCTGCATGAAACCCTACCCATGCTGGTGTGCATTGCAATATTAATTGTTTGTATCATTTTTCTTAAAAAGAACTGGTGGGATTATATCAAAAAAGAACCAAACATTACCAATAAATAAGATCGTCTTATGGACACAAAAAACCAAACCCGAAAAATTCCCGGATACGATAAAATTAGGCAGAAACATACAGAATTGCTCGAAACCCCTAATATGCCGGCAGCAGATTCCAATGGAGTATTTATAAGATATCAAAATCCTGTATTAACAGGAGCTCATGCCCCTTTAGAATGGCGGTATGATTTTGATACAAATACCAATCCTTTTGGAATGGAGCGAATAGGAATTAACTCCACATTTAATCCTGGTGCCATTAAATGGAAAGGAAAATATCTTTTAGCTGTAAGGGTAGAAGGTAACGACCGTAAATCTTTCTTTGCCATAGCCGAAAGTCCTAACGGCTTAGATAATTTCAAATTCTGGGAAAAACCTATAGAATTACCCCAGACTGAAATTCCGGATACGAACGTTTATGATATGCGTTTAACACAGCACGAAGATGGTTGGGTTTACGGTATTTTCTGTACGGAAAGAAAAGATACCAATGCACCCCAGGATACGACTGCGGCAGTAGCAAATGCAGGAATAGTGAGAACAAAAGACCTTATTAACTGGGAAAGACTGCCAGATCTTATTTCAAATTCAGGACAGCAACGTAACGTAGTGCTTCATCCTGAATTTGTAAATGGAAAATACGCCATGTACACTCGCCCACAAGATGGTTTTATTGAGGTGGGAAAAGGAGGCGGAATTGGTTTAGGCTATATAAGCGATATGGAAAATCCGGTTTTGGAAGATGAAAAAATCATTAACCAAAAGGCCTACCATACGATTTACGAAATGAAAAATGGTTTGGGTCCAGCACCGATTAAAACGGAAAAAGGTTGGTTGCATCTGGCTCATGGAGTAAGAAATACAGCTGGAGGATTGCGGTATACCTTGTATCTTTTTATGACAGATCTTCACCAAATTGATAAGGTGATTTACCAACCAGCAGGCTATTTTATGGCGCCAAATTATGAAGAAACCGTAGGAGATGTTCCTAATGTGCTTTTTGGGAACGGTTGGATTACTGATGATGACGGGAAAGTGTTTATTTACTACGCTTCCTCAGATACCAGGTCTCATGTAGCCGTTTCCTCGGTAGAAAAGTTACTGGATTACGTGATAAATACCAGACAGGATAAATATACTTCTGAAGAATCGGTTAAAGCAATCCTTCAGCAGGTTGAAAAGAATAAACTGATCACAGAAAAATAAATGCAGGCAGCAACGGGAAAGATTCAACAAGAGTTGGAAATTGAACTTCAAAATATTTTATCCTATTGGAGGGAGTATAGTATTGATGAAGCTCATGGCGGATTTGTGGGCAAAAGAGACCACTATAACAAGCTGGTTGAAAACGCAAATAAGGGTATAATTCTTAATACCCGGTTGCTATGGAGCTTTGCTGCAGCCTGTAATTTTAATGATGATTCCCGATTAAAAACGCTGGCAGATCGTGCTTATGAATATTTGGAAGCCCATTTTTATGATAAGGTAAATAAAGGGTTTTTCTGGGAAGTAGATTATTTAGGAAGTCCTGTAAATAAAAGGAAGCAAATTTATGCCCAGGCTTTTAGCATTTATTCTTATGCTGAATATTTTAAATTGTCGGGAGTTGAACAGGCAAGAGAAAGAGCGCTGGAAACTTTTATCCTCATTGAGAAATATTCCCGGGATTTAAAGAGAAATGGTTATTTCGAAGCTTTTCAGAAAGACTGGAGCCCCATAGACGATGTACGTCTTAGTGAAAAAGATCAAAATGCTCCTAAAACAATGAACACCCATTTGCACATTCTGGAAGCTTACACCACTTTACTGCAAATAACAGGGAATACTAAGGTTAAAGAAGCTTTAGAAAACCTGGTGAAGCTTTTTCTTTCAAATTTCCTCGATAATAGATCAGGGCACTTTGGATTATTTTATAGCAAAAATTGGTTGTTGCAAAGCCCGGTTATTTCTTACGGCCACGATATTGAAGCCGCCTGGTTACTTATAGAAGCCGCGAAAATGACCGGCGATTCGGGATTGATCGATCAAACTACGCAAGCTGCAATTCTTATAGCAGATAAATTTATAAAAGAGGCCTACGTGGAGAACAAAGGAGTTATTAATGAAAAGAACCTGAAAACCGGGGAAACCGATTTAGACAGGCATTGGTGGCCACAAGTTGAAGCTATGCTGGGTTTACAATATGCTTTTAATATTTCTGAAGATAAGAAATACCAGGCTGCGATATTGGATATCTGGGATTTTACCCGAAACAATTTAATAGACAGGCAAAATGGCGAGTGGTTTTTTAGAATAGACCAGACCAATAAACCTTATACACAAGAAGATAAATTAAGCATGTGGAAAGCACCTTACCATAATTCCAGGGCGCTAATGATGCTTTTAAAAGAAAAAAGATGAAAAAACTTAGCTATTTTTTATTGGTATTTGTGCTGTTAACAGCCTGTAGTAAGGATGATGAGATAATTAACGAACCAGACGAGGAACAGGAAAACCCTGAAGAAGAAATTCCAGAAGAACCTGAAGAAGAAACTCCAGAAACTTATGCTTTTGCGCCGGAAGAAACACTAAGTTATATGGTAGATGCATCGGCAACTGCTGAAACGGTTGCTTTATTTTATAACCTAAAATCGATTTCAGATAATCATTTTATAGTAGGCCAGCAGGATGCATTCAGCTCGTTCTTTGAAGGAAATGATGGTTTTTCTGATATGAAAAAAACAACACTAAGCGATCCCGGCTTGTTGGGGTCAGACTTTATGTTTATAACCGATGATCAAAACGATGGTACTGCACAGAACTGGTTTTTTCAGCAGGAGCAACAAATTATAAATGATGCTTTACGCGCTTATAATAGCGGCATGATTAATGCCTTTACCTGGCATCTTAGGGAACCTTATGAAGGAGAGGCCTTTTATTCCGATGAAATGACCGAATTTCAAAGGCAAAATGCTTTTAAAAGTATTCTTCCCGGTGGCGCCAATCATGACTATTACAAACAAAAACTGGATAAGGTTGCTGAAGTTTCCCTAAATATGATAGGAGAAGACGGTACGCTTTCTCCTATTATTTTTCGACCATTTCACGAGTTTGAAAAAGACTTTTTCTGGTGGGGTGCGGCTTACAGTACTCCAGAAGAATTTAAAACCGTATGGCGTTTCACGGTAGATTATTTAAAGAATGAAAAAAATGTTCATAATCTACTTTATGCATTCTCTCCCGATAATTCTTACTTAACCAAATCTGCTTACCTGGAAAGATACCCCGGCGATGAATATGTAGATATTTTGGGAATGGACAATTATGGCGACCTTATAGCCCAGGATGGTTCCGGTTTAAATGCTGCCAACCAAAAATTACAAGTCGTTTCAGATCTTGCCAAAGAGAGGGTAAAAGTAGCCGCACTTACAGAAACGGGTTATTTTGTAACTCCTTCCCAAACCAGCCTGGCCGAGAATTTTTATTCTGAAAACCTTTATGGGGTACTCACAAATAACGAGGTGAATATTGGATTTTTAATGTTCTGGCAAAATTACCAGGATTCATATACCGTACCGGTGCCCGGAATGGATGGTGCGGAAGATTTTATGGCTTTTGTAGAAAAGGAAGAGCCATTATTGTTAGATGATATGCACGATTTCTACAGTCTCCCAAACTAATTTTGTGTTGTAAAACTTGAAGCTGGCAAGCCTGCTACGTTAAAAATATTGGAGCTTGCTGTATTCTGCCAGGAGTACCTTACAAAAACAGGGCTCTTAACTGCTTTGGCTTTTAAATGAATTATATTGTTTTTAATTTCCATTCTGGCAGGATAGAATTTTTTATCAGATCCGGCAATCTCAAACTGAGATTCTGGATTTTCCGGATCAATTTTTAGTCCTTCTGAATACTTAAAATGTACTTTCACTATTTTTCCTTCAGTAGTTATATGATCAAACTGAGGTGCGTGGGCTTTAATCTTTTTTCCGTAAACTTCAGCTAAAGCCAGGTTTGCAAACCTTATTCCAGGTGTGAGTTTATCTTGTGGATGGATGTCGTGAATATTTCCTACATCACTGGTCATCACCATTCCTGTTTTAGATAATTTTAAAACCTTTCGTTGCGCATCTCTTACCTTTACCCCGGCAAATCCCTCGCCATAATCAAAGGGTGCAATTTGAGCATAGTAGAAAGGTAGATCTTCTTCCCATTTGCTTCTCCAGCTTTTAACTAAACTGGAAAAGATCTTTTCGTAGTAATCAGCATTAGCGGTATTAGATTCTCCCTGGTACCAGAGTATCCCTTTAATTTTCATGGAAGTTAAGGGGTGGATCATAGCATTGTATAACAGGGCAGGTTTGTTTGGGCCCCATTCATTATCATCCAGCATTGCAGCAGCTTTCTTTAAATTTTTATTTTCGTGGAACAATTCCCCGGGCATCCAGACTTCGGCTGGTGTGCCTCCCCAACTGGAATTTATAATTCCAATGGGGACATTTAGATCTTCCTGTAATTTTTTAGCAAAAAAGTAGCCAATTGCGCTAAAATACTTCATCGTTTCCGGTGAACTTTCTACCCAACTCCCTTCTAAATCTATTTGTGGTGAATCGGCTGTTCTGTGGTCAACGCTAAAAAACCTAATGTTTTTATTCGTTGAATTTTCAATAGCAGTTTCAGCATTGGTTATACCGGCGGAGGCACTCCATTCCATATTAGATTGCCCGGAAATTAACCAAAGCTCACCCAGTAACAGGTTTTTTAAGCTGACCTCATTATACCCTTGAATAATCAATTCTTGTGGGCCTTTTTTTGAATTCGTTTTAATTTCCAGGCTCCATATCGCATTTTTATCGGCTTTAGTAGTGAAAATTTCATCACTCCAGGTAGAGCTTATTTCAATCTCTTCTCCCGGTTTCGCCCATCCCCAGATTTTTACGTTGGCCTCACGTTGCAATACCATATTATCTCCAAAAATAGCAGGTAGGCTAACATTCGCACTAGCAGGGAACTGAGAGAAAAGATACGCGGCTAAAAAGAATAATAATTTCTGCATCACTTACGATTTTAAAAGATTTCTAAAAAATGGAATAAGTTGCCTGGCCATTGCTTCGTGATCATTGATGTCCGGATGCCCGGTACAACCTCCTGGTGCAATATTTGTAAATTGAAAAATTGCAATCTCTTTTTCAGAAAATTCATTCTGTATTTCTTTAAAGACTTCGGCAAGCACAGCTTTCTGTTCAGGGTTTAGCATTGGGCTGTCCAATAATGAGATTTTTACATCAGGATATTTTGAAAAAAGCATTTCAACAAAGTGGATATAGGAAGTGGTAAATTTTTCCCTGCTAAATGTTGTGCGTTCTTTTTCCCCGTCACCCAAAGAAAAATCGTTTGTTCCAAGGGCGATACTTATAATATTAGGAGAATCTTCAAAATTTGCTTTTTCCTCGGAATTGGCGTTTAAATAAAGATTTTCATACACATCTGGCATTACCGGTTGATCCTCGTCGTTCCAGTTGCGATACATTCCCATTCCCGAAACACAATTTAGTTCAAAATCAGTATCCAGTGCCCGCGCAATTCTGGGTCCATAAGCCATATAGGCATTGTGCTGATCGTACCATTCTCCATCGCCGCAAGGAATTTCAAGGGTATCTGCGCCCATTCCGCAGGTAATAGAATTGCCAATAAATTCAATTTTCGGCTTTTCGGCAACCTTTATTTCATCAATATCAAATGCTTTTATTTTATTTATAATTATTGCCCCGGTAGTAGCTTCTGTAGCTTTGAAAATGGATATTTTATGAAAATCGGTAGTATCGGGAAGGGAAAATTTTAGTGGAATACTGTCTACTTTAAACCTGCCTTTATAGGTTTCATCAATTTCAAGATTGATATAGGCATGATCTGTTCCAGGTAGATCGAAATCAATAATCAATGTATCAGATTTTGCTTTAAAATGAATTGCCGAAGCCGAGTTAATCAATACCAGGCTGGAATCATTCTGGACTGAAGTCCTACCCGAAACTGAAATTTCCTGCAAGGTGGCACTATAGGAAGTACGTTTTTTTTCTTTTGTTTCATTGCAACTTGAAAGGCTAATAATTAGAGTCAGAAAAGTAAGAAATTTATTCATTTAGGCTGTTTTAAGCGAATTTAAAGCTTTTGAGCTATAGTTTTCAGTACGATTTTTTCAATCTTGAATAGCATTTCTTCAATTCGTATAAATCCCACTACCATTATAACGAGTAATGAAAATTATTTTTAAATATTTATCATTAATTCCAATCATTTACTGATTATATCACACTGTTTTATTGATTTCTGTGTTAAATATTTCCTCCAATAAGATTTGATTTCTTTTTCTCAATTAGTTTGTTTTCTAAATCAATATTTATTCAACATGGAAGAAAACAAAAAAATTGAGGATCTCTTAATTGATATTAAAGGCCTCCTGGGAACCAACAAAAAGGTAATGAACGTGGAAGATCTGGCACAATACACCGGACTCTCCAAAAGTAAGATCTACAAGCTTACTCATTTGCGGCTTATCCCGATGGGGAATAATCCTAACATTCGTCAGAAGTTTTTCGATAAGGAAAAGATCGATGCCTGGCTCCTGGGAGAGCCGGACCTGTCCGATGCCTTCCTAGAAGATCAGTTCAATAAGAGCCTGATAAAAAACCGGAAATAGGCGCTTGCCTTTTACTCATCCTTTAAATAATGTTATGATGAAACAGTTACCCTATATCCGGGTGGGAACCAGTTACTATAAGATAGTAGCGATGCCTACAATTGCTGGGAACTTCAATGAAGTTTTGATCCCGTGGAATATCGAGACCTTACGACAGGACCATGGTAAAGGTTTTGTTGGAAGTATTAAAAAATATGAAGGCTTTACCTGTATCCCAGGCCATCTGGATTTTAAACAGGTACATCACGGTTTTTATAATACTTATGCTCCCTTATCAACCTTACCCCAAATAGGTAAAGTAGATTTTTCCCTGCAATTCATTAAACACATTTTCGGCAACCAATTCGAATTAGGCCTTGATCATCTTCAGCTTTTATATACAAAGCCAATCCAGATGTTACCAATATTATGCCTGGTCTCAAAAGAAAGGGTTACCGGAAAAACCACTTTTTTAAAATGGTTAAAAGCCATATTTGAAAACAACCTGACCTATTTGACCAATGATAACTTCAGCAGCCAGTTTAATGCAGACTGGGCTAACAAACTCCTTATCTGTATTGATGAAGTATTATTTAACAAGGAAGAGCTTACCGAGCGAATAAAATACCTGAGCACAACCGATTTCAATAAACTGGAGGCAAAAGGAAAGGACAAGCGGGAGGTTGAGTTTTTCGGAAAGTTTATCCTCTGCAGTAACAACGAAGATAACTTTATAAAGATCGATAGTGAAGAAACCCGTTTCTGGGTATTGAAGGTTCCAACCCTACAAAAAGAAGAAACTCATTTTTTAGAGCACCTGAAGATGGAAATCCCTGCCTTTTTAAATTTCCTGAAACAACGAGAATTAACCACAACTCACAATACCCGAATGTGGTTTACACCTGAGCAGATAAGAACTGATGCACTTGACAACCTGATGCAAAATAATCGGAACCGGGTGGAAAAAGAATTAGCAAGTATGATCCTTGACGCAATGGAAACTTTTGAATTGGAGGAAGTTGATGTTTGTCCTTTGGATGCTTTGCAGGTTTTAAATCGAACCCGTGTTAAAACCGATTTAACCCAATTGCGACAAATTTTAAAGAAGGACTGGAAATTAAGTAACCAGGATAATTCTCTGAAATATCAAAAGATATTTATGTGGCTGGATGGCGCGCTGGGACTTATTGATGGCAAGGGACGCTATTACACGGTTAAAAAATCGTTTTTAATAGAGCGGTTCAGGGAGGATATAAAGTGATGAATTGATGCGGGAATGATGACTCCTAAAACCTAATAATTTAGGAGGTTCCCGAGCGATTACCCCAGAATTTCGGAAGAATCGCAAACAAACCCTCCGGAATATACTTTTAATATTTCTTTTTTTTTGATGAATGATGACAGATAGTAAAATAGCCCAGTGATAGTAAAGGTTTTACCCCCGCATCGTTTTGTCATCACTTTGTCATCAACAATAAAACGATGCTGAAATTTGAATTGATTTGATGGAATTTGAAACGAAAACAGCAAAAAATGGAAAACTCGGAAACATCAAAAAGCTGGGAAAAAGCCCGTAATATTTGCATCGTAAAAACGCTGGCAAAATTAGGGCACTTTCCCAGCAGAATAGCGGAAAAAGAAGCTTGGTTTCTGAGCCCCCTGCGGTCAGAAACCCAAGCCTCTTTTAGCGTCTCTCTACACAAGAACCTATGGTATGACTTCGGAATTGGAAAAGGAGGTTCTATCATAGACCTTATTATGCTAATGAAATCCTTTTCGATAAAGGAGGCGCTGGAATATTTAAAGCACGATATGGGGTCTTTTTCTTTTAGGCCACTAAAAACTGCAGGTCGTTTGAAACGAGCAAAAATTCGAATTCTGGATATTGAATTTATTTACCTGCAGGGCTTAATTGATTATCTGAACTCACGGAATATACCTTTTGAGATCGGCAGAAAATACTGCAGACAGATTTGGTATGGCTTTCAAACAAAACGATTTTTTGCCATTGGACTCCAAAACCATCTTGGAGGCTGGGAACTTAGAAATAAATACTTTAAAACTTCCAGTAGCCCTAAAACCTTTTCATTCTTTCAAAGAGAATCTCAACAGTTAATCATTACAGAAGGGATGTTTGATTTTCTTTCCCTGGCGACCATTGATGAAAATTTAGTCGAAAGTTCGGACTGCATCATTTTAAATTCCCTGGCTTTTTTGGATAGTATTAAAATGCTCATCCCAAAATATGAGAAGGTCCTGATCTATTTTGATAATGATCCGGCAGGTAAAAAAGCAGCCAGTTCACTTTTAAACCAATTTGATAATGTGACCGATTGCAGCGATTCCTACTCTGGCTATGTAGATCTAAATGAAAAATTGATCAATGAAGGAAGTTTTAGAAAAGGAGAGAATTAAAAAATGATCTGTTGGTAAATGGTAAATGCCTATCGGAGAATTTCAGTTGAAAGGGAAAAGCAAGATGTGTCATTGTAATGACAATCTTGCTTTGCGCCCGGTGGTTGCAAAGATTTTAAAAAGAAAAAAATGAAAAGGGAATACATCCAGGTTCGATGCTCGATCTACGAGAAGAAGCTGCTCCAAAGAAGGGCGGCCAGGGCAGGAATTTCCCTTTCAGAATATATAAGAGCCACAGCCTTTGATAAAAATATTGTAGAACGGATCACCCCGGAACAACTGGAGACTTACAAGATGCTGGTCCAGTACAAGAACAATTTTACCCGTATCGGCAATATGTTTAGAAAACGGAATCCAAAGCTGGCCAGAGAAGTGGAAGACCTGGCTAAAGAGATCAGAACACACTTAAAAAACTTTAAAAAATGATAGGGAAAGGACACGCCGTATCCGGCACCAGGGTTTCCATATCCTATGGTTGGAACCAGGAGAAAGAGGCTGAGGTCGTGCTAAGGGAACACGTGGCCGGAGATACTCCTGCGGAGATAGCCGAAGAGTTTAGGATTATCCAGTCGCAAAACCTGCGGTGTACCAATAACACCTTAAGTTTTATCGTAAGTCCAACAATTGAGGACGGCAAGGATCTAAGCAAAAAGGACCTGGAAGAGCTCGCTAAAAAATTTTTAAAGGAAATGAACCTGCAAAACAATCAATCTATTGGATTTGTACATCGGGATAAAGCACATACCCACGTTCATATTTATACCAACAGGATTGGTTTTGATGGCAAAGCCTACAATGACAGCTTTATCGGAAAACGGAGCCAGATCGCTGCCGATAATGTTGCAAAGGAATTAGGGCTTACCAGGGTTCGGGAAGTACAGCAGGAAAGACTCAATGAGTTAAAGGGCCTCAGACAGGAGATCAAAAATATACATAACAGGGTACTTCAGTCGAGGCCAAAATCCCTGGATGAATATATAAACAAAATGAAAGCGCAGAAGGTGGAAGTGATTCCCACAATTAATAAAGCCAATCAACTACAGGGGTTTCGGGTGGAATACAAAGGATTCAATCTTAAAGCAAGTGAAGTGGACCGGTCGATGAGCGGGAATAGGTTAATCCCGGCGATATCTCAGAACCAGGGTTTAAAAAGAATAATGGAAGCACCAAAAAATCTCCAGGTCTTAAATAAAACGGTGCAGCTAAGCGGCAACCTATCCACCAAAATAGCCAAAGAGCTTATAAAAGGAGCTGTAAAAATAGTAAGAGATACCGGAATAGGAATATAAATTTTGAATGTGAAGCGATGAAAAAACTAGATGAAATTATGGAACTGATGACCGATGAAATGAAGGATTTCAAAACGGCAGTGCTGGAGCTTCAAAAGCTTTCAGGACAACTGGTCAAGATGAGCATCCCCATCAGCACGGAAGCATTGGAAAAGAACCTGAACACATTTTTACAAAAGCAGGAATTGGAAAAGCAAAAAACAGATGAATTCCTTAAAGAGATAGACCGGAAATTAAAACACGCAAGGGTTATACCTAATTATCTGCTGATCCTTTTTGGAATTTTCGGAATTCTTGCTTTGGGTTCTGTGATATACTTTGGTTATACCGATAAAGAAAAAGTAGAAGAAAACTTTGAAGTTTACAGAACGATTATGGAATCTCAAAATAAATCGTACGAATATTATTTTGCAGCATATCCGGAAATCCAGGAGGCATACTGCGAGTGGATACAGGGTGGATACTAGGGTTTGTAATGACAAATGCTCCTTTGAAAAAATTAGTAAAATTGTGGTAAATGCCCTGAAACACTCAGTAAAACTGTTGAAATTGTGGCAAAAAATTAGTAAAAAATAAAAGCAAATTTTTAAATGAGTGGTCAAGGAGTGGACAAGGAGTGGACATTACTAGTAAATGACTTGGGAAAGCCTGAAAACAGGCTGAAATTTACTGGTTTTTGATAAAATCTAATAGGTTGCGCCCTATGCTGTTTTTACTTTACGCTTAACTTTCCGTACACTATAAAAACAGCATAGGATCCCGCGCCTGTTATGGTAGATATGGGGCAAGGAATTTAATACATTTATAACTTAGGACTTAAAACACACCATGCGAGCTATTCTATCTCAATATCAGCCTTTAGCTTTCATCTTTTAATACTACTCACCACTTAAGGATTTCCACAAAATCGTCAAAAAGATTATTTTATCATTAACTGAACTGTATCCAACCAGCTTGGGAAAACATTTGAAACAGTTTAAACTATGTTAAAAATATTAACTAACTTTCCACTTCAGGATCTTGCCCTACCTTGATCCTTTTTTTACAACTACAACCCACCATTTATTTTACATGGCAAAAGCAGACATTGATTTTGAAAAAGAACTATGGGATGCAGCGAACGAATTGCGCGGCGCGGTATCTGAGAATAACTATAAAAACTACATCCTTCCCCTTGTTTTCGTAAAGCACCTTAGCGAACGCTATGAGGTGGTGCGTGGGGAACTCAAGGAGCAGCTTAATGATCCGGAATCTGATTATTACACTACGGATACCGAAGAGATCAATTACGTCCTGGAGGACCGGGATGAATACCGCTCCCGGAATACTTTTAAAATTCCTGAAACCGCTTCCTGGCAGTATTTGAAGAATAATGCCGAGCAGGATGATATCAAGGTGAAGGTAGATGATGCCTTTGATGTGATCCAGGAACTTTTAACGGGCTATAACTCCCAGCTGGTGAATATTTTGCCGCGGATCTTTGTGCGGAGTGAACTATCACCCAAACAAACCGGCGGAATCATCAACCTCCTCTCCCACCCTAAATTTTCTGAAAAGGAAAACCCCGAAAGCGATATCCTGGGCCGTATCTATGAATATTACATCGGCCGCTTTGCAATGGCTGAAGGTTCGGGTGCGGGGCAGTTCTTTACGCCCGGAAGTATTGTAAGGCTGCTGGTGGAATTATTGGAGCCCTACAAAGGAAGAATATTTGATCCTGCCTGCGGAAGTGGTGGTATGTTTGTGCAGAGTTTGAAGTTCATCAAAGAGCACGGCGGAAACAAAAAAGACATCGCGATCTACGGACAGGAAATGACCGCTCAAACCTTGCGGTTGTGTCTTATGAACCTGATGTTGCGGGACCTTTCTTTTGATATCAAACTGGGAAATTCTTTGCTCGATGACAAGTTTCCAAACCTGAAAGCCGACTATATTATTGCCAATCCGCCATTTAATGTGAGCAACTGGCACCCGGAAGATCTGCCCGATGGCGATCCCCGGTTATTTGGTCCAAAAGAAGAATATACTACAGATGGCAGCGCCAATTATATGTGGATGCAAACCTTCTGGCACCATTTGAGCGACACCGGGACTGCTGGAATTGTAATGGCAAACGGCGCGATGACCTCAAACAACAAGGGAGAGAAAAACGTGCGGCAGCATATGGTAGACAATTCTATGATAGATGCCATTGTTCGCCTGCCCGATAAGCTGTTCCTCACCACCGGGATCCCCGCCTGCCTTTTTATCCTGAGCAAGAACCGCGACGGAAAAGACGGCACCCACCGCGAACGCAACAACGAGATCCTGTTCCTGGATGCCTCGAAAATGGGCACAATGGCCAGCAGAAAACTGCGGGTATTTAGTGATGATGATATTAATAAAATAGCTGAAACCTACCACAAATGGCGCAATGTCACTCCCCACGATGTCAGCTCGAGATTTGAGATAAAAAATTTATCTAGCGCAGTCGAGAGCTACTCTGATGTGGAAGGTTTCTCTAAAGCAGCAAGCATAGCCGATGTCCAAAAACAAGATTACAAATTAACCCCGGGAATCTATGTAGGTACTGAAGCGGAAGAAGATGACGGGATTCCTTTTGAAGAAAAGATGGAGGGCCTAAAGGCGCAATTACTGGAGCAGTTTGAAAAAGGGGAAGAATTGAAGGAAAAGATTAAGGCTAATTTTGAGAAGATTTTGTAAAAATAAAAAAGCGGCCTTATAAAATATATGCCCTTGTTCATTTTCCTATAGCTTTCACAATATCTGTACAACCAGGTAAAATGAACAGAGCGGTAATAGCAAGAGCAAATAAACCCTAAACGGAATAAAAAACACATTAACAGTATTGTTGGGCTTAATTCAAAACAAGACATCCTCTTTTTCTTTAGAAAAGAAAATTATTTTGATGGTAATGATTAAAAAATAATGGTCAATTAAAATTAAAACAGTAAATAATGAAAAAAACAATCCTGACAATCTTACCGTTACTTTTTGTAACCACTTTATTCGGTCAATCAAAAGAAGATTTGACTGAAAGTATTATTGCATATCAGAGAGCCTTTGACGACGACTGGATAAATACCAAATTAGAAGGTACCAAATTAATAATTTATGAAAAATCGATTGGTCATAAAGTTACTGGCGATATAGATGAAGAAACCCTTGATTTATCCAAAGTAGAATCAGTTGCAGTGAAAGAAAATGATAATAATTATTTTTTGGTGTTTATTAATTTTAGAAATGATGATATTCATCGAAAATATTTCGATAGTTATGATGATTACTTAATAAAAAATTATCAACAACGAAATGTATTTAAGCTTAATTGGAAAAATATAATTTCTTTCAAAAAAGAGAAATTAGCTTTGGATTTTCAAAAAGATTTAATTGCTTTAATAAAACTATGCGGTTCTAAAAACGTAAGATCATTTTAAAAATAGGATCTACAAAACATATCTTACAAATTGTTAGATATTCAGCAACCAAATTTGCGAAAATCTAAATCATTTTCAAGCAGAGTTTCAATTAGGCTTATGTTATAAGGAACAAGCAGAGCTTTTTGAACCTACTAACACCTATCATTTAAAATTTAAAAAGGACGCGTTTAAACATTTAATAAAAATTTTTACAATTTTCAAATAGCGAGGTTGAAAATTCAAAAGAATATTCTTGGTTATATAATATTTAAAAATTGAAATAAATTGGACTGGTTAAAAGAGTTTCAAGAATTACCTCAAAATAACATTTATTCAATTGTAAGGATTGAATGGTGGCTAATGAAATATTCCGAAGTTTATAAAAATGAATATAAATGTTTTTATAGCCAATATTTAATTGAATTAGAAGATGGCGCTACAGTGAGACTTCCCCCATTTGGAAAAAAAACTGATACAGAAAAATTTTTGGATTTATATCAGGCTCTCGATAATATATCCCAATTTCATAGAAACGAGAAATATTTTGAACAAGAAGTAATTACTTATTTAAAAATTAAGGAGTCTAAAACTGAATTAAAAGCTTGGGCCTTAAAAAATGAAGAATTAGGAGCTAATAAATATGTGTGTTTTCTTCTCGATTATTTGGATTATGATGAAGATGAAAATGTGAATCATTTAAGTGTTTTTGTTCCTTCATTAAAAGATTTAGACATTTTTGTTGACAGACAAGATTTTAAATTTACAATTGAGTTTTTAGAAATATTTAATGAAATATACTGGGTTCAAGAAATCCTACCAGAAAGCTTAAAAAACATCCACAATTAGCGCAACTCCCCTCCTGCGGAGGGGCCGCGCAAGGATTAAGAAGATGATGGGATCCCCTTTTGAAGAAAAAATGCAGGCCCTGAAAACCCAGTTGCTGGAGCAGTTTGAAAAAGGGGAAGAATTGAAAGAAAGGATCAAAGCTAATTTTGAAAAAATATTTTAAAAAAGGTGGGCTTATCAACATAGAAGTAATGGACAGTGCAAATAAACGATGATAGTAATAAAGAGCCTTAAGTTGTGTAATTATGACCAAATCTATAAATGGAAGAAAATAATATAAAAATTTTTATAAGCTATAGTCACGATAGTAAAGAACATCAAGATAGAGTTCTTGAATTATCCAACAGGTTAAGAAGTGAAGGAATAGATTGTGCTCTTGATCAATACGAAGATTCACCACCTGAAGGTTGGCTCAAATGGATGGACAGAAATATTAAGAGTTCTAAATTTGTTCTCGTTGTATGCACAGATACTTATTATAAAAGGGTAGAGGGAACTGACGAAGAAGGAAAGGGTATAATGTGGGAAAGCACCCTTATTTATCAACAACTTTATAACGCTGGAGCCAATAACACAAAATACATTCCTATAATTTTTAAGGATGGTAGCTTTGAAAATATTCCTGAACCACTACAAGGTTCAACTTACTACAACGTCGACAATCCCAATGAATATGAAAAATTATATTGGAGATTAAGAGGTAGAAAGACTGAAAAACCTGAATTGGGAAAGTTGAGAAAATTACCAGAAAAAGAAAGAAAAACACTTTTTATCTCTGAATTGATTAAGCAAAGTGATTGGAAAAAAGCAAATTGGAAAAAAGGTGTAGGTTATCTGTGGGCTGAAAACAATGAAAGACCACCCATTCTAATTCTCTTCTTTGAAACAATGAAGCAAGGGCAAAATTTATTTACCAGTTTGATAGAAAAAATAGGACAAGAAGATGAGACTGAAAGATTAAGAGTTTCTATTGTTGAAGGTGAGGTTCCACATCAGAAAAGCGGTTATTTTGTAGTGATTGGAGAACACATAGATACAACAGAAAAAATCTTACGAGCTAATATAGATTCTGAAGAAGTTGAATTTATTGCTGTAAATCAAAGATTTCATAGGATCTATGTGAATGGTCAATCTCATAGTTTAGCAAAATTCAAAGAAGAATATGGAAAATTTGGCTGTTATTATTTAGCACCTGGAATCCAAAATAATGATGGGAAATCTCAAAGACCATTTGAAGTCGATTATAACCTAATGATTTTTAAAGAAAAAATTGAATTTAGAAATTATGATGACATTCCTAAAATTGGGGACGCTGATTCAATTCTGAAAACAGATGAAGTACAGCATTACCAATTTTAAAAATAATATTCGAACAATCCGGAATAATGAACAGAGAAATTTTAAATAGGTTATGGCCGGTGCAAATAAACTATTGAAATAGTAAAAAACACCTTTAGAGTATAATAGGCAAGAAAACAAAAAGAATGTATAGAGGATTTAATTTAAAAATTGGGGATGAATTAGAGATTCATCAATACCACGAAATTGGTTTAAGGATACTTGAAACATTAAAGAAATCTGTTCAACCAAAACTGAAAAACTATATTCTTCCGGAAGGAACCCTTGATGGAAATAAAATAATGGAGGATTGGTTTCCTGAAGTTAAATCCCATATTTTTTTATCTCACTCCCATAAAGATTTTAAAAATGCAATTTATATAGCGGGAGCATTGTATTCGAGATTTAAAATCTTGACATTTATTGATTCAACAGTTTGGGGATACTCTAATGAACTTCTACAAATAATTGATAACAAATATTGTAAAAGTGAAAGTGGAGAAACGTATGACTATAATAGCAGAAATTATTCCACTACTCACGTTCACCTTATGCTATCCTCTGCTTTAAATAAAATGATTGACAATTCAGAGTCGGTTTTTTTTCTGAATACATCCAACTCGGTTTCAATTCGTACAATTACGGAGAAAACCAATTCACCCTGGATTTTTTCTGAAATTAGTACAACAAAAGTAATTAGAAAAAGAACACCTAATCGTTTAAGAAAAATTACGAAATCTTTTTCCGACACTATCACGCTAAGTGAAAGCCAAAGGTCACAATTAAACATCGAGTACGAACTGGAATTATCACATTTGACTGATTTGACTTTATATCATTTTGAATCTTGGCTAAATTCAACCTGCTATAGTCCAGAGGACGCTTTAGATAAATTATATGCTCAACACCCAATTAATTCAAAATTTTTAATAAAATAAAATGAATGACAAAAAGTTCAAACATCTTGATTTTATTCACCACACAATAAATAGAATGGGTAACAACTCTTTTATCATCAAGGGTTGGACAATTTCTATTGTCTCTATTATTTTTATTTTTTCAGATGATGAAATGAATGGTAGTTTCCTTTTAATTTCAGCAGTTGCAGTGGTAATTTTCTGGTACCTAAATGGTTTTTTCTTGCAGCAAGAAAGAAAATATAGAGCGTTATACAACAAGATTAGAAAACTGTCAGAAGATGAAATTGATTTCTCAATGTCAACAGAAAAATATAAATCAGGAAAATATCACTTAATTAGTGGAATTTTTGGTAAAACTATTTGGCCTTTCTATGCAGCAATTTTGTTAATGATTTTTTTAGGTAAATATGTAATTGAAAACACAGTTGCCCATAATTTATAAAAAATGCATAAATCCCTCTCAACCCCAAAGTCCGTAATCGCTTACTTATCTGATTATCCTGCGTGCAATCAATCTCGCCACCCCCACAGTTTCTATACGGGACTGTTGTCTGCAGGCTTAAAAAATGTAGATTCATAGATGAATAGAATAATTCTAATCGGAAATGGCTTTGATTTAGCTCACAAAATGAAAACTTCTTTTTGCAATTTCTTAGACGATTATTGGGAAGAATCCTTGAAGGAAATTATAGCAAAAAAGAAGGATAAGAAATTTGAGAATGACAATTTCATTATATCAGGAATACCTCCATATATTGGAGGAACTAAAACATATAGTCAGTTGAAAACTGATCTTAAAAATTACAAAACCAAAATAGAATTTAAAAATTTGTTCTTAGAAATCATCTCAGAAAGATCAAGTATTCAAAATTGGGTTGATATTGAAAATGAATATTATACTTTACTCAAAAATTGTTATAAAAATTCTGATAAAGAATACACTGTTTCTCAATTGAACCAAGACTTTGATAAAATTAAAAATGAATTAGAAAAATATATCAAAAAAATTGAAGACAATTTTACTTTAGAAGATAAAGAGTTAAGGTGGAAAATTGGTTATAAAATTTTTTCAAAATTTAATTTGAGAGATTTTACAGAGGCTTCATTAAATGAAAAAATAAAGGTAGAATACAGTAAAGTCAAAAATTGGGTTGAAGGAATAGAAAAAAAGGAAATAACATTAAATGAAGTGGAATGGGAACAAATGCGATTGGTAGCCCGATTAATCAACAAAGATCATAATAAAGTTATAAGAGAAATCCTCTTATCGGATGAAGCCTCAAATTATTTTATGCTTGAACCTACGAATATTTTATTTTTAAATTTTAATTATACAAAAACACAGGAATATTATACAAATCTCCGTCAAGGCGAAAGTTTTGGATTAAATGATTTACCAAAAACCGAAACTATTCATATTCACGGAAGCGTTGATTCTTCTAAAAATAATCCTATAGTCTTTGGGTTTGGAGACGAGAAAGATGAAGAGTATAAAGCTTTAGAGAAATTAGATAATAGATATCTCGAGCACATCAAATCAATAAAGTATTTAGAAGTCGATAATTATAAAAGACTTCTTCAATATATTAATACTGACAAATACCAAATTTTAATCTTAGGACATTCTTGTGGACTATCAGACAGAACTTTACTAAGCACCTTATTCGAAAATCCAAATTGTGTTTCTATAAAACCGTACTATCATCAAAAGTCAAAGGATGAGGATAATTACACGGACATTTCAATGAATATTACACGAAACTTCAGCAACAAAGCATCCTTAAGAGATAAAGTCGCAAATAAATATTACTGCGAACCCTTAATAAAGGTCTGACAGCCATTAAAAGAAACAAACAACAACTAATGCCAGAAAACTGGAAAACATATAAACTTGGTAACATTGCAGATGTTCAAAATGGCTACGCTTTTAAATCAAAAGAGTTAGGTGAAAATGGAATACCTGTCATTAAAATAAAGAATATTATTCCTCCAAATGTGGTACTGGAAGGTGCGGGGTATTACACAGGAAAATTAAATTCCAAATTGGAAAAATACATTCTAAAAAAGAATGACTTTTTAATTTCTATGACCGGTTCTACAGTAAATGTTATGAGTTCTGCTGTGGGCAAAATGGGAAGGTACCGATTAGATGATATGGCTCTATTAAACCAAAGAGCAGGAAAAATTTATATTACAGATAAGGAAAAAGCCGACTTCGATTATTTATGTCATTTTCTCAACAGATATGAAGTTCATTATAATTTAGCCTTAAATGCTACCGGGAGTGCAAATCAAGCAAATATTTCCCCGGCTCAAATAAAAAATATTGAAGTTTTATTACCTCCTCTACAGGAACAAAAATCCATCGCCTCCATTCTTTCCGCTTTAGACGATAAAATAGAGCTCAACCTCCAGATGAACAAAACCCTGGAAGAAATGGCAATGGCTTTATACAAGCACTGGTTTATTGATTTTGGGCCTTTTCAGGATGAGGGATTTGTAGATTCCGAACTTGGGGAAATTCCGAAGGGATGGGAAGTGAAAAGGTTGAAAGAATTTGCTAAACTTATTATGGGTCAATCTCCTAAATCCCAATTTTATAATGACAGGCAAGATGGTTTACCTTTTCATCAGGGTGTAAAAGACTATGGAATAAGATTTCCGAAGGATGTGACATATTCAACTGCAGGCAATAGAGAGGCGATAAAAGGAGATATTTTGTTCAGTGTAAGAGCTCCCGTTGGCAGATTAAACATTGCTAAGAATAAAATAATTTTAGGTCGTGGTTTGGCAGCGATCAAGATGAAAAGCCACAATAATTTTCTGTTCTACTCCTTAAAAAGGATGTTTGCAATTGAAGATAGTATTGGCTCTGGAACTGTTTTTAATTCAGTAAATAAAACTGAACTGGAAAATTTACTATTCGCTATTCCACAAGATGAAATTCTTTTTAATTTTAAAAATTTGGTTGCTCCTTTGGATGAAAAATATTTTGCGAATAGCGATGAAATTGACACACTAACCCAACTCCGCGACACCTTACTGCCAAAACTTATCAGAGGGGAAGTCCGCGTGAAAGATGCGGAGAAAACCTTAACTGAAGTTTTATGACACAAATGATCGAGATCACGGTGCAAAAGGCTGCCATAGAGTGCCTCAAGGAGTTGGGGTACACCTATAAAGAAGGCAATTCCCTACAGCGGGATCTCAAAAAGGTGGTTTTGGAGGAGGATCTTCGGGAATTTTTAGTGAGCTCCTATCCCGGCGTACCTGGCACCGCCATTAATGAAGCCCTTTCAGCTTTCACGCAGCACCAGGGAATGGATCTCGATCACCGCAACCGCGATTTTCATCTTAAAATGACCCAGGGGGTTTCCATTACCTGGAAAGATGCTTCGGGCAAAGAACAGGCCCGGCACCTCTACCCTATCAATTACAAAGAACCGGAGAAAAACACCTTTGTGTGTGCAGATGAAGTAAAGATCATTGGCAAGAACAGCCGGCGTACAGATCTACTCATCTTCATCAACGGACTTCCGCTCATTGTTTTCGAATTCAAGAATATGTTTGATCCCGAGGTGGGTGTGGAAAACGCGCACCGGCAGATTGGGCATTACTTTCAGGATATTCCGCAGCTGTTTGATTACAATGCCATCACGGTAGTTTCAGATGGGCTCGAAACCCTGCACGGGATGTACAACTCCTCCCTGAAGTGGTTTGCTCCGTGGAAAAGCCTGCACGGGGATGATCTTCAGCAGAAACAGGAACTTCAGCTGGAAACCTTGCTGAAGGGATTATTTCCGAAGAAAACCTTATTAAATTACCTGCAAAACTTTATTTTCCACGAAGACCACAACGGAAAAATAATCAAGAAGGGCGCAAAATATCATCAGTACTGGGGCATCAAAAAAGCGGTGGACAGTGCGGTGGAAAATATAAAACCAAACGGTAACGGCCGGCTGGGAGTGATCTGGCACACCCAGGGATCTGGCAAAAGCATTTCGATGGCCATCCTTACCGGGATCCTGCGGCAAATGCCCGAAATGAAAAATCCCACCATCCTCATCCAGGTAGACCGCAATGACCTGGACCAGCAACTCTATGAGAATTTTGTACTGTGCAAAGACCTGGTGGGCCACGTACAACACGCCGATACCACCGATGAGCTGCGGGCCCTGCTGAGCACCGATGGCGGCGGGGTGATCTTTACCACCATTGAGAAATTTCGGTTAAAAGAACTGGCTTCGGGAAAAGAGCTCTCCCACCCCGTACTTTCTGAACGTACCAACCTTATCGTGATGGCAGATGAAGCCCACCGCACCCAGTACGGGTTCCATAGCGGCGGCTTTGCGCAGAACATACGACGCGCCCTGCCCAATGCCTCCTTTATAGGCTTCACCGGAACTCCCGTAGATGGCAAGGATGCCGATACCCAGCAGGTATTTGGGCCCACCATTCACACCTATGATATCAAACAGGCCGTGGAAGACGGTGCCACGGTGCCCATTTATTACGAGCCAAAAATGGTTCCGCTCAACATCAAAGCCAAATATGATAAGGAGCTGGATGAAATGGAAGAGGATGAGGACGAGGAGAACAATGCTGTTTGGGCCGCGATAGAAGATGCCGCCGGGGCTGCTGACCGCGTGGAAAGGGTTGCCAAAGACATCCTCACCCACTTTAAGACCAGGACCAAAAGCCTGGAAGGCAAAGCGATGATCGTGTGTATGAGCCGCAAGAACTGCGTAAAAATGTACAATGCGCTTAGCGCGCTGGAAGGCTGTCCTGAAATAGCCGTAATAATGACCGGAAACATCAGCAAAGATCCGCCGGAATGGAATCCGCATATTCGCACCAAAGAAGCGATGGAAGCCATAAAAAAACGTTTCCGCACGCCTGAGGATCCCCTGCAGATCGTGATCGTGCGCGATATGTGGCTCACGGGATTTGACGCCCCCTGCGCCCATACGATGTATGTGGATAAGATAATGAAAGGCCATAACCTGATGCAGGCCATTGCGAGGGTGAACCGCGTTTTTCAAGACAAACCCAACGGACTCGTAGTAGATTTCATAGGCATTTCCGGCTTTCTGGCCGAAGCCACCAAAAAATACACCGCCGGAGGCGGGGAAGGAAAACCCACTCTGGATCTTGAAGCAGCGGTTGAAATTTGTTTGGAGCAGTTGGAGAAAGTGAAGAATTTAATTGGTGAATTTTCTGCGGAAACAGTCAATTCAATGGCCGAAATGGACAGATTGAAATGGTCAAACTCTAAAGTGAACAGCCTTTTAAAATCTGATGCCGTGACCGATTCCTTTTTGCTCGAAGAGCGAAAGCTGGCCGAACTGGTGGCAATGACAAGTTCAGATCCGCGAATCTGGGAGATACAGGAAGAGCTGGCGATCATTCAGAAGATAAGGCAGCTAATCAGAAAGATCAAATTCCCTCCCGGTCCGCGCAGGGAAAAGAATGAAAAGATAAAAGACTTAATCAGCAAATCCCTGGAATCGCAGGAGATTGTGGACCTGGCAAAAATGTACAACCTGGACAAGATCGATATTTCGATAGTAGACGATAGGTTCCAGGCCATTGTAAAGGAAAAAGGCGACGAGAACATTAAAGTAGAAGTGCTGCGCAGGATAATCAATGAAGAAATAAGAGTGCGAATGCCAAAGAACATCCGCCGGATGCGCAAGCTAAAGGATGAATTGGATAAGGTTCTTAGCAATTATCACAAAAACAGCCTGGATTCCATTGCTGCAATAAAGCACCTTCTTGATCTCGCAAATGAATTTCAGCAGGATGATATCCGAACCAAACAACTCGGTTTAACCGAAGATGAACTTGCTTTTTATGACCTGTTATCGGCCAACGAGAAGTTACTGAACCAAACCGGCCCCATCCAGGATCTGGTTCATACGGTAGTAAACTCCGTCAAGAAAAACCTCCAGCTCGACTGGACCAAAAAAGAAGACGCCCGCGCCGCCATTCGGTTAGCAGTAAAAAAGGAATTACGGGGAAAAGTGCCATTTTCGGAACTGGATAATTTGCTGAAGGAGGTGATTGAACAGGCCGAGGGGCAGTATGGGGATTGGCCGTTGGAGGCGTCTTAACCAAGAAAAATAATTCGCTAACCATAAAAAATTGCATGTAACAAGATTACACCCTTAAAGTTTTTTAAAAGTCAACAATTACATTCTGATTAAACTATGGAAACACCTAAAGAATGGCTTCGATCAAATCCTAATAGAACAATGAATGACTACTATACTCATTTGAGAAAAAAAGGTATAGTAAATTCTCCACTTGTTTCAGTATCCACCTATGATCCTAACAATAGAAGTACTCAATTTAATATACCGGTGTATCAAAGTATGATTGTGGGTTTAATTTTTAGTACCTTGGGAATAGTAGGGTATTTTACCCCTTGGTTTTCTTTACCAATTTTAAACCTATCAGCTTCCGGTAACGAGTTATTTCAGATCAAACAATTCTTTTCAGAGAATACTCAAACAGATAATTTCTCATATTTAAAATATTCAGTAGCCATACCAATTACTTATGCTGCTATTATTTTTGGCTCCTTAATGAAATCCTATTTTTTATGCATATTAAGCGGCATTTTAAATTTAGTAATAGTTGGTCTTATCCTAGGAATTTTATTTTATCAATATCCTGGATTGCTTAAAATGTCTAGTTATGGAATTTATCTTAATATACTTAGCTTGCTTGGTATATTTTACTTTCTATTAAATTTAAAATTTTCGAAGTAAAGCGGTTCTTCATGAAAAAACTTCAAGTCGACTGGACCAAAAAAGAAGACGCCCGCGCCGCTATTCGGTTAGCAGTGAAAAAAGAATTACGGGGCAAAGTGCCATTTTCGGAACTGGATAATTTGCTGAAGGAAGTAATTGAACAGGCCGAAGGGCAGTATAGGGATTGGCCGTTAGAGGCCTAGGAAATTAGAAAATGAAAGAATTATAAAGTATTAGCGTAAGTTAATAGGATGAATAGAAATTTAAAATCAACTACCTGGAATAAGCTAGAAAGTCCAATGAGCTTTTCTGATAGAAAAAGACAATAATGAAGCGGGAATCACAAAATATCGAATGGAAAGAGTCTTGGCGGGATGATTATTTTAAATGGATTTCTGGATTTGCAAATGCCCAGGGCGGTATTCTGTTTATAGGAAAGGATGATGAAGGGGAGGTTAAACATTTGCCCAATGCTAGAAAATTACTGGAAGATATTCCGAATAAGGCCCGGGATATATTAGGTTTAATGCTGGATGTGAACTTGCACTCAGAAGATGATAAGGAATATTTGGAAATTGTAGTAGAACCTTACCCTTTTCCTATTAGTTTAAGGGGTAAATATTATTATCGGTCCGGGAGCACCCTTCAAGAATTAAAAGGAGCGGCGCTAACCAAATTCTTATTAGAACGGCAGGGAAAGAAATGGGATGGAGTTCCGGTTCCAAATGTTGAGATCTCGAGTTTAAAAGATGAGACTTTTTCTTTTTTTAAATCTAGGGCAGCCAAAAGTAATAGATTAGCAACTGAAGATTTGCAGGAATCTAACCAGGAATTACTGGAAAGTCTACATCTATATCTGGACGATGAAAAACTATTAAAGCGGGCAGCGATTCTTTTGTTTCATCCAAAGCCCGAGAAATATGTGACCGGCGCATATATTAAAATTGGGTTTTTTGAATCTGATGATGACTTAAAGTTTCAGGATGAAATAAAAGGAAATCTAATAGAACAGGCCGAAGAGGCGCTGGATTTGCTTAGGACCAAATATGACAATGCGGCTGTTTCTTATAAGGAGGGAGTTAGGGAAGAAAAATTCACTTTCCCGCAGGATGCCATTAGGGAAGCATTATTGAATGCTATTGCCCATAAAGATTACAGTAGTGGTATACCTATTCAAATCAGTGTTTACCGAGATCGAATTATTTTCTGGAATGAAGGGCAGTTACCAGAAAATTGGACGGTAGATCGGTTAACCCAAAAACATCCTTCTAAACCTTTTAATCCTGATATAGCAAATACCCTATTCCGAGCCGGTTATATTGAATCCTGGGGTAGAGGAACCATAAAAATCATCAATGCTTGTAAAGAGCATAAAATTGCTCCTCCAATATTTTCTAATGACCCACCTGATTTTCAGCTAGAACTAATAAGATATTCAGAGGGAGGACTTAAAGAGAGAGGACTTAAAGATGAGCTTATACAAATAGTTCTTTACATTCAGGCTAATGGAATTATTACGAATTCTGAGGTCCAAAAACTCTGTGAAGTGAGTAAAGCAACTGCAACCCGTTATCTGAAAGAACTTGAAGATAATTTTATTGAGAAAATGGGGACCACAGGGGTGGGTACTGTATATATTTTGAAAGGGCTCAATAAGGGCTCATAATTTATATTTTAATGGGCTCAACAAGGGCTCATTGAAAAAATTCGAAGAAATATAAAAGAGTATAACCCTAGTGATATCAGTTAGTTTCAGTGATTTAATAAGGGCTCATTGAATTCTCATAATGAAAATATAAGGGCTCAGTAAGGGCTCAGTAAGTTGAAATATAATAAATTTTAATCCAAAGTCATCTACACTAATCCCCCAAATTTATTTGAAAAATGTCCAGTTTTTTATTTAATAAACTGGACAAAATATTTTCTTTGAAAAAATATCAATTCTTGAAAACCACTGATTATATAGCTAATACGATCAATAGATTCCCAAAGGGATATGTTTTCACCTATGAGGATTTTAGTATAGAGGTGAGAAAAAAAGAAGCTGTGATTAAAGCTTTAAACCGGATGGTGGAAGCGGGTAAAATCTCTAAATTATCAAAAGGAAAATTTTACAAGCCGGAAAAGACTCCATTTGGAGAATTGCAGCCAGATCAGGAACAGTTGTTAAAGATCTATTGGAAGATGATGGAAAGCTTATAGGTTATCTTACGGGGTATAGTATTTATAATAATAGTAGGGAAATTGCCAGATAGTGATATGAAAGAATTAGTTAGATTATCTTTAAAATATCCACCTTCCACTAGGGCACTTCTCGGTGCAATGCTAAATGAAATAAACGAAGAGTCTACAAAATTCTTAAAAGCTTCCCTGAATCCTATTACCAAGTATAAAGTTCCTGGGGCTTCTAAAGTATTGTCTAATACAAATATCTGGAACATTCTATGAAACTTCATCCGCATAAGAAGAAATACAATCTTTTAATTATTTTAATTTTTCTCCAAGCTTGTTCTGTTGTAACAAAACCTAAGAATTTTACAGACAAAATAAATAAGGTAGAAACCAGTCTTATCCATCCTGTCTATATTGAGGGTGATTCTACCTGGTCAATAGAAAAACGCATGGAGCATTACGGAGTTCCTGGGGTGAGTATCGCCGTTATCAACAATAATGAAATTGAGTTTACAAAAAGCTATGGTATTATGGATAAAGAGAGTAAATCTCCCATTACCAATAGCACACTCTTTCAAGCGGGATCAATTAGCAAATCAGTAGCTGCATATGCTGCACTTAAAATGGTTGAACAAAGTAAAATCGACATTGATGAAAATATCAATACGTATTTAAAATCCTGGAAAGTACCTGAAAATGAATTCACAAAGGCGAAAAAGGTCACTCTAAAAAACATCCTCAATCATACTGGGGGTACAAGCGTTCATGGGTTTTTAGGCTATAGCCCAGGCCTTAGACTTCCTACCTTGCTAGAAATTTTGAATGGAACCCCGCCTGCCAATTCCGATGCAATCTTGGTTGATCAGATCCCAGAAGAAAGTTTCCGGTATTCTGGTGGTGGGTATACTATTGTGCAACAGATGATGATTGATATATACGACCAGGAGTTCCCGATGCTTATGAAGGAGTTTGTATTTAAACCCTTAAACATGACAAACAGCACCTTTGATCAGTTCCTGCAAGACAAAGAATTAGACATTGCAGCTACCGGATATTTACCTGATGGATCTACTGTAAAAGGTAAAAGATTTATCTATCCGGAAATGGCTGCTGCAGGTTTATGGACTACTGCTGAAAACCTCGCCAAGTTTGTTGTCGATATACAACAAACGCTTAATGGAAATAGTAATGTTGTAATTTCTCAACCCACAGCAAAAGAAATGCTAACTCCTTTCATGGATGATGGAGGTCCAGCTCTTGGTATTTTTATATCTAAACCAAAAAATGAAACCTACTTTTTTCATAATGGATGGGTGCAGGGTTTCTCAAGTAAGTTTGTAGCTCATAAAGATAAGGGATACGGGGTGGTTGTTTTGACAAACTCTAATCATCCTGAGTTTATTTCAGAAATAATTAGATCAGTAGCGCTTACTTACCAGTGGGATAATTATGTCACCAGATTCCAAAAACAAAAATTAGATCCAGAGGAGATGGAAAATATTGTAGGGCGTTACAAAAGTGATGATGAAAATATCCTGGAAATTTATGAATCTGATGGACAACTGATTAGAAAAAAAATAGGAGAAAAACCTACTGAGTTGGTGAAAGTTTCGGATACGTCTTATGTTAGTAGAGAGAATGGCTCTGAATTAATTCAATTCAAGATGAATCCTTCGACTGCTAATTATGATATGAATATTCGTTATCCTAGTGGATACTTAATCAATATTTTGAGCAAAATAAAAGAAAATGAAAATTAATTAATCTTCCGTCTACATATTCTGATTCAAATGATAGATAAAGAAGTTTGAGGTAAATAAAATTTATCTAGTTTATTTAATGCATTGACCATTTTTCTAGCTTTTCTAAAACGGAAGATTTGTAGCTCCTGCTTATAGGAATTGCTTTCCCGTTAACTTCTAAATACTCATTGGTGTAAGACTTTAATGCTGCCAGTGACACGATAAAAGAACGATGTATTCTAATAAACTTTGATTCCGGAAGCTCTTTTTCAATGTTGCTGATTGTTTCTCTTATAACAATCGGACTTTCGGAAGTAAAGATTTTTAAGTAATCACTCAAACTTTCGATATAAGAGATTTCATTAAGGTTAATCCTAATCATTTTACGGTCTGAGCGTACAAATATAAAATCGTTATGTTCCTTTTTATCTCCATCGATCTTTTGCTCTTCTTTACTAAAATGAATTTTATGAAAAGAACTGACTGCTCTTAAAAGACGTTCAAAAGAAATGGGTTTTAAGAGGTAGTCCACGGCTTGCAAATCGAAACCATCTATGGCATATTCACGATATGCGGTAGTGAAAATAATTTTAATATCGCTATTGATTGAACGTGCGAAGGACAAACCCGAAATTTCAGGCATGTTTATGTCTAAAAATATCAAGTCCACTTTATGTTCATTAATTAAACTGAATGCTTCCCCGGCACTTCCACAGGTGCCAATTATCTTTACACTCTTTATTTTAGATAAATGTGCTTCTATGACCTCGCGGGCTACAGGCTCATCGTCAACTATTATACAAGATATATTTTCAGACATGCTGGTTAATTTTACTATGTATTAATGAGAGTTGCGCTTCAAAAGAACTACTGTTTCTATTTACTGAAAGAGTATGACGATCTGAGTATAATAATTCCAATCGTTTTTCCAGATTTGATAATCCTATCCCATTTTCTATGATTGGATTTTCTGTACTTTTAACGGAATTTTCTATGGTAAACTCTATCCTATTCTCATTTATCTTTAGTTGAATACTTATACTCAGTTTCTTGTCAACAAACTGTCCGTGTTTGAAACTATTCTCCACGAGCGGAATAAATAACATGGGCGCAATGCTAATATCTTCCATATTTTCCGGAAGATCAAGATCAACTAATAAGTTACTGCCATATCTCATTTTTTCCAATGCCAAATAATCTTTTATGTGTTCTATTTCACTGCTAAGGCTTACTAAGGGCTTATCTGCCTGGTACAACAAATAATCAAGAAGGTTTGAAAGCTTCAGGATCATATCTGGTGTTTCCTCAGACTTTTTTAATGCGTGGCCATAAAGGGTATTAAGTGTATTAAAAAGGAAATGAGGATGAACCTGCAGTTTTAGATAGTTCAACTCTTGTTCTTTAAGCTTCAACTGCCCTTCAAGAATCTTATTCTCTAATAACCTATTTTTTGCTATAGCTGCATAATTCTGTTTTAGCAGGGTAAATGAACTCACTAATAATACAACCAGATACACCAGTAACATCATAGATAAAAGACTTCGGCTAAGAGGTGGCATTTCACTGTAGTTCATATTCAAAACAAAAATGAGTCCGTAGAAGATAGAAAGTACAATGGCAAAAGCAGATAAAACCAGCGTGTAAAAGCTATAAAGAGTAAAAAGTAGATACCTTTTTTTAAGCAAAAAATTAGGAATGAGATAGTATATTATAGTGTAGGTAGTGATGATTGTTACCGGTAGAAGAAATACCGAAAAAGAACCGGAAAAAAAGATATTCTCATTGGGAGCACCCAAAAAATAGGAGAAAAACAGGAGCACAAGAATCCAAAAAATGCTGTGCAGCAAAATTTTCCTCAAAAAGAAATATGCAAATTGGTTAAGCTTCATAACCAGTACAATATCCAAATTATTTTAGTGGAATTTACTTAATTGCGATGAATAACACCTTTTTAGCTGCTTTTAACTGTTGCAGTTTATTTTAACCGTAATGAGAACAAATTCTGCTAAAAACAGAAAGAAAACAGTTGTCCATCGACTTTTGAATCGATAGCCCTGAAAAGACTGTAGATTTGAATAAGGACAAATTAAAAATTGAATTATGCAAATAGCACTACAAGAAGGAGCGCATAGAGGTATATTAGAAGTTCTTGCCGCAAGGTTTCAGGAAGGGGGATTTTTTATAATGATGTTTATCCTAATCGTTGGAATTATAGGTTTATTTCTTCTGGTGAGAGGAATTTATTTAGTTAGCAATCGAAACCCCAGAATAGAGAAAACTATTATCATTATAAACTCTCTGGGACTTTTTGCTTTGGTGCTGGGAGTTTTTGGGCAATTAATTCAACTAATCAATACCCTGGATTATCTCAGCTCCTTTGAAGGAACCACCCCACGGGATTTCGCCGATGGCCTAAAAACAACAATGCTGCCGACTTTATTCGGAGCTTTTATTTTCCTTTTTACTCGATTTTCTACGATTATACTTCAATGGATTAAACCTTTAGGAAAAGGAGAATAAACCTTTCTTCTCCCAAGACTCTAGTTCATCTTCCAATTTTAAATAATATATATTATGAAAAGATTACTGTTACCTATACTTCTGGTTTTATCGGGATACCTCTTACAAGCGCAGGAAAATCATCGAACTGAAACATTAGACAGCTTATTTGATATCGTTAATTCAGAGGAAAAAGGAATGGGAAGTATTTCCATTTTCTCAAACGGAAAGGAGTTTTATCAGCGATCCATCGGGTATTCCGATGTAGAAAAGAATTTGGAAGCAAATGCAACTACAAAGTATCGGATTGGATCCATTACTAAAACCTTTACCGCCGTAGTTATTATGCAGCTTGTTGAAGAAGATAAGCTGAAGATGGATAGTTATTTAAGTGATTTTTTTCCGGATGTACCCAACTCAGAAAAAATAACATTAGAGCATTTATTGCGACACGAAAGTGGAATATTTAATGTGACAGATGATAAAGATTTTACTACCTGGATGAAAAAACTACAAACCCGGGACGCGATGCTAAAACGAATAATTAAAAATGGAACCCTATTTGAGCCCGGCGATGAAACACGCTATTCAAATTCAAACTATTTATTACTTTCCTATATAGCCGAAATTGTTGAAAAGAAAGATTACGCTGCAATAGTAGAGCAAAGAATTATAGATAAACTTCATTTAAAAAATACGTTTTATGGAGGAAAAATTAATGCTAAAGATAACCAGGCCAGATCTTATGTAAAAACAGAAGGCAATTGGAAGGTTACCCCAGAGACAGATATGAGTGTGCCAATGGGAGCCGGAGGTCTTGTTTCTACACCCGATGATCTAAATATATTTTATTACAATTTATTTGAACGTGATCTTGTGTCAAAAGCTTCCCTGAAAGCTATGACAGCTACAAATGATGGAACGGGATTGGGCTTAATGAAGTTAACCTTTAATGGTTTTGAAGTCTATGGTCATGGCGGTGGGATAGATGGATTCTCATCTATTGCAGTCCACTTTCCAGAAGAAAAAATAACGGCATCATATATCGCCAACGCTTCAGATTATCCTCTAAATAGTATTTTTCTTGAAGCGATGAAAATAAGCCTTGGTTTACCTTATCAAATTCCAGATTTCGCACCGCCAAAGGCACTTGATCCTGAAGTACTTGATCAATACGTGGGAAACTATGGTAGTCCCGAATTTCCCATTGATGTTGAGATTTTTCATAAGGAAGGTATATTATATGTCCAGGGAACTGGTCAACCACCGGTTCCTCTGGATGTCGCCGGAGAAAACATTTTTAAAGCAGATCAGCTGATGCTAAAACTCAATTTTAATCCCACCGAAGATATGATGATGTTAGAACAGGGAGGAAAGACGTCTGAGCTCAAAAGGCAGTAATTTGAATTGTAGTGATTATTTTTATGGACATACCGGGAGAGCTTCGAAAGCAGTAAAAAAATGAGGTCAAGGTGTCCAAATAAGGATTTACTAATTCCGGATGATGTGAGCCTAAACCTGAATAATACACAGATTTATCAACACCCCAGAGATTATTTTCATAGATCTGTTCCATAGCATCTTTAGTTGGCCACGGCTGTTTTGATTGTTTCCTTTTTGTCATAAAAACGGGCTTGGTTAATTCCCTTATCTTAAGAATAAATCAGCACTAAAGACTAAATCAGTTTGTTACCAGTAGCATATGAGATGGCCTCACTTATATTGGTGACTTCAAACTTTACATATAATTTTTTCCTATGAAATTTTACGGTATCGGGAGAAATAAAAAGTATTTCTGCAATATCATTGATGTTAAGACCCCTTATCGAATATCGCAAAATTTCCTTTTCTCTATTAGATAGCCGAAGCTTATACGATGTTTCCCAATAACCACCTTTTAAATCGTATTTGAAAATTTCATTATACCCATATTTATGGATGGTAATGTTACCAGAATTTTGATTAGTAGAAAGCGAAACGGTACATAGTGCTTTCCATAGTTTTCCTTTTTCAGTTAAAAATAGGGGAGTTAGTTTCTGATTGATCAAAATAGGTTTGCCATCGCTCGTTTTTAAAAGAAAATCGTAGGAAATGGTGTACTCTTTTCTATCCAGGACTGGCTGTTGTTCGTAAAAATCAAACCCGATAGTGTTAATTTTTAGAAGTAGTTCCAGATCTTGGGCCGGTACGTATTTAAAATAAAAATTATACCCCATTTTTCGAACTTCTTCTGCAGTATGTCCGCACAAAAATAGGGGGTTATCGGATACATATTCAAACCCTTTCTTTTCATAGTCAATTACATATACACTTTTATTTGTTGTTCGTGCGAATGCTATTACAGCCTCTAGATAATTAGATAACTGCGCAGAATCTGTATCAGATAATTGTTGAATAGTATTCTTATTAGAAAAAAAGGAATTTATGTCTCCCATAAATAATTGAAATTGAACCTAAATTAAGATAAGTTTTTAAAACTACTCTTGAGGGTAGTTCTTTATTTATAAAATGAGCATAAGTTTGACTTCAAAGGGCGGTTTTAAAAAATGTATAAACTGAGATGAAAAAAGCTTTCTGGATCATAATTGGTGTTTTATCTACAATTATTGGACTATATCCCATAATATATTTTGTAATTGATAAACGCTTTGGCTTGCTGGGATCAAAACCTGAAGCCCTATTAAATGATAATTTATATAATACCACCTTTTATATCCATATCATACTTGGGGGGCTTGCTTTATTGATTGGATGGCTACAATTCAGTACTAAGTTAAGAAGAACAAACATCAAACTACATAGATTCATTGGCCAAACCTATGTGATTTCTGTCCTATTCAGTGGTATGTGCGGACTTTATATTGCGATTTATGCTATGGGAGGAATATTCACTATACTCGGTTTTATTACTTCAGATATTGTTTGGATGACTACAACCATCCTGGGCTTGCGGTCTATTAGAAAACGTCATATTGAAAGGCATAGAATATATATGATCTTTAGCTATGCTATCTGTTTTTCGGCAGTAACTCTAAGAATCTGGCTCCCGTTATTAGAACTATCAACAGGAGATTTTTTATCCGCTTACCGTATTGTTGCCTGGCTAAGTTGGCTTCCAAATATTCTGTTTGCATATTATTTGACCAGTAGAAGAATGTCTCTAATTAATAAAAAACTAACCTGAAACACCAACTTATGAACCCAGTCTTAATATTTATTCTATTAACATTTTCCCTTCATTTTCACGAAGATATTGAGCAAGGGGAAAAGGAATATAAAACTGAACAAGATTCCAGTAGAATTGACACGCTTCTTACACCTGAAATAGGCGGAATAAAACAGGTTTTGGAAATTAAAACAGATGATTCCAAAAAGCCAGTACTTTTATTTTTATCCGGTGGACCAGGAAATTCAATGATGGGTCATGCAGATACCTTTACCGGCATTTTAAAAAGCAAATTTACAATCGTTCAATGGGATCAAAGAGACGCCGGAAAAACATTGGAATTAAATGCTTCCCCAACCCAGCCTTCAGTCGGGCAAATGGAAAAGGATACATACCAGGTTATTCTTTTTCTGCTCAAGGAGTTAAACCAGGAAAAAATTTATTTACTGGGCAGTTCCTGGGGAAATGTTTTAGGCTTTTATATAGTTGAAAATTATCCTGAACTACTGCATTCTTATTTTGCTGTAAATCCTATTATAAGTCAATTAGAAAGTGAGAAGGAATTACTTAAAACCTTGAAAATTCATTTTAGAGATAATTCCCTTGCAAGTAAAGAATTGGAGGGAGTGGATGTTTCTTTTAATACTACTGAAGACTTATTCTATATAAGAAAGTGGCTTTTTTATAAAGATGGTAAGAAATATGTAACAAGTGATGATTTTAAAAAAGGGTTTCTTCAATGGGCTGAAACATGGTTGCCTGTTTGGAACGAAGTAATGAATATTAATTTACCGGAGACTTTGAAGGAAATTGATTGTCCGGTTTACTTTTTCGTTGGTAAAAATGATATTCAGACGTTAACTGAAATTACAGAAAAATACTTTGAGGAATTAGAAGCTCCAAATAAGGATCTGTTTTTATTTAAAAATTCCGGACATCTAATACATCATGAGGAACCGGAAAAATTTCAAAATACAATAATCCATACATTGGAAAAATAAATTAATAAGCCACTTACAATACCCTAACTACTTGGTTAAACGAGTGAGGCTGGGTTTCACTAAAAATTTAGATTTTAAAGACTTTATAATAACAAGCCTAACTTTAATAGCCATTTACAAATTTCAGCAAATTGCGTATCCATATCCGGTATGAGTTAAACCCAGAAGAAACGAAAATGAACATCAATTTACAAACGAACCGATTAACCCTAAAATCTATTTCCTTAATGGATCTGGATAAAATCCACGAGTTGCATTGCCTCCCAGAAACTGATAAATTCAATACGCTGGGAATTCCTGAGACCATACATCAAACGGAGGACATAATCAAAAATTGGATTGAAGGGAATAATCAGGAAGAAAGGAAGAATTTTACATTCAAAGTGGAATTATCAGCAAGCAAATCATTTATTGGTTTGATATCCTTAAATTTAGGTAAACCAAAATTCCAAAATGCCGAAGTATGTTATAAATTTCATTCCGACTTTTGGAATAAGGGGTATGCAACAGAAGCTTTGGTTAGAATTCTGGATTTCGGATTCTCGGAGCAGAAACTACATCGAATCGAAGCTGGCTGTGCGGTGGAGAATATTGGTAGCATTCGGACTTTGGAAAAAGCCGGGATGATGAAAGAGGGAAGAAAAAGAAAAGTGTTACCTCTCAAAGATGGATGGTCTGATAATTTTGAATATGCTATTTTAGAATCCGACTGGATATAGAAATAGTTATCATAGGTAAAATCAACCAACCAAAATTTTTAATGGAAAAAGAACAAGATATTTTTAGTCTATGTATGGGACAATTTCATAAAATGGAGTTTGATGCCCAAAAAATCACACCTTCTTTGTAAAACTACAAGTATGATAAAAAGGAATTCCTATTTCTTGCTCACAGGACAGGAGACAGAAAGGCTAAGATTCAGATTGCTGAAAATGGAAGACTTCGATACCTGGATCAATTTATTTAAAGCCAGTAATGTTGCAAAATATTTGGACCTCGATCCATACCTATCGGAATCTGAATTGTGCCAAATATGGTTTGATAAAGCCTTTCATAGATATGAAAATGATTTGGGAGGAATGAACGTTTTAATTGATAAAAAAACAGGTCGAATGGTGGGTCAATGTGGCCTTCTGGTTCAAACTGTTGAAAATGTCGAGAGGTTAGAAATCGGCTATTCAATTCTCCCGGAATTTTGGAAACAGGGTTTTGCAATTGAATCCGCAGCTAAATGTAAAAATTACGCTTTTGAAAATAACGTAACAGATTCGTTAATCTCCATGATGCATACTGAAAATTCGGCTTCTGAGAAAGTAGCGATTAGGAATGGGATGAGCTTCGAAAGAAAAGTGGGTTCTTTTAACATTTTTAGGATCGATAAGGAAAATTGGAAATAATGAAATAATGGGAAGTAACGAATGGATGTTTGAGGAATAAAATCCCCAAAAATCATAATATTTAGGGAATATAATCCCTGAAAAAAAATTTACGGTTGTTGATATTTATAAATTATAGCCATTCTGTGATTTGCTTTCATAGTGTCTTAGAAACAGGATTACATACATTTTTACTGCAACAATAATTCACTCGCTTCATCCAATATAGCGGTGTCAAGTTCTTTCAGATAAGCTTTGGTGGTTTTTACATCCTGATGGCCTAAAGATTCACTTATGATATCGGTTCCTGCCCCTTTTTGTTTTAAGCAGTTGGCGAAGCTATGTCTGGCGACATAACTCGTAACGGTTTTATCAATTCCGGCAAGACTTGCTAATTCCTTTAAATCCTTATTAAACTTACTTAGGGTTTTTCTTTTTCTGTCATTTAATTGAGTGGGGGTAAGATTCTCTCTTAGGAGTATTGGAAAAACATAGGGTCTTTTATCTTTCCGGTAATAGTCAAGTATTCCTTTTACCGGTGGCATAATCTTGATAATGAAGTTTCCCAAGGTTTTTGCTCTTGTATAATGAATTCTATCACCGGAAATATTACTCCACTTGAGCCTCATCATATCGGCGAAATTCATTCCCCTGGTATAAAAACTAAAAATAAAATAGTTTCTACTATTGATTAGATGAGGCTTATCACTTAAATCTAAATTTTGTAGGTTATGGACCTCTTCAATATTGAGGGCTTTTTTAATTGCTTTACCTTTTAGTTTGGATATTTTATAGTGTTTGAAAGGGTAAAGTTTTTCGTCTATTATACCTCTTTTTATTGCCACGTTGAAAATAGCCCGTATAGCTCTCATTTTAACCCCAATACCTCCTCCGGTTCCGCCTTTATTGCGAAGGTGTACTTCATATTTATCTAAAAAGGTAGGGGTCACTTCGTAAAAATGTAAAGACTTTTGTTTCACGAATCTTTGTACCGAATTTTTAGTGTGGTGATAAATGGCTGCATTGCTCATTCTCCCTGCTTCTTTAAATTCATCAATTTGCTCTTGCCAAAATGCGAATATATTTGAAGCTTCAGGATTTGATTGCTTTCTAAATTTTCTTTCAAAATCATTCAGGCTATAGAAATTCTGGTTCATTTCCAATTCACTTATGACTTCTAAAGCACGATCTTCAATTTTTCCTATTAATCGATTAGACTTAAGTTGTTGACTGAATTTCTTACTAAAGCGTCCCAACTTAGAATCCCATTCATCTAAATTAGCTTCGAATGGAGTACTGAAAAATTTAGATTTACGATCTTTGGTTACTCTCAGGGAAATTGGATATTTGCCATTCGATAACTTTTTTTTACGAAGTATTGTTTTAATAGACGACATATCAGGTATTTATATTAAAAACGGGTACAACATAGGTACAACAAATTGACAAATAAAGATAATTTAAAGAAATCAAAATAAAAATTATATTTCATAAAACATTGATAATCAGGTAAATGAAATCAAATGAAAATTATGGGTAGGCTATTTTCGACCTCTCATAATCAAGGGGTCCCTGGTTCGAGCCCAGGTGGGACCACTTATAAACAAAGGCTTCACGAGGTTTTACCTGTGAAGCCTTTTTTCATTTGCACATAATTTGCACATACAGTTTCTTTAACTTGATTTTAACATCAAAATGAGTCATTTAGAATCAATTATAAGGATTCTGACTTAAATAATGGGATTTTTATAAAATTCTTCTTCTAATAATAAATTGTGCACCCTTTTAGCGTCGATTCATAATACTCAGAGAATTTAATCCCCAAATATTATATTTTTTCGGAATAGTATTCCTTAAAAATTATATAATCTACTAAAATATATGGATCCGCTTATAATAGGGCATTAAGAAAAAGTGTTTTAGTATAAAATTCATTAGAATACATCGTTTCTTTACTATTTTATTTGTAACGGTAGGGTACTATCGTAATGAATACTTTGAAATTAATTAGAAACCTCCTGTATGCAGCAATAATTAATTCTTTGTGGTAGAAAAGTAAAAGCTAACACACCTTTTTTACATTAGAAGGGACGATTTAATACGTAGTTGCTGTTTTGAAAAGTTAAAGAAAATAACAGTTTAGGACGTGGCCTGAACTTTTTTGATCCTAGTCCTCAAAACCACATAAACCACGACCAGATTCTTTTGCATCGGCCCCGGTTGTTATATATATGCTGGTGGAGCAGTTGGAGAGCCCCCTGCAATCTTTTTTATAATGATATTTTTTACTGTATTTCCCTTTGCAGATATACGCCGTAGCGATTAATGATTCTTCAGAATGAGTAGAAGAATTAAAAGATAGTAGTGTACTAGATAAGATTACAGTAAGTAATATTTTTTTCATTCTGATCTGGTTAATGGATACCTATTATACTTAAACTATTCTTGCGTAAAAATATAAACATTTCAATCATTATAAACTGTCATTAAATTAAGAGTTGAGTAAGCGTCTTCTTAAATCCTGAAATTCCTCTTCAGAAATTTCATTTTGCTTTCGGAGTTCTTTTAGCTTAATAAGCTCATCCGAGACTGAGAAATTTTTCGAGCTAGATATATTAGTTAAGGTTTCTTCCTGATTTTTCTGAGTAGTTAAAATTTTTTCCTCGTAGGCCTCTTGCTCTTTACTTTTTGAAATCAATGTTATAATCAAGCCTATTAACGGGCTTAGTAAAAGACTTACAAAAAGGGCTCCAAAAAAGCCAATCTTTCTGCCACTCCCGACTACACCAACAATGATGCTAAAGATAATCCATCCTAAAAAGACGCCCATTTCTTTAAGTTTAACTATTTACAACCGTTTTTTGAACAGGTAATTTTTTCAGAGGTGTTCATCCAATGACTAGAGTGTTCCTGAGTATTTACCCCGCATCCGGTAGTTCCTCCCTTGTTACCTAAGTGTACTTCTCCTGTTGGTGTGTGTTTTACTGCCATAATTATATAATTTTAATATTTATGTAGTAAAATTATTAGGTTAGTATCTTTTATCCTTACGGATATCCGTAAAATGACAGGATTGCGGCATTATTTTATGGATTCATCCATTATAGATTCTATAATATCAATTTTATTAGATATCATTTCTTTGGCTTCTATCGGATTTATCATTTCCTTTTCAAAACCATAAATATCCTTATGGCATTTTGAACATATTGCATTTTCCATCGAATTAGTTTTGCCACATTCGCACTCCCAAGCTTCAACCTCTTTGGAACTCAACATTTGCTTTTTTGTGGTAATTTTTCCAGTTTTTTTAAAGTGGTCATCAATTATACTCCGGAGATGCTTTAATTGAGCTATATCTTCTTTTTTATAATATGGTTTCTCACTAGAAAGTACGGATAAGGCTCTTTTCGAGACTATCGTATTTTCAATTTTAATAATTGCTTCCACCTTTGTCAATTCCAGTAAGTCTTCATCTTCTATAAGTTTTAAAACCAGCTTGAATGAAAAATATTTTAATTCTGGATCTCTTAGTTGGCTATATAAAAAGCTGATTTGTGTTTCCCTATCCAACGATTTAAAATATAGAATAAACCTTTCTTTATAATTTTGTAAGACTTCGTTTGGATGGCTTCGGTCTCCATCATAATAAGCTGTAAATTTTCTAAAAAGAAACGGTAATACTTCTTTTAACCGGTTTTGGAGGATATATTCCCAAGCCTTTTCTGTAAGCTCAACTTCTTCTTTTTCTATTTTCCTAAGAAAATCTTTCTTTTCTTTAGCTTCTCTTATTTGGTTTACACTGATGCTACCTTCTTCCTTAGTGATCTTGCTATTATTATTATCGAGATTTGTTTCTAATAATACGGCAGTTCCAATAGCAGTTATCATAAACATGGACTTGCCCTGCCCTGATATTTCATCGATGTCAATCTTGAGTCCCACTATACAATTACCTCCCAATTGAAAAGTTTTGTATTGTAAGCGTTCTATGGCTTCGTTATAAATAGATGAAAGCTGTTTTTGATAAGAAGAAGATCTACCTCCAAATATATCCGAAAATCCCGCAAAAACATCAGAAAAAATATTGGTGCCAGCTACCACATGGGCTGTCACAGGTCTAAGATGCTTCTGGATTTTAAGATTAGAAGGTTCTGAAGTAGTAATTACTAAAATGTTCTTTGGCTGCATAATCTTTTTATTAATCCAGTTGCTGATAGTTTTTAAGTAAAGATGTGTTTTGGAGGAATATAAATTATACCTTATTTTAAATCAACTTAAGGTCTTTCATTATTCCAATAAGATGAGGATTAGTATCTGCACCAAACTCTTCTCTTAATTCCTTTAAACGCTTTTCTATGGCACTTTTACTATTAGGCTTAATGTTTTTCTTTTTCAATTCCTTTTCTATTTTATCCTGGCTGTAACCAATAGAAAGAAATTCAACAATACTTATTTCAAAATTATTAAGGCTAATGAGGTTCTTCCGTGATAATGCTCTCTCAATGGAAGGTGAGTTATAGGTTAATCCCTTATTTAATGCAAGGATTGCTTGCTTTAAGTATTTAATCCCGTGACGGTCCTTACACACATAAGCATCTATATTCCCCGAATCCCAGAGGCTCTGAATGACTTGAGGATGATCTTCAATAGAATTTACAATCACTTTGAGGTCTGGATTTTCACTTTTCAGTTTAGAAATAAGTTCCTCCCCGGAGCTTATCTTTTCCTCACGATAATCCGGCTTAAAGGAAAGGTCACAGATAAGTAAATCATAGGGATTGTTATTCAGCATTTCTTTTTTAGCCATTAACCAGGCTTGGTCGCAATATTGTGAATGAGACACATCGACTACTTCGAGATCATTTAAAAGTATGGCTACGGCTTGATTAATACTGTCCATATCTTCCGCAACAAGGACTTTTTTAAACATAATTTTATTATAACGGAATTGAGATGAAGATTTTTAACCCCTTTTCCCTTTCAGTTTCAAAAGTAAGTTTTCCATTTATAGAAGAAATACGGTTTTCCACATTTTGAAGTCCATTTCCGTTTTTAACTGCTTCTTGTGTAGTGCCTTTGCCATTATCAGAATAATGGATTTTTAAGAGATTTTCTTCTTCATTGAATACGAGTGCCACTAAGGTTGCCCTGCTATGCTTTCTCATATTCACCATAAGTTCTTGTAAGACCCTATAGATCACCAATTTTTTTTCATGATTTAAAGTGCTCCAGGTAATATTCTTTTCGCCACGTATAATTAACCGGGTATTATCCGGGCAAATATTAGAAAGTAAAGCCACCAATTGCTCTAAATATCCAGAACCTGTGTCAATCTTACTATTTTCTCTTGAAATATCCCGGGTGCGGCTATAGATACTTTCCAGTTTATCTATTGTTTTTGGAGGAACAACTGCTTCAAGGCTACTCATTAAATTATAGATATCATTGGCTAACTCGTCATGTATCTTTTTTGAAATTCTAGTTTCAGTATTATAAACTTCTATAATTTTTTCCTTTTTATGTCTTTGTCTGTTATAATAAAAAATGAAAATTGCTAAGGCTATGGTAAGAATAGCGACAAACATCAAAATATAATTCCGGGTTTTAATCTTCTGATTTTCTAAGTCTTGTAGTGCTGCGGAAGCTTCCAGGCTGGATATCTGTTGCTGTTTTCGTTCCTCATCAAACCTTATTTTGGCAAACGTATTTTTAGCACGTAAGTTCATTTTATTTAAACTGTCACTAAGAGCAATATAATGTGAAGTATAATTTGTACTACCTGGGCTCAATCCTAATAAGTACTTTAATGCCTCTACCTGAGCCTTTAGGTTGTGATTTTTCCTACCGGTTTCTAGCCACTTTTTAGCATAATCAAGTGCTTTTATCTTGTTTCGATTTTTATAATAATATGATAAGTGTTCATAACTTGATGTTTTACCGGTGTCATCATTTTGGTCAATGCGCCATTTTAGCGCCTGATTTAATTCTGAAGACACATCTAAATTGTCGTTGTTTAACCATTTGGTAAATGCAAGGTTATCTAAGAACCTTGATCGTGATTTGTGATCCTCTTCAGAGGCGCTTCTATGGAGTTCATCAAAAACAGAAATTGCTTTTTTATATTTTTTTTGATCCTGATATACCAGGCCTATATTATTTTGATAAATTAAACTATCTTCTAAGTTCTGGGCGTAACGCAAGGCTTCTTTGTACTCTTTTATTGCATCATCATAAAAGCCCTGATTATTATAGGTAATTGCAATAATATTGTGAGCGCTACTTAAATATTGAGAATCTTCGACTTCATTTAAATATCGCAAAGCTTCGGTAGCTGATTCCTGGCTTCCAATATAATCCTGCATCCTGCTTTGTGCAATGGCCATTTCCAAGCTTCTACGTGCCGCTTTTGTACTATCCCCAAGTTGAAGGTATTGCTTGCGTGCTTCAAAAGTATTTTTAAAAACTGCTTCCTGATTATCTAAATGTCGATTAATTACTGCTTTTCGGTAAAATGCAAGGGCAATCCAGTTTGTATCTTTCCTGAATGTTGCCAGGCGTTCAAGGCTATCTGTGAAAAAAAGCGCACTATCATATTCATCAACACGGTTGTGATAATATATTTTATAATCTAATAGTAGCGGGTAAAGTGTGTCTTTTTTATTGCGAAGTTTGGCTAAGGATTGATTTAATTTTAGAATCTTTGCACTTATTTTCTCCTCATCTATAGCCTGTTGAAAATAATAATAAGCTGAATCATTTTCAATACTCATATCCAACTTATCTTGGATTCTATTTTTACAAGCGTTGGATAATGCTAAGATCAGGAGGCAAAAGATTAGAGGAACAGATTTCATAAGCGAAAATAAAAAAAGCCGCTCTAAAGCGGCCTTTTAATTTTACATAAGTATAATTTAATCACCTCCGGGCTTCTCTTCGTCAGGATCAGTATTTCCCTCTTCGTTTGCGTAATGATCTTCCGAGGTATTGGTCACCTCGGCAAGGTTATCTTCGGTACACGAAGTAAAGTTGAACAATCCGGCCATTAATAAAAGTGTAAAAATTACTCTTTTCATCTTTAAAAATTTTAAAATTTGACATTATTAAGCCCTCCCGTAATGGTTTCGGTTTTGGGACTGGATTGGGAAGTATGGATTTCGCCGGAGCATCGGGAAGACTTCCCAATTTCCCCGAGACTCCGGGAAACCCTTGCTTTACTAATTGTTTTTTCAGTAACAGGTCAAAGTAAAGATGAAAGCCACCGACACTGGTGGACAGAAGACAGACAAAGGCCGGACAAGTTTGTCTGAATATTTTGTCTAAAGATTTTTATACATTTATGGCTGAAGTTTTACCTGAAAAATGACCGATAAATTAATTGAGCGCGTATTTGAAAAAGCCGGTAAGGAAACCGGTAAAGATTCCGTGAATGGCAAGGCTGAATATCTAGCTGAACATATTTTTGAGGTGTATAAATTTCAGGTTTCATCAAAAACACTTACCCGGTATCAGAAAAAAGAATATTCGCCTTCTCACCCGCTTACCGATTATCTTTCTCAATTTTTAGGTTATAAAAATTATGGTGAATTCGTAAAGAGTGAATCAGGGTCAGTCTTTAAGTCAGAAGCTAACTATAAAAAGAGTAAAGCCTGGATAATCGCATTAATTTTGGTTCCACTATTAGGGGTTTCGGCCTATGTTGGATACCAAAATGGGAAAGAAGAGTGTATGATTTGGAAAGAAGATCATTTTGAAAAAACTACTTGTAGCGGTGACGAAAATGAAGAAATATTGAGAACATTTCGTCTCGAGAACTTTAAAAAAATAGAACCTACAGATACCACTACTTTTTTCAAAAATGGAAAAGCTAAAGTATGGTATGATAAAACCAACAATGAGCTTGGATTTTTCACCGCTCCCGGTATCCATCCTACCAACGGAAAAACCTTAAAACCGGTTACTTACTACATTGTAGAAAAGTATATAAGAAAATAGCTACATCTCTCGCACCAGCAATACTCAATGTTTTCTTAATATTTCCTTAAAATATTTTTTCTCTTTACGGAAAACCGTAATGAGTTCCCATGTATAGGGCTTAGCTTTACCTTGCTAATATATCAACAATTAGAAGCTCTAAATCTAACCTACTAATGCATAAAACTATATTATTTAAGTTTTTTATCCTGCTATTTTTATTTTCCTGCGATCGTGGAACCAGTGATAACACTGAAGAGGCAAGCAAGCCACCAATTACAGGAATTACTAAAACAACACCTTTAAACGCTACAGTAAAAATCTATTTTGAAAATACCCTGAGTATGGACGGGTATATTAATGGTAATACCAATTTTAAAGATGTATTTCGGGAGTTACTTGTGGCCACAGATAATGAAAATGACATAGATCTGGAAACAGAATTCTATTTACTCAATAATGAACTTACTCCCACCAATTTTGGAGTAGATAACACTAAAATTTCTGAGAAATTAACTCCAAAATCTACTGCCGGTAAAGGGAATAAGGGTAGTAGTAATTTTGAAGAAATTTTAAATAATGTATTACTAAACCAGGATGGAGATGTGATATCAGTGATTATGGCAGATTTTATTTATTCTCCCGAGGGAGAGCCTCATACCCGCTCAGCGCTTAATAAACTTCGCACCTACACTCAGGATGTTTTTCTCAAGGCTGTGAATCAAAACAATGACCTTGAAACCCGGGTATATAGTTTTACCAGTGATTTTAACGGTACTTATTACGATATTAATAATAAGCATATTCAGGGCGTAAAATCCAGGCCGTATTATTATTTCGTAATAGCTCCTCGGAACCTGATGCCCGTGTTTGCTGATAAGATTGCTAACCAATTGAAAGACGCACCTGGATATCAAAATGAAGCTCTGTTTACTTCTGCTAATTTTAACTCCATCCCTACTGAAATTCTTACTGCCACTGCTAATAACGGTAGAATAAAAGCAAGAGGTCAGGATCTGGAAGTTGTTGCTTATCCTAAAAAAGGGAACCTGGAGTTTACTGTATTAGCTGATCTTACCAAGCTTCCGGTTAATGATAAATATTTGCTGAATAAAAATAATTATAATCTGGCTAACCCCGAATTTTTTATAAAGGACATCGGTCTTGTGAAGGGTAAAAATATTGATTTTAGTCAACAAGGATTAATTAAAATGGACCCATCTACCTTGGTAAGCATTAATAATAAAAACTTTACTCACGCCATACTTTTTAGTGGTGATGGGATGGTTTCTGAAGATTTGAAAATCGCTCTTAAAAAAAGAATTCCTGACTGGATTAAAACTGCTCATAGTAATAATGATCAGAAAATTCGGAATGATAGCCTTGAGCAAACCAAAACCTTTGGTTTTGGTCATCTTGTCGAAGGGGTTTCTAGGGCCTATGAGCAACAAAGCGGTAACGACGAATATTTTAAACTAACCATACCGGTAAAATAACTAACTAAATACCTATTATTTTGAAAGACTTAATTGCAAATTTTTACGAACTCTGGGGAGGAGCTTATTTAGGAGCATTTTCCGACCAAATGTTTAACAATGACCTGTATTTCATAATAGCCCTATATTCTATCCTGGTTGCCTTAGTCTTAACAATCTCCTATTATTATATTATAGATCGCCCCGGCACCGCTAAATTGAGTATATGGGCCATAAACTTATTGGTAGGGGGTATTATCAGCGCCATTATTGCCTATGTATCTGCGAATAATGATCTCACGGAAATCTTTGCTCAGGTTGGATCCGACATTCCGGCTTCGTTTTCTTCGGATATGATAATGTTCTCCTTGATTAATGCAATGTGGACGATGTTATTAATGCTGCTACTTTCCTTTGTCTTCAAATGGAAGAGTACCAATTCATCTTTTGTTCCATTCTAAATAAAAAACTATGTCTAAATTATATGTTTTCGGAATTGGCGGTACGGGAGCCAGAGTATTAAAATCCCTTAGCTTTCTCCTCGCGGCAGGGGTGAGATGTGAAAGCTCCTCAATTGTACCCATAATTATGGATCCTGATGCTGCCAATGGAGACGTAAATAAAACAGTAGATATCCTGCAACGTTACCAAAGCATAAGAAGTAAACTAAGCTTTGATGGAGAAACCTCGAATCAGTTTTTTAAAACCGAAATTTCTCCCCTTAATCCAAATTATAGGATTAATATCCAGGACTCTAAAAAGAAGTTTAAGGAATTTATAGACTTTCAGGACCTTGATAAGAAGAATAAAGCATTAATATCTCTTCTTTTTAGTAAGAAGAATTTAAATGCCGATCTTGAAGTAGGTTTTAAAGGAAACCCGAATATGGGAAGCGTGGTGTTGAATCAATTCAATACTTCCCAGGATTTCGAAGACTTTGCCAGCAGCTTTTCCCAGGGAGACAGAATATTTATCATCTCTTCAATATTTGGAGGAACAGGGGCTGCAGGTTTTCCTCTTCTTTTAAAGAATATTAGAGCTGCCAGTCCATCTTTAAATAATCATTCTTTATTGCGTTCAGCACCTGTGGGTGCGGTATCGGTCTTACCTTATTTCGGAGTTAAAAAAGATGATGAAAGTGATATTGAAAAATCAACCTTTGTTTCAAAAACTAAAGCTGCTTTACGCTATTATGAATACGGCGTAAACGATTCCGTTAACTCCATGTACTACCTGGGTGATAAGCTGGTAAAAGATTACGAGAATAATGAAGGTAGTGTAGCCCAAGAAAATGATGCACACTTTATAGAACTAGCTTCAGCTTTGGCCATCTTGGACTTTGCAAATGATACAGATGTAGCTGTGAATAAGGTAAGGGAATTCGGAGTCGAAAACGAAGCCCCAAGTCTAACTTTTAACGACCTGGCAGACAGCACCAAATTTGACCTTCTTAAACCTTTGAGCAAATATTATTTCTTCCACTTATACCTTAAAAATCAATTGCGAAACAATTTAGATGCCGATTTCGCTCAGAGGTTAAAAATTAAAGAGCCCTTCCTGAATGCTGATTTCTATCAGAAATTAAGTCGTTTCAATGATTATTTCTGGAATTGGTTACAGCAAATGAGTTCAAACCAAAGAAGTTTTGCACCATTCACCTTGAATCCAAATGATGACCTTTTTAATAATATAAAAGGTTTGAAATCTCATAAAAGTCTTATTGGTAAAAACAGCCTTAAAAATTATGAACGAGTAACAGCATCTTTAAATAAAGAAGCAAAAAAAATGAATAACTCCGAAAGCACGGAAGACAGGTTTATGGATTTATTCTACAATACTACAGATGAATTAATGGCAAACAAATACAAATTATAGTTATGGCATACGTTTTCAGATTTCACACCGGAAAAAATTTAAGAGGATGGGAAGACTCCAATCCGCTTAACGAAGTTGCTATTAAAGCCATAGAAGATCCTAATGGAGCTCACTCTAGTAGAGAGATTACATCAATTCCTAGCCCATTTGCAAGAATAGATCTTGTGAAAACTGCCTTTAAAGAGGTTTCCAACATAGGGCCTGATGGCGATACCATCTTTCATAAAATGGTATCTGATGCCCTGGATATAGGTCAGATTTTTTATGAAGCCGAAAAGTATGCCGATAAGATTGAAATCATAAGTTGGGATCCTCAAACAGACCTTAGTAACTTATTAAATTCGTCTAATTCACAACACAGAACATTAGGCGAAAGTTTAAGACTCTACCTTGTTCAGGATGCAAAAATTTACAATTTTAGTTTTGGAGACAAATTTTATTTAATCAATTACAAAAATGGACCTGATCCTTTAAATATTATAGGAGGAATCTCACCTTCCACCTTATTTTTCACATCAGCAAATAACTTTCAATTGCAGGGTTTCCAAGAGGGAAATGATAAACTTCTGGATGATGATTATAGACCATTACATCTAAGAGATCCTGAATACATAAAATACCTCTTTTCTTTACGTAATACTATACCTGCCTTTTCATCTAAAATGAAAGAATTAGGTGACTATTTTACTCTGACTTATACGCATTTATCAGCCAATTTAAAGGCAGAAATTAATCAACTCGATGGGTATTACAACAATTTACCCGACCTCAATATTGATGGAGGAGGGGAAATAGTGAAAGTTCTGGGTATTAATCTTAAGAAAGCCCAGGGAAAACAGGCAGTTATTAAAAATAGTGATTTCGTGATTAAATCGGAACGTGAAGCCAAAGATGAATATCCGCCATTGGTCCTGCCTAACGATATTTTTAATGAAAATTTGAAATATGTTAGTGCCCCTTGGGATCCCAGTTCAAAAGCTCCTCATTATGATCCTTTGGATCTAGACCAGAGAACCCTTCCGGTAGATGGTAATAAGTATCCCTATTTAACCATTAGTGATTTACTGGAACCAGTTATGATTCGTACTGAGTTTCCAGTGGATAAGACATATTTCTTTGATGGAGGCTATAAGTCAAATGATGAGGAAGCAAAAGGTTTCCTAATACCTTTGAAACCACTCTACTTTAAATATTTCCCGGTAGATAGTTTAAAACAGACTATTAATGGTCAAAAAAGATTTGAATTAAAACCCCTCTCCGGTGGTTATGTAGAAGTTGTATTGCGTATACCCATACAAAAAGATCAACATATCACTTTTAAACGGATATATTCCAATCCCGTCAATCAGGCTCATAAACCTGAATATGATGAAAAAACCAATAAGGGTACAATCATAGAAAATCGTATCAATCTGGGGATTACTCCTTTCTATAAATTTCCTGATACCATCCACCAGGAATATAACGTAGCTCTTTACGATGCAGATTTTGTTTTTGATAATAACCGTTTCGAACTAAATTATTTCGATGCCGAAAACAAGCAGGTCCCTATGGAGAAAATCCACCAGGTACAAAGGCGTTTTAAAGAAGAGGAAACATATAATATGTTTGGAGAAGTGGTGAAATCCAACTTCGATTTCATCCAGCTGAGACACAACTTTGCTTCTGGAATCCTGGTTCCACAATTTTTCAACCGTATAGGAGGTACTTCCCAATTTGATTTCTCAATAGATTTTGGAACTACTAATACCCATATCGAATACTCGGTAGAAAAGGGGGTTCCTAAACCCCTGGAAATTGAAAAAGCTGAAAAATATCATATTGGAACTTTGATAGGTTTTAAAGATTTCAAGGAAGGTTATCTAAAAGCCCTCCGTGATGATTTAATTCCGGAAGAGATCCATTCAGATGGTAATTATCAGTTCCCTCAGCGTACCGCTATAAATTACCATAAGAAAACAAACTTTAATCAACCGGTATTCTCCCTTGGGAATATCAGTATTCCTTTCAAATATGAAAAGGAATCATTTGACCTCTCCTCTAAAGTCCGCACTAATTTAAAGTGGAATAGTAATACCGGTGAGAATCAAAAGATCCTGGTGAGCTTCTTTGAGGAATTGATTAAGATTATTCGAAATAAAATTTTATTGAATGGTGGTGATCTGGAAAGCACTCAGGTTACCTGGTCTTACCCGGCCAGTATGTTGAAATTCCAGTTGAATTTAATGGAAAATGACTGGCAGGATTTAATTCATACTTATCTGGGTGAAAATGTAAGTATAAGAAAGGTTTGTGAAAGTTTAACGCCTTTTTATTATTACACCAGTTTTGAAGGTATCCAGGCTATGGATAAACCATTGGTCTCTATCGATATTGGTGGTGGGACTTCTGATGTTGCTGTATACCGGGAGGAATCTCCTATCCTTTTTAGCTCCTACAAATTTGCGGGTGATGCCATTTTCGGTGACAATTTTAATAGAAATATTAACCTTAACGGGTTTGTCAATAAGTATTACTCAAAGGTTATCCAAAAACTGGATGAAAATGATCAACGTGTGCTTATTGAGGCCGTTAATAAGATTAAGGATAGTAACTCCTCTCACGATGTGATTAATGCATTTTTCAGCCTTAAGGATAATAAATCTTTAAATGACAGGAATATCGATGTAGATTTTCTACAGTTTCTAAGAACCGATAGAGAATTCAAGGTGATCTTCCTTCTTTTCTATATGAGTCAGCTTTACCATATTGCTCATATGCTCAGATCAAAGAATATAGCGATTCCTGGGGTAATAAGTTTTTCCGGAACAGCTTCGAAACTGCTTACTATAATAGATGCTGGTAAAAACCACGTCAATCTAAAACGTTTGGCTTCAGAAACTTTTAAAAATGTTTTTGAGCTGAAGGAAAATCCTGAAATAGATATTAAACTTCCTAAAAATCCAAAGGAGATTTCCAGTAAAGGAGGGCTTTCAATATCCGAAGATCATTCCTTAAACCTCGATGAAATCAAAGAAACTTTAATAACCAATGCTCATCTTCAATCGCAGAATGGAACTAAAATTAGTTATGAAAAGATAAAGGAGTATGAAGCAAATGCCATAGAAAGTTTTGATGCCTTCCTTGAGTTTTTCTTTGAATTGAATAAATCTTTTTCTTACCGGGACAACTTTGGTATTGAAAAAGCTTCCCTGGATCACACTAAGGAGTTTATAAATAAAAAGAAAATTAATGCTCTAAAGACTGGTATCAAAAACAAGCTTAATGAAATAAGCAATGAAAGTGATGAAGAAATCAATGAAACTTTATTTTTCTATCCTTTAGTAGGCACCCTGGGTGAGCTGGCTTATGAATTGGAGAAAATGAAAATTAATTAATATGAGAATAATTAAAAAGTTTTTTCTCCTGCTATTCTTGGTTAGTAGTATCGCTTGTAGCAGAAATCAGGGAGATTCTTCAGTAGTTAATAATACTTCAGAGGAAAATACAGTTAAACCTGAATTATCAGAAGCTGCCCAGGAAATTGATTCAAATTCTGTGGCTTATGATTCCATTGCTCACAATGCAAATAATGCTGAATCTCCAGCTGAAAAAGAGGAAGCTCAAATCGAAAATCAAGAATCTGGTGATTGGTTTGAATCAAATACAGGTTATAATTGGTGGATGATTGGAGTTATTGTTTCTCTTCTTTTTAATTTATTTTTAGCTTGGTTACTTTATAAAACAATCAATGACAATGATGAACTAGAGAAGGGGAAGGAACATTATAAAGGAGAAAATGAGGGGCTAAAAACCCAGATTACACAATTAAGGGCTGATAAAAATGCTATTTTCGAAAACTTTAAAAAATTAAAGAATAGAAAGTCCCAAAGACAAAATGCTTACCAGTCAGAAGGTAGTAAAGGTGTTCAACCTAATCCTGATGATGAAAAACCGGTCGAGGTTCCTTTATCTATAAATAATTCTTCGCCAAATACTGCCGAAATACCGCCAAAACAACCTGTAAATCTCTATGCAGAGAAAGCCACTGAAGACAGCGTCTTTTCAAATGTTTCAGATCAAAAGAACGAGCACCGAAGCATCTTTAAACTTAACCTGGAGGATGAACAAGCCGAAACCGCTCAATTTGAGGTCTTAAACTCCGATTATATTTTAAAATTGGCTGTTAACTCACCCGATACTTACCTCTATACAGTCTGTAAACCTCAAAACAGCAATCAGAATTTTTCCGGAGAGATTACTACTCTTAAAAAAGGAATTGCTCATAAAATTGAAGGTAAATGGCAGGTGAAAGATGAAAATAAAGCAACAATAAAATTTCAGTAATGGACGGACTTCATGACATCGTTTTAATAGCTATTATAGGTGCTATTATCCTAGTACAGATATATGTATTTGTAAATAACTACCGCAAAATTCAGGATTATAAAAAAACTATAGAAAAAACTCAGGATTTTAAAATTGTTGAGGTCGCCGTACCTGAGGAATGGATTAAGGAGGTAGAGGTAGACGATATTCTTCGTAACCCTGAAGCCTTTCAGAATAGCTCCTCCGAATTTTCCTCTAAAATGACAGAAGCTCCGGAAAACGATTTGGACGAAGAGTCTGCGTGGGAAGAGGAATCAACTTTGGAAACAGAAGAGTTTTCTGAAGAAATTGAGTTCCCTGATGCATCAGAAGTAGATGGTGATGATGAAGCCTACGACGACGATTTCGAATATGAAGAGTACAAAAACAATAAAAGATAAGCGCTGATGTCTGAAAGAATAAACATTTCCTTAATCGATTACGAAGGTGAAAAAAACGAAACCCTGGAAGACATCCTTGGTTCGGTTAATGGCTATCTTCTGCGTAACAAAGGTGCAGTAAGCGATTTTAACCTGGTTAAAGATATTGTAGACCGGAATATTGATAAAGCAGACGACGAGATAAGTAATAACCTGCCAACGCCGTTGTATCTGGGCTTAATGGGAACTATGCTTGGGATTGTTGGTGGTCTTTTCTTTATGCCGGAAATATCTGGCGAAGCAGCTACTCAGGTTTCGGAAACTGTATCTCAAAATGCTGAAACAGCTAGAGATTTAGGGAATAATGGTACTGGTACTAATGGGCCCCTTGGGGGTATAGATGCCTTATTAAATGGAGTTAAAATAGCGATGTTTGCGAGCGTATCAGGTTTAGCCCTCACCATTCTTAGCAATTATTTTTTCTTCAGGGCAAGAAAAAAAGTAGAACATCAAAAGCACGGCTTTTTCACTTTTATTCAAACCAGGCTTTTGCCTATTTTATCTAAGAATACTTCCTCAAGCATTTATTCCCTTCAAGCTAATCTTTTAAAGTTTAACCGGGATTTCACCACGAATATGAACTCCTTCACTTCAACGGTAAATGAGGTTAAACAAACTTTCGATAGCCAATTGGAAGTAGTACAGGAGTTAAAAAGGATTGATGTTGCCAACATCGCTAAATACAATATTGAGGTGATGCAGCAGCTGCATTCCTCCTTCAAGAAATTAAAGGATCTTTCCGAATATCTGGATAATATGAATGGTTTTATTGGGAATACCCGGGAATTAAACCTGGCGATTAATCAGCAGCTTCAAAAGGTGGGTGAATTATCCGGGATAATCGAGCGTTTCGATTCCAATGCCGGTACCATTTCCGATGGCTCGGCCTATTTAAAAAGCCACTTCAAGAACTTCGATGTAAGGGAGCAAGCTATTAACGATCGTATTGCAGACTTTGATAGTAACACCGGTAAAATGGTCGACAATTTGGAGACCTCCTTTAATAAGCGCCTACAGGAATTCAATGATAAAGACGTTGAAATTAGTTCCGGTTTCGAAAAACTCTTTGACGACCTTAGAAAAAAAACCCGTGAGGTTTTTGATGATGAAAGTAATAACATTAAGTCGATTAAAAAAGACGTATATAATCTTAAAGGTGTGTCAGCCGAATTGTCAGGCCTAAACCAAAAAGTTTCACAACAGGACAGTACCATCCGGGAATTACTGGATATCATAAAAGATAAGCCAGTTCAAATGAAACAATCCAAGGTAATTACGATTGGAAGTATTGTTTTGGCATCTGTAGGAACTATAACCTGTGCCGGTATTTTATATAAATTATTTTTCATCTAATGGCGGGAGGCAAAAAAAAGAACGATTTTTTCTGGGTTAGTTTTTCTGACCTTATGACTACAATGTTTTTCGTAATGCTGGTTTTGTTTGTCTTGACCGTAGTATATCTTAAAATAGAACAAGCAAAAACAGTGGCCAAAGTTGAAGAATTAGAAAAAATTGTACAATTAGAAGAGCAATTTAAACCTCTACAAACCGGTGGCGATTTTTATTATTTAGAAGACTGTAAAAAATTCATTGCTAAAGATTTAATGGGGAAGGAAATCTTTGAACCGGAGAAAACAAATATTCTACCAAAATTTAGAAGCACTACAATTGCAGTAGGAAAAAACCTGGAGAATTTTCTAATAAAACTTGAAAAAGAGAATCCTGACTTCTCTTATTTGCTTGTTTTAGAGGGAAATATGGCAAATACATGGGATCGAAAACTTAATAAAAATTCAGAATACGGGTTCAAAACCAGCTACGAAAGAGCTCTTGCCGTTTATAACCTTTGGCTGGAAAATAATATAGATTTTAGAAAGTCAAATGTTGAAGTTCTAATATCAGGTAGTGGGTTTAATGGTCTATGCCGAGAGCCCGTGGAAGAAAATAACAAAAGGTTTTCTGTTCAAATAATTCCGAAAGTAAGTAATAATAAGGCTGATACCATATGAGAATTCTCTTTGTTATACTCTCAATTTTAATTTTTATCAATTTCAGTTGTAAGAGGCCAGACAGAACTTTAAAGGGACCACCTGAAGAAGAAAATAGATATTCTGATAGAAAGAAAAACACAGTTGAAACCAGAACTTCACGTCCAACCCCTGAAAACAAGTCAGAAAGAATAAATCAGAATTCGGAAGAGAAATCAGTGCCAAATAATTCTAAAAATCTATCTGATCTGTTTCAGGTACTCCAGCAGGAAGTATTTATGATTTTCACAATTAATGGCTACGAAGAAGTTTCCCAGGGTAGTGGATTTTTTATTGCTCCGGGTGTAGGAATTACCAATTACCACGTTTTGGAGGACAGCGAGAATGCGGTTATTGCTATTAATGACGAAGTTTATGAAATCACTGATATTTTAGCGAGTAGCTATGCGGATAATATGGACTATGTGATCTTTAAAACAACTTATCGGACGCAAACCCCTTTAAAAATTGCAGATAAGAAACCTAGAATAGGACAAGATATTTTTGCAATTGGAAGCCCAAAAGGATTATCCAATTCTTTAACTAAAGGAACAATTTCCGGTTTCAGGGAGAATGATAGAATCCAAATTGATGCTACTATAGATCACGGTAGTTCTGGCGGTCCCTTGTTTAATCTTCAAGGGGAAGTAATTGGAATAACCACCTCGGGTATGGGAACTGGTTCTGAGCTCAATTTTGCGGTGAACATTCAGGCCCTACCTTATGAGAAATATGTTAGATAAAAAGTTTATGACTAATTTAAAATTTTTCCTTTTTTCTCTATTCATAATTCTCTCAGCTTGCAAAAGAACTGGCGGTGAAGGACATAATCCTACCCAAGCTAGTATAGGTGAGAAAATCATCAAAAGCAAAACTGAAAACGATAACCCAGCAGATTTAACCTCCGGAAAAATCTCACTTAAAGGTGAGATAATACGTATAGTCGATGGAGATACAGCAGAACTTCTTTATAACGGTGAACTTCCGTTGATGATACGGTTTGAACATATAGACGCTCCTGAAAAAAGAGGCAGCCAACCATATGGAAACAAAGCAAAAACCATACTTTCTGATTTATGCTTTGGCCAGGAGGTAACATTAATCACAGATGGTGAATTTGATATGGGCGGACGAATCATTGGAGAACTCATTAATGCGGAGGGAATTAATGTCAATAAGGAAATGGTACGTCTTGGTTATGCCTGGCATTTTAAAAAATATTCTGAAGATATGAGTTACGATGTTTTGGAAAAAGAAGCTCGAAAAAACAGACGTGGTCTCTGGCAGGATGCAAATCCTATAGCCCCGTGGGATTTTAGATAATTATGAATTAACCAACCCAAACTAAATTATTATGGAATCATTAAATAAATTTTTAAACGAATCTCAAGACCCAAAAATGGTGGAAAAAATTCTGTCTAAAATAACAGAGTTGTTAACCAAAGATGAAAAGGTAGAATATATTGCCGTACAGAAAAAACCAGCAGTTAATATTTCTCCCGACTGTATAGCGTTAACCAATAAACGCATCATCTTTTGTATGCCTAAGAATTTTGGTTTGTCTATGAATTTTAGGGATTTTTTATGGAAAGAGGTTGCCGACTGCCATATGAAAGAAGGAATTCTAGGAGCTACCTTTAGTGTTAAAACCGTCAAAGGAGGTTTAATTTCCCTCGATTACCTTCCTAAGGCGCAGGCACGGCTTCTTTATCGCTACGGCCAGGAAAGGGAAGAAGAAATGCATGAGTACCGCAGGCAACAAGAGTTAGAAAATTCTAGGGCTAGAGCTGGAGGAGGTATTACGGTTAATACAGCGACCGATCATAAAAATTCTTCTTCTGCCGATAATGATGACCCAGTCGCGAATTTAAAAAAATTAAAAAGTCTTCTTGCGGAAGAGCTTATCTCCCAAGAGGAATTTGATGCCAAGAAAAATGAAATTCTGGAGAAACTTTAAATTAGATACGATCTTAGAAATTTAGACAAAAAATAACAGGGGTGGCGACCCCTGTTATTTTTCTATTTACACAGTTTATGAGAAAGTCCTTTAGCTCAGTTCTTTGTTGTGCGACGTACTTGTCTAATTAATATGTTGATCAATAAAATCTCGCATATCTCCAATAGATTCTTGCAACTCATCATTTGTGAATCTATCATTTTCAGTATTTTCTGGATGATGAATTTGGTGTCTGATGTATTCACTTAAAATTATTTGCTGTTCTCTTATATCTCCTCTAAAAATACGCTTATATAATTTTGTTTGTTTTCCCTGTTTATAGTCGTTCAATACCTGTTCACTTTCAATAAAACCATATAACTCATTATGGTATTCATCATTTGATTCACCAAAAGCTAAATAATTCACTTCGTTTAAGGAAGGGTATGGTAAATCACCTTGCTCAACATTCACTATTTCTTTACCATTATCATTCTTAATTAATTTTAGGTGCGGAAAATCTAATAGTTTTACTATTGAAGGGCTATGAGTTGTAAGAAGAATTTGAGTCTTTTCATTATTTGAAAGTTCAATAAAAGCTTCGATAAGTTTACGTTGATGATTAGGGTGTTGTGATGTTTCAGGTTCTTCAATAGCATAGATTATACTTGGAATGTTCTGTTCTGATTGTCTTCTTTCAGCTTCAGCACGAAAGAAATTTAAAAGAACTAATCTTTTTACACCACTTCCTCTTTTATTGATTGGAATATCTTCGTCTCCGGTTATAGATACATTTTTGAATACATCCTGCCATTTTAGGCTTTCAGGGCTTGGAATTATCGGTGTAAGACTATCTGCTATGTCTGGATTCATCTCATTAAGCTTGTCTAAAGTTTTACGTGAAACCTCATTCAGTTTTCTTTCAACTTCCTCTGCGACATCATCCAATTTCCTTTTTAGGTCGTCATTCTTCAAAATTTCCTGGACTGCAATTTTCATAGGATTTTGAATTTCACTGTCTCCATCGCTATTCTTTCTATCGGATTGAAATAATGTATATAATGGCATATAATTCTTTAATTGCTCCCAAGTGTTTTTCGCATCCAGTTTGGCAACTTCAATTTCAATTTCATTTAATTGTAAATCATTCGAGTAGTGGTTCCAAATTGATTTCCTGATTACGGCATTTTTGGTTTTATCCTCACATTCAATTTCGGCTGTTAGTAGCTTTTTTAAATCCGCATTCTTTTTAAGTAAAAGTTCTGCGCAGTCTGGATTTGTTGGATGATTTGCCTTAATAAAGACTTTTTCTTTACCAGCGTTAGGATACTTTTTTACAATTTCAAGAGTACCGTCACTTAACAACAGATATTCTTCTTGTAAAGTAGTAAGATTAGTAGCATCAATTGTTAGAGAGGAAGGTAATTCTTCGAAAACAACGCTAATTTTAATTTCATTATTTCCTTCGTTCTTAGCTTCTTTATTGATATCATCTTTATCAATTTTTATTGTTCCTTTATTTTCATTGAAGAAGATGTCTAGTGCTTCTAAAATTGTTGATTTTCCGATATCATTTTTACCTACAAATACATTTAGGTCATTTATATCAACAACAATTTCATTTTTGTAAGATCGAAAATTTTCTAGTTTAACTTTCTTAAGTTTCATTCGGTATTTGGTTAATTATTGGAATTTATCTCAAGTATGACGCACAACTCGTCATATTTCAAACAATTTACCTTTTTATAGTAAATACCTAAGGTATAAACGCAGTCTCGCTAAATATAAAACATTATAATAAATGGAGATTACGGAAAACCGTAAAGAGAGAAAGTACGTGCGCAGAATTGGCAGGAGGAGATTGCTTTTTCTAAATTATTAAGAGGGAAACTAAAATCAAATAATTCTCGGGCGCGAATATCGAGACCTTTTGCTAACTCAATAATAGTGATAAGCGTAATATTTCTTTTTCCCTTTTCAATTTTGTTTAGATCTGCATAATCTAAATCACATTTTTGGGATAAAGATCTAAAACTTAAATTTTTGCTCTGATAAATTTTACATATGAGGTTAAAAATAGAATGAAAAAAGGTCTAGTTAAATTAACCAGACCTCTTTGCCAAAAATTATTTAATTTATGCTGTAAAAACAAAATCAGCCATTTCCTTTTGGGAATCCTTAATTCTTTGCTGATTTTCAAATCGATATTCTTCTATATCACCTTCAATTTCATTGAAAATTTTCTCAGTTGTTTCTTCATCAACAACAGTAACCTTCACGTTGGCCTCTAATTCTTCAATTAGATCTTCTAAGTGCTTTTTTGTTGAAGTGCTCATATCTAATGTAAATTATTTTGGTATGATTCAAACGGCTGCAAAGATATATTTATTTGCAGAATTTCGTTTAAATTTTCTGTAAAATAGGTATTTCCAATTAAACCTGCAATTAAAGCTTGATGTTTTGTTGCCGTAGCATCAATAATTAGCAGACCTTTAACTTTATCATTAATCAATAATTCCTTATCACTAATTTCAGCGATCCAAATAAATTTGGGCATTGGTGATCTAAGTAATAATTCTTTTACGAACGGATCTAGATTCGGGTTACCATTCAAATAATCTTTATAAGATCTCGAAGAAGCTAGGAAAACTTTCATTACCACTTCTTCCTCCTCTAAAATTTTCAAGTTAGCAATATATCTTTTTAAAACTGATTTAGCATAAGCTCTTGCCTCTCCAGCATCAAGATAAATCTTCGAATATAAAGGAACTACAAAATTCAAAATGGAACAACCTTGCCACTCCTTTTGGGTATAAAAGCCTGATGGATTTTCTAACTTCCCTATAACATAGGGAGGGTGGTTATCATCCATATAAATATAGTCTAAATCCATGCATTCAAAATTGTAAACTTTCACACCGTTTCCAAAATCTTCCGCCATCTTTAAAGTTTCAATTTTATCATCATCATATCTGGATCTTCCAATTACACATTGAGCATGACCTATTCCGTTGTTATTTTGGATGGCGACCACAACAGGAATGCCAGACTCTATGTACATTCTTAAAATCTCTAGAAAATTTTGATTATAAGCTATTCTTGAATACACCTTTACACCAAACCCCAACTCTCTTAGAGCATATGAAATTTGTTGAGCAGTTAAACCCTTAGACGGCCAAATTCTTTCAAATGATTGTGCTGACAGAATAGAACTGATTTTAGAGGGTAAGGTAGGTGTATATTCTGGATACTTCATTCCAAAATATTCCATAATACTCCATATGGTTGTCTCAGCACAGGTTATTGTCTCTGAGTTTTGGGAAGAGTGTGGAAAACCTGCCACAGATAATTTTAATCCATTTGCAGTCGTATCTACATCGACTAAACAAATCCTAAAAGTGTTTTTAATTACTGCCTCAGGAGAAATTATAGATCTACCAATAATTTGAGGAAATGTAGGCCTAAGAATCAGGAATCCTAAATAAGAGGTTTTAATATTAACCTTCGAATTAATATCCCGGAAGGCATCTAAACTAATATCTTCATTAAAAAATGATAACCTAATACAATTTCTATGAAAGTCTTGATTCTTTGAGGAATAGTAATGATAGTAGGAATCTCGATATACCTTATCTACATAGGGATATTCTATTAGCACATACAATTCTTGCCTTAAATGGGCCAAATATTTTTTTAATTGATTTAAGCTGTTATTTTTAGGATATTTATGTAATGAATATTTCTCTTCAAATAATTTTTCAATAATTACAGAAACATCTGTAATTCTTACAAAATCAATGTTAATTAAGTCCATTTTCTTAGGAAATTTTAGGCGAAAGTAAAACTAAAAAAATAATTAGTAATTCTCCTAAATTTTTTAAATAGTATAATTTACGGATGGGATTTTAGAAAAAAATATAGGAAAAATTGAAATTTTTTAAATATCAGGTTATAAAATAAAATTTCAGACCTCGAAAGTGGGAAAAATAGAGACTAAACCCTCAGCATAATCTTTTTTAATTTACGATTATCTAATAATTTCAAAATCAAATAATTCCTTTGGATGAACTTCTAAACCTTTTGCCAGCTCTAAAATAGTTGATAACTGAATATTTTTTTCTCCCTTTTCAACTTTGCTTATATAGCTATAGTCCAAATCACATCGTTTACCTAGCTCCCGGTAAGAAAGATTACTCTGCTGCCTTATATGCTTAAGGCGTTCTCCGAAGATGTTTAAAAATTTGGAGTTTGAAATTTCTATGTCCATTGAGTTGCTTATATAAGCAATGTTGAAATTTTTAACTTATTTTCCGTGGTAAACTTGTACCACATTTATATTTTTTATTATATTTACTTCATATTAATATATTTGCGAAACTTCTTACAGTAAAATATTAGAAGCATTTCGCTTTGATTCTCGGATTGAAAACTGGTAATTTTTAAACACACGAGAGGATAAGCATAATGCTCACGACCCGGGCGTGGGCTTGCTTATTGTGTGTTAGGTATACCAGTACCCCAATCCGATAAGTTGAGTCTCCACGCCTTTTTTGTTTCTAGGAAACGGGTATTTTTCTCAATTGTTTTCAAAGCTAACTTCTCTTTATACCTAATAAGAATTCGCTTAAGCTAAATCCATTTTAATTCTGGAGGTTTTTACCTCCACTTAAAAGCGACTGCTTATGTTACAGCGTATTTTTGAATTATTACAACAAGGACATCCAGATGCTTTAGAGTTTATCTACACCAAATACCACCGCAGGCTTTTTTGGTTAGGGAAGCAATTAATAAAGGATGAATTTGTCATTGAAACTATTCTCCAGGATACTTTCTTAAAATTATGGGAGCAAAAGGATGGCATTGAACGACCCGAACATATTTTCTTTTTTCTTCGCTATGTGATGAAAAGGGATTGCACCTATTATTATGCCCGCCCTAAGAATAATTTTTACCGGAACATCAACCGCCTGGAATATTATGAGGACTATGATAAATATATGCACGGCTATGACCCCGAGAAGGAGGATGAACATTTGTTGGATAGCGGAACCCAGCAGAAAGCCTTCGATCGGGTCAGCCGTGTTTTTCCACTACTAAGCCCTGAAAGACGACGCCTGATAGAACTATGTTTAAAATACGGTTTTCAGTATAAGGCCATTGCCCAACTTATGGGAACCAGTATTACCTACACCAGCAACGAGGTAAAAAGGGCTATCGAGGATATTAAAAACATCATTCACCAGGGGAGCAATTTGGAAACAACACCAAAACCGGTATTGGCGGTAAAGATTCAGGGCAAAATGACCGAGGAACAGGAAAAGGTCTTGCAGCTGCGCACGGAAAGCCAGTACTCCTTTGCGGCCATTGCCAAAGAATTGAACCTTTCTCAAAAGGAAGTCCATAAGGAATTTATGGCCGCCTATAAGCTACTGCAGCTTAAACACGAACAACAACAATCGGCTTAGTTATGGGAAAAGATACCATAAAACTCACCCGAAAGATCCAGTTACTGGTCGATCTGCCTACCAAAGCAGAACGAAAGGAGGCCCTGGATAAACTTTACCAGTGGCGCAACCGCAGCTTTAAGGCAGCCAATCTTATCATTAGCCATCTCTACGTTCAGGAAATGATCCAGGAATTCTTTTATTTAACCGAAGGGATAAAATACAAATTGGCCGATGAAAAGAAAGATGAAGCCGGCATCCTGAACCGCTCTCGCATCAATGCCACTTACCGGGTAGTATCCGATCGGTATAAAGGGGAGATTCCTACTAACATTTTAGGTAACATCAACCACAATTTAATGGGTACGTTCCAAAAAAATAAGGTGGAATACTGGAAGGGGGAACGCTCGCTGATGAACTTTAGAAGGGATATGGCTTTTCCATTTGATATGGAGGGCATTAAAGGCTTATGTTATGATGAAGAGAAAAAAGCTTTTTGTTTTCGGTTGTTTTCCATTCCGCTAAAAACCTATTTAGGTAAGGATTATTCCGATAAACGAAAGCTACTGGAGCGGGTAGTAGCAGGGGAGACCAAGCTTTGTACTTCCCACATTCAATTGAAAAATGATAAAACATTTTTGCTGGCCACATTTGAAATTGAAAAAGAGAAACATTTCTTAAAGTCCAATGTGATTGCGGAAGCTTCTTTATCCCTGGAATATCCCATTATAGTAAAGACCGGAAAGACAAAACTCAACATTGGCTCCCGGGAAGAATTTCTATATCGTAGGCTTGCCATACAAGCCGCCCGTAAAAGGGCACAGGATGGTGCTACCTATGCAAGATCTGGTAAAGGACGAAAACGAAAAACCAAAGCAGTGCAAAGGTTCCACGAACTGGAAAAGAACTACGTGACTAACCGGCTGCACCTCTATAGTCGGAAATTAATTGACTTTTGCATTAAGCACCAGGCGGGCACTCTTATTTTACTAAACCAGGAAGATAAGATTGGAATTGCTAAAGAGGAGGAATTTGTGCTGAGAAATTGGAGCTATTATGAACTGATGACCAAAATAAAATACAAGGCTGAGAAGGCAGGTATTGAACTGATAACAGATTGAAAAATGGAATTTTGAGGGTGCTTGTACACCCATAAGGTGAGGTTGAAAGTCACACTCACTAAATGCGTTTAGCATATACAACGGCGTGTCATCTCACTTTTATTGAATAGGGAATTATAAATGGAAAAGCCTATTTGAAGGAAATGAATAGAAAAAAATAATTAACGATGAGGGTGCTTGTACACCCATAAGGTGAGGTTGAAAAATCACACTCACTAAATGCGCTTTAGCATATACAACCGTGGGCTTACTTATTTAAAAGCAAAATCGAATAGCAGGGCTTGTAATATGGAGGTTAAGACCAGAAATAGCGTTAATCACATACATTTCAATAGTATAGCGTGAAGATTTCATGAGGGTGCTTGTACACCCGTAAGGTGGGGTTGAAAATTACACTCACTGAGTGCGCTTGGCATATACAACGGCGTGAGTTTCTCTTTTATTTGGATAATGAAAATAGGAGGAGCTTATTTTAATGTAATTAAACAAAAAAAAATATATTATAATAATTGACGAGGGTGCTTGTATACCCGCAAGGTGAGGTTGAAAATCACACTCACTAAATGCGTTTAGCATATACAACGGCGTGGGCTCTCATTTTTTGATGATAGTCCAGAATTCTTATTTCATCAATAGCCTGAAGATTTTTTTGGCTGAATCTCCTAATCTCTCTAAAATTACCCTATAATTAAAATGTTTATATTCATTTCGAAATCAAGAAGCTAATAATAGTTTATATTCTGAAAGGATTATGGAATCGCAGCAGGATCAAATACTGATTTATAAAACAGAGACCGGGCAAACTCAAATTGATGTTAGGCTTGAAGATGAAACGGTTTGGCTTACACAAGCTCAAATGATCGCATTATTTGAATCCAGTAAGGCTAATATTAGTGAACACATTAAGCACATATTCTCATCTGGTGAGTTAGATGATAATTCAACTGTTCGGAAATTCCGAACGGTTCAACAGGAAGGAAAGAGAGAAGTAGCCAGAGATAGAATGCACTATAATTTAGATGTAGTAATATCTGTGGGTTATCGGGTTAACTCTAAACGCGGTATTCTATTTAGACAATGGGCTAATAAAGTTCTAAAGGAATTTTTACTACAGGGATATTCCATTAATGAGAAAATGCTTCGAGAAAAAACCCGCCAGCTCGACGAACTAAAAAACGTGGTTCGCTTGCAGGAAAAAGTTATTTCTGAACACGACCTTAATACAGATGAATCAGCAGGTTTAATAAAAATTATTGCACAGTATTCTCGGGCCTTGGATTTATTAGATGATTATGACCACCAGCGGCTGGAGGTACCTGAGGAAGGAAGTCGAGAAGTTTTTCAAATCACCTACAATGAAGCTCGAAAAGCAATAGATGAATTAGGAAGACAAACAAAATTCGAAGGACTATTCGGCCGAGAGAAGGATGATTCCTTTAAGGGCTCCCTGGAAAATATTTATCAAACCTTTGGAGGGGAAGACCTCTATCCCACAACCGAAGAAAAAGCAGCTCACTTGCTATATTTTGTGGTTAAGAATCATTCATTTTCCGACGGAAACAAACGGATTGCCGCATTTTTATTTGTCTGGTTTATGGATCGGAATCAAATACTTTATACCCAAACAGGGAATAAAGTAATTCCGGACAACGCTTTGGTAGCATTGACCTTATTAATTGCTGAAAGTCACCCAGGCGATAAAGAAATGATGATCAAAGTGATAGTCAATCTTATATCTCGCCATTAATTACTATAAACTATAAAGGAGAGCACTTCGACAAGACGTATTATGAGGTTGAAAATCACACACACTAAATGCTTTTAGTATGAGCAATTGCGGGGGGTATATAAATTTTATAGTTTGTTGATTTTACCAGCTAAAAAGTTAATTTAGCTTGTTAAATCATAATAAGTGAAAAGCATCGACTTTGGAAGTTTTATCCTGGAATTTGAATCGCACTTTATAAAACTTATTCTAAAAGATGGAGCTCATTTTGATGGGGAGAAGTTTGAGAATAGTTACGATCTAAAATCCGCCATATATGGAGACAAGAAAATTGGTGTTCTTATAGAAAGAACAGATCCTAACGCAAGTTATTCTTTTGATCCTTTAATTTTATTAAACAACCTTGAAATACTTGAAAAACAAGTTCTCTGGGTAGTGGTAGTTTCAGAGAAGGCCTTAGATTATGGTCATTTAGAATTTGTAAAGCAGATGACCAAACTAAAATGTATGGCAGTAAGCACATGTGATGAAGCTAAACAATGGATTGCAGAAAATTTTTAGATTAAGGGGTTAGTTTTTAGAATTAAAAAATGAATATCTGGTGTTTATACCGCCGCTGTAAATTCGCTAAATACGCTCAGCTTAAACAACGGCGTGGGCTATTAATTGGAAAGATTATAACACCAGTTAGATCGGAAAATCAAATCAAATTTCCGGCTGTTCATTTTCTAGATGACTAAATTATTACCTACAAGAGGTGCTGGAAGAAGGATTTATGTATGAATTCAAACAACTAATTGACAGATACTATCAAATATTTATAGGCATGTGAGACAGATCAATTACCGTTAGAAGGATAATTTAGAAAAAACCATTAAAAATTAATAAAATTCAATAAAATTTTTTAAACTATAAGGTTTTCGCATTTTTATATTCATATTGTTGAAAATAAAAATAATAGGTATGAGCTTAAATTTTTCAAAAACCAATTCTTTTCAGCAATTAGACCCCAAAGAATTAGTCGAAATCACACTGAAAAAGGGGGAAGGAGAATTGACTAATTCAGGAAGCCTTGCCATAAAAACAGGCAAATTTACTGGTAGATCTCCAAAAGATCGCTTCATAGTAAAAGAAAATATTACAAAAGACGTAATAAATTGGGGTGAGATAAATATTCCAATTTCGCATAAAAATTATAAGCAATTAAAAGAAGATGTTCTCAAATACTTAGAGGATAAAGAAACATACACAAGATTTGCCAATGCAGGCGCCCTGAACAAGTATCAGTTAAAACTAGAGGTGATCACTGAATATGCGTGGTCAAATCTATTTGCTTACAATATGTTCATCAGACCTGAAGAAAAAGAGCTTGAAAATTTCGAAAAAGACTGGACAGTAATCGATGCCCCTGGTTTTATGGCAGACCCTGAAGTGCATGGAACCAGGCAGTCGAATTTTGCGATCCTAAGTTTTTCAGAAAAAACAGTTCTAATTGGCGGAACAGGATACACCGGAGAAATTAAAAAGGGAATATTTTCAGCCTTAAACTTTATCCTTCCAACAGAACATGATGTTTTGCCGATGCACTGCTCGGCTAATGTTGGAAAAAATAAGGATACTGCTATATTCTTCGGACTTTCAGGAACAGGGAAAACCACCTTATCAGCCGATCCTAACAGAAAATTGATAGGGGACGATGAGCATGGCTGGACGCCTGAAGATAAGATTTTCAATTTTGAAGGTGGTTGCTATGCTAAGGTTATCAATTTAGATAAAGAATCTGAACCTGATATTTATAATGCTATTCGTGAAGGGTCATTACTGGAAAATGTAATCATTAAGGATGGAAAAGTTGATTTTTCGGATACTTCAACCACCCAAAATACACGGGTAAGCTATCCCATAGACCATATTGATAACATTCAGGTTCCATCAGTTGGAGAGAATCCTGAAAATATATTCTTTCTAACCGCAGATGCCTTTGGAGTTTTACCTCCTGTTTCTAAACTTACAGCGCATCAGGCGGCTTACCATTTCATTTCTGGGTACACCTCAAAGATCGCAGGAACTGAAGCGGGAATAGATGAACCTGTACCCTCCTTCTCTGCATGCTTTGGAGCACCGTTTATGCCGCTGCATCCGACAGCCTATGCAGAAATGCTTAGTAATAAAATTGAAAAAAGCGGCGCGAATGTCTGGCTCATAAATACTGGATGGACGGGTGGAGCTTACGGGGTTGGCTCGAGGATAAAATTAGAATATACCAGAGCAATGGTGAATGCAATTTTAGATGGGAAACTGGATAAAACCTATTCTTATGAAAAATACCATATCCACTCGGTTTTTGGAGTCGCCCAGCCAAGATCCTGCCCGGCTGTACCAGATAAAGTGTTAAGCCCAAGAGCAACCTGGGATAATGATGAGGCATATTATACCGCAGCCTTTAAGCTTTCAAATGCCTTTAGAAAGAATTTTGAAAAATTTGAATCTTATGCGAATGAGGAAATTCGCCGTGGCGGACCTCAGCGATTCGACTTTTAACTTACCTGCAAATATTGTTGATGTATTGTTCGTCTAAAACAAAGACCTTTTCATAATCAACAAGGAATCTACCGGTGGTGAACTGACATTTAAAACTCAGTTCATCATCTTCCTCTATATAATTAAAGTTTACATTAGGAACTTCTGAGGGTTCACAACTAATAGGTTTCGAAAAATCTTCAAGCCTGTTTTTAGCAATAGCGTTTATCTCACTCTTCAATTCGTCCACCAAAGTTGCTGAACCAACTTTATCCACCAGGACATCTTCTGCTAAAAATTCAATATCCCTACCAATGGCTTTTCCTTTTCTATTTATAAGGGTAGAATCTATCGAAAATTCATTTCTAAAGAAAGTATGTACATAAGCGATCTGCACAAAGTTATCATCATTAGCCAGGTTTGAATTATTATATGATTCTTTCATCCTGGGCTTATTTCCCTGAATTAAAAAAGAGTCAATTGGTAGTTCCCTTTTGTCATACCAAATTTCGTGTAACTGATATTCGTAGCCTTCAAATAATTTGCCATCTGTACTACTCTCATCCATACAGCGGGCATACATCACCGCTTCTTTTGCAACATAATGAAAACCATTTCTTTCTCTAAAGAATGGAATTTTATATTCGTTTTTTAATGTCCATTTCCCCTGATACTTATAACAAGGGAAATTACAATCGGCTGGTAATTCTTTTAGTTTTACGTAGGGTTTGATGTATTTATTTTCAAAACTCCATTCCAGCATTTGTGAACGTGAAACCTCTTCAGTGACCTCTTTATCCTCAGGTTCATTCAATAATAAAAAAGCTAAATAGCTTAATAACAGTAAAATTAGAAGGCCAATAATGTGTAAGCCCCAGTTTCTATTTACCCCCGAATTACTTTTCTCATTAGAAACATGCTCTTTTCGAAGATCATTTTCATTCAAAAGTCGATTGACATTTCTTAAGCCTCTTCTAAATTCTCCTTCAGAAGCTGTACCATTAATAAGTCTGGAAAATTGGGAATCACTATAACAAAGATCTCTAGCAATTTTGGAATTGCTTGTAGATTCAAACTTTTTCTTACCTGAATTAAATTTACCATAGCTTGTTTCAAGTTTTGAAACAAATTCCTGATGGTATTCACCCTTATCTTCTTGATGCATTATTAATTTATTTCGCTAAAAATTGATAAAAATTGATAAAAAACAGTAAAATGATATCATTTATGTATTTATATCATATAATTGTTGGGAAATCATTTATGGAAATTGATTTTCAAAGGTACTATTTATTAATAAAAATCTTATAAAAACTGGGAAGTATGAAGTATTTAACAGAAAAGAACTCACAAAACAATTAGCATTTAATCTGAATTTCGACCAGAAATGAAAGGAAGAAATTTCAAATAATTTAATTAAAGTAAAAGCAAATTCAATGAAATATTATATTATTAAAACCTTTGTTTTACTATTTATTGCTACCGGAAGTGTTTGGGGACAAAAGCAAGTTTCTGGAACAGTATTAGACGAAAATTCAATCCCAATCCCAGGCGTGACTGTATTGGAAAAAGGGACTAAAAATGGAACAGTTACTGATTTTGATGGATTTTACTCCTTAAAACTTGATACAGAGAAACCTGTTTTAAATTTTAGTTTTATAGGTTTCAAAAATAGGTCTGTTCCAGTAGGAGGTCAAAGTGTGGTAAATTTGACCCTTAAAGAAGACCAAGAATCACTCAATGAAGTGGTTATAATAGGTTACGGAAAAGTGAAAAAAAGTGATCTTACAGGTGCTGTGTCTTCCATTAGTTCAGAACAATTGCAACGTTTTCCTTCAACTAATGTAGCTGAAGCTATACAAGGACAGGTTGCTGGATTATCCATAAGGGCTAACTCCAGTGATGCTGAAGGTTCCGGAACGAGTATTCAGATTAGAGGTCGGAACTCCATCTCTGCCTCTAATTCTCCCTTGATAATTTTAGATGGCATACCTTATTATGGAAACCTATCAGAAATTAATCCTGTAGATATTCAGTCTATAGACGTACTTAAAGATGCATCTTCAACCGCTATATATGGATCTAGGGGCGCTAATGGTGTAATTATAGTCACGACCAAAAAGGGAAGAATAGGAAAACCGACCATAACCTATGATACTTATTACCGCTTAGATGCTGTTGGCCATTACCCCGAAATGATGGACGGTCAAAGATTCGGTGATGCTAAGATAGAATATGGTGAACCATTAACTAATATTGAGCGGAAAAATTATGATGCCGGACATACCACAGATTGGATGGACCTTGCTACAAGAACTGGGGAATCTAAACAACATAACCTTTCAGTTCGGGGGGCTTCGGAAAGGGTCAATTATTATATATCCGCCGGAATAAACGATAATAAGGGAATAGTGGTTGGAGATGATTTCACAAGAATTAGTTTAAGAACCAATGTCGAAACTGAAATTAATGATTGGTTAACTTTTGGAACATCCACACAGTTGGGTTTTTACGACAGAGATGGCCTTTCAGCGGATGTTGGTAAGGCCTTTGACTCCAATCCCCTGGGAGATGCTTATAACGAAGATGGATCCTATACTCTGGATTCTTGGGAAGATGCCTTTTGGGCAGCTAATCCTTTAGTGGATACTAATGGAAGGAATAATAATGATACCTGGAGGGTGATCACCAATAACTATTTTGATATTAAAATTCCTTTTATAGAAGGCCTTTCATATAAATTGAATGTAGGTTATAATTATAGCCATCGCCAATATGAACGTTATTATGGAATGGACACTAGAATAGGAAATAAAGTAAATGGAGAGTTATACAATTCGTATCAATATGATAAGGACTGGGTGATAGAAAATATTCTAAGCTATAACAGGACCTTTGGTAAACATAAACTTTTTCTAACCGGGCTGTATAGTAACCAGGAAAGTACTTACCAATTTAATACGGTTACTGGAAGAGGTTTTCCAAATGATTTATTAGGGTATTATCAGCAGTCCAATGCTAATTCTTTATCAGGAGACGCTAATTATTCTCAGCGGAACTATGTGTCTCAAATGTTTAGAAGTAATTATACCTATGATGACCGATATTTAATGACCTTTACAATACGAAGAGATGGTTATTCAGGGTTTGGACAAAATAATAAATTTGGAGTTTTTCCTTCTTTTGCTCTTGGCTGGAACCTTTCTAACGAAAGGTTTATAAAAAACTCCGAATCTTTAGATTTTTTATCTCAACTCAAACTACGTCTTTCGTACGGGAAAAATGGTAATGAAGCCATAGCGCCTTACAGTTCATTAGCTCCATTATATCCATTAGCAAATTTAGATGAGAACCACCAAACGCTTGTTGGGTATTATCCGCAAAAGCTAGGCAATCCTGAATTGAGCTGGGAAACAACCCGTTCTTTTAATGTCGGTACAGATTTCTCTTTATGGAATAATAGAATCTCTGGAAATATTGATGTCTATTTTTCTAAAACCTCCAATTTGTTGTTGAATAGATCGATACCTGCTTTAAATGGTACAGACCAAATAACAGAAAATGTGGGTGAAACCAAGAATAGAGGCCTGGATATAAACTTAAACACATTAAATATTTCCACCCCCGACTTCTCCTGGAAAACCAATTTTGTTTTTTCTAGATATCAAAACGAAATCGTTAACGTAGGCCTTACGGACGAGAGTGGGAATTATATTGACGATAAAGCTAGCAGATGGTTTATAGGGAAGCCGATAAGTGTGAACTACGATTATTTAATTGACGGGGTATGGCAAGTTGATGATTTCAATGACGCGAGTATTCCCGATAGCATGAAAGAAGGCTACAGACCTGGAGATATGAGATACAGAGATGTAGACGGGGATGGTGATGTAGATGCGAATGACCAGACAATAATAGGGAGTGCAGTTCCTTCATTTACTACCGGGCTGACAAACGTTATTTCATATAAGAACTTCTCGTTTAGTTTCTTCTTAAACAGTATCGTTGGTATAGACAGAAGAAACCCAATCCTTAATAATTTTATACCGCAATTACAAAATGTTTATAACACAGTAGATTATTGGCGGGAAGACAATACCAATACTATATATCCTAAAAATACGCCTGGATCTAATAAATATGACACTGATTTTTTTGATAGTGCTTCATTCGTTAGACTACAAGATATAACGTTAAGTTACAACTTTGGACAAAACTTATTGGATAAAATTAGAATGGATAATTTCCAAGTATATATAAATTTAAAAAACGTGAAAACCTGGACAGATTGGGTGGGAGTTGATCCCGAGCATGTTTCTAATGAAGGAAGTCCAATACCGAAGAGCTATTTAATTGGTTTAAAAGCAAGTCTATAATATATAAGGAAAAATTAATATATAATTCCAAAAAAACTTAAAATGAAACTACTCAAAAATTTATTTTTAATCCTTCTTTTCAGTATTTGTATATCCTGCGATGAAGAAGAGTTCTTAACTGAAGAACCCAGAGACGATATATATGCCGATCAGTTGTACAAGGACTATGAAGGATTTCAAATGGCTCTTAATGCTTCCTATGCCTTGGTAAGGGAAGAGTTTTCCTCAACACCTAACACTTCTTTAGCAACACAGGTCTATATGTTATCCGGAACAGACATTGCCTGGAGTCCCAATACAAGTGGTACGGATTCAGATTGGTTAAACTGGAGTACTGATTTATCTCCCGATAACGATGCAATAGAAGACATTTTTATGTGGTTATCCCGGGAAATTAATTCTGTCAACAAAATAATTGCCAGAGCCGAAAATCCTGATATAGACTGGCAAGGAGCGGATGAAAATGAAGATCTCAAAAAGAAGAACGAAATTATTGCCCATGCTCGTTTATTAAGAGCTTGGGCCTATAGGCATCTTACCTATCTTTATAATGATGTTCCTTTAAATCTAGACGAAATTGACGGATCCAATTATAAGACTGATTGGGAAAGAAAACCAGTTGCTGAGGTGAGAGCTCAGATGATAGAGGATTTAATTTTCGCAAAGGATCATTTACCGTGGAGATACCCTAATCCGAGCAGAGCTAACAAAGCAGTAGCCATGCATTATTTAGCAGAAACCTACTGCGCTATGAACCAGTATGAAAAAGCCGTTACTGAAGCTATGAACGTTATAAATAATTCTAACTATTCATTGGTAACAAGCCGTTTTGGAGAAAATGCTTCCAATCCTGGAAATCTTTTTATCGATATGTTTCGTGAACCTTTTTATGCAGGCGGGAATACAGAGACTTTATGGGGTTTTTTTAATATTGAAGAGGATGTGAACCCTGAAGGAAACTTCCCTAACCGAATTAGAGATCAATATTATTCCTACTATAGTAATGCTGCTCCTGTAAAGAACTATATGAATAATAATAACATCTCTACAGATGATCAGTTGAAAGTATATGTATACAATGGCGGAAAAGGAGCACAAAGAGCGGCTATAACCCCGTGGGCATATGACTTATATGAAAGTGAAGATATAAGATCAGATGAATTTTCAATGGCAAAATATATCATTTTTCCCAATTTGAATAATTCCTCAGAGGTTGATACACTCCTTTATACCCATACCACCATTTTTGAAGATCAGTTTTTTCAGACTGAAAAGGAAGAGGGAACCGGAGGCGCAAGTGCTGAATGGCCTTTCACAAAGAAGTGGGATTATGTGAACCTCTCCGATCCTAAAGGGGTGAACTCTTACAATGATTTTATATACCTACGATTAGCCGAAACGTATTTATTATTATCCGAAGCGCAATTGGGGAATGGGGATCCAGAAGCTGCTCGTGAAACTCTAAATATTTTAAGAAATAGGTCCAACGCTTCTGAGTATACCGGTACGGTAGACATAGATTTCATTCTAGATGAACGTGCTCGAGAGCTCTTTGGTGAAGTTCCCAGAAGGCATGCATTAATTAGGACAGGTAAATTTTTAGAAAGAGCTAGAGCCCATAATAGGTACATGTTTTACCACCTAAAAGATTATCATGTTTTTTGGCCCATACCTCAATCCGTTATAGACTCTAATACAGGATCTACTATGGAGCAAAACCCTGGTTATTAATTTAAATTTCAAAAATGAAACTACTTAAAAAAGGAATTTTAATAATCTTTTTAATACCTATTTCTCTTTTTTCTCAAATTGAGGATTCCCATAAAGTGCTGATGATTGGTAATAGTTTTACTTATTTCTGGAATATGCCTCAAATGGTTGAAGCCATGGCAAAACATGAGGATATAAATCTTGAGACTTCGCAGTCTACAGTTGGAGGCAGCAACCTGGAACAACACTGGAAAAAACAAAAAGGTACTGAAACCAGAAAGATTCTTGATAAAGAGAAATTTGATATTGTGATATTACAGGACCATAGCATGAGTACCATCGAGGCTCCTGAAAGATTTACAACTTACACGACTAAACTTATCGACCTGGCTAAGGAAAAAGGCGCAGAACCATTACTTTCTATGACCTGGGCTTATGATTCTAACCCGTTAATGCAGGAGACCATTAGTTCTTCTTATACAGAATTGGGTAAAGAAACAGGGGTAAAAGTGGTTCCAGTTGGGACTATCTTTATGCAGGCCCAAAAAGCAAGACCAGATCTTAAAATGTACTTTGATGATAAGCATCCTTCTTCTGACGGATCTTATCTAATTGCCCTTATTTACTACAAATATCTAACGGGCAACTCAGTAAAGGACATTCCTAATAGATTAGTTACTCAAGATTCTGAAGGAGACCAATTATACTTAAATTTTGTGCTACCGGAAACCGGAGCATTCTTAAGACAATTGGTTGAGGATTTTGATATGAAATCATTTAAACAAGCTCATTAATGAAGCTCAATAAGAATATATTTTTGATCTTGGGCCCGGTTTTATTTCTGGTCCTTCAAAGCATTGGCGGACCGGAAGGAATGCCAGAAACCGCTTATGATGTGCTATGCGCTACAATTTGGATTGCATTATGGTGGGTGACAGAAGCAGTCCCTATCGCTGTTACGGCCCTACTTCCCATCGTTTTGTTTCCATTAACAGGAGCTCTTGATCTTTCAACGACAACAGCTTCTTACGGCCATAAATATATCTTCCTTTATATGGGAGGGTTTATTCTGGCTATTGCAATAGAAAAGTGGAATCTACATAAGCGTATGGCACTTCATATTATAAAACTAATTGGAACAAACGTAAAGAACATCATTCTTGGATTTATGGTAGCAACCGCATTTTTATCTATGTGGATCTCTAACACGGCTACTTCAGTAATGATGCTTCCAATAGGGATGTCCATTGTTTCGCAGTTAAAAGATAATCCATCTACAATAATGGATGAGAATAAGCTCTTTGGTAAAGCCCTGATGTTGAGCATTGCTTATAGTGCATCTATTGGTGGTATTGCTACCTTAATTGGGACACCCCCTAACCTTGTATTTGCAGGTTATATGCAAGAGATCTACAATATTGATATTTCCTTTTTTCAATGGCTTAAGTTTGGACTTCCCATTTCTATTTTGCTTCTCTTTATTGCCTGGTTCTATATCACGCGTGTAGCTTTCAATTTTAAACAAAAAGAATTTCCGGGAGGAAAACAGGAAATTGACCGACTTATTTCTGAATTGGGACCAATGAAGCGGGAAGAAAAAATTGTTTTGGGCGTATTCATAGTTACCGCAATATGCTGGATTACCAGGTCTTTTATTCTGGAAAAATTTCTACCGGGAATAGACGATACCATTATCGCTATAATCGCTGGAATTACACTTTTCACTTTAAGTTCAGGCAAAGAAGGCAAACGTATTATAAATTGGAAAGAAGCTGTAAAAATGCCCTGGGGAATTATATTACTCTTTGGAGGTGGTATGGCTTTGGCATCAGGATTTGAAGTCACCGGCCTTGCGCAATGGTTTGGAGTTCAAGTGACTTTACTTGATGCACTGCCATTGCTGCTACTAATTCTCATTGTCATATTTAGCGTAAATTTTATTACAGAACTTACTTCGAATCTAGCAACAACGGCAATGCTTTTGCCAATCCTGGCTCCTATTGCCTTGAAATTAGATTTGAATCCTTATATGCTTCTAGTCGCAACAACAGTTGCGGCCTCCTGTGCATTTATGCTTCCAGTTGCCACGCCTCCAAATGCCGTGGTATTCGGTTCAGGCTATCTAAGGATACCAGACATGGTAAAAACTGGGATCTGGATGAATCTAATTTCTATTCTTATCCTCACTGCAATGGTTTATATGATGTTACCGTTCGTTTGGGATTTTGATCCCTTTGGATTCAGTGAACAATTTGTTATAGAAAAATAATAACCTAGTTTAACTCTCTAAAAACACCAAGGAATGAGAACTATTATAAAATCTAAATCGAGAGCACTTTTAAGTTCGAGTTTCCTAATCTTCATTTTTATGGCGTTTGCAGCCTGTTCGAATGATGATGAAGCAACGATAACTGATGATTGAGTCCTACAAATATTAAAGCAGAATCTAGGTGAAAAACTAACAAGTATTCCATTAAATGGAAACATCCAAATTGCATTTTCACATATTCTGGATTCAGAAATTTTTGCTGGGGCTCTTTTATTCTCAGATGCCTCGGGCGATGACAATTCCACAACCACTTTGGGTAATACTGGTTAAAGCCATAATATTTTATTCTGGTCTTAATCCGGGTTTCAATTATAAAATTTCTATAGACCTGGGGGCTTTAGGGAATAAATGGAGAATTCTTTCATCTGGGTTTTTCAAGAAGTTTTAATACAACCAGTGATTTGGAAGAGACATAAACACCCTGTATTTTGGCTTCAGAAGATTGTATGCAGTAAATTGAAATTGCAGAAGGATTATCTTTTGAGTTTTATAGTTCCTTCAATATTGTTTCTGATGTAGACTTCGTATGGGAAGATATTGAGAAAGTAGTATTTTCAATACACTGTCAAAATAGAGATGCTGATGAATATTTTAGATATATGACCTCCTCGATTGTAGATCTAGATAAACTGGAAAATACAATGGTTATAGCTCCTAACTTAATTTAGAGGCTATCTTAGTATATACCTTGAAAGTTAATTACAGAGAATAAAAAATCAAAATCGCATTAAGTACTAGCGATACCCCAAAAACGATCAATGCCCACACCGGATAAGCCTTGGCTTCTTCAAGTTTTCCACCAAGTTCTTTCATTTCTGTAGCGTATTGAGAAAGATCCTTTTCCAATTTCTCCTGGTGCTGTAAGAGCAGTTTTTCAAAAGCCTCACTATCGAGACCAATCTTTTCTTGTTGAATTTTCTCCAGTCTTTGTACCGTCTTTTCAAACTGGCTGATTTCTGAAACCAGCAATTCACAAAGTTGTTCTAATTTTGCCATAATACGAATTTTTAGAATCCCATCCCGGCATCCATACCTTTGGAGATTATTTTCTTGATCACCTGTTTTGCTATGGCCTTAGCCATTCCGGTAGAAAGCTCTACCGTTTTGCCGGCAAGTTTGAGCTGGGTATTTTCCTTAAGAAAACTGGACATACTTTTTTCTGAAGCCAGGGATTTTCCAATATTGCCACCGGTCATCGAGCGATGTACTTCGCTACCTTTAAGATTATACTTGTCAAACTCAAACCGAAAGCCCTGCAGCTTATTCGCTTTATTGATCGAGGGAATCACCTTTACGCCATTCGTTTCCATTCCCTTTATATAATCCTGGAACGTTCTTGGTTTAAACTGCTGCATCGTCAGATCGTGACGCCTTTTGATTTCAGAACGAATGGCCGAAAGATTATGCTGCTTTTCCCACTGCACCTGTTTCACGGTAGTCATCTGCATTTTCTCCGCTACTTTCTCTGCAGCCAGTTGGCTTCGTTTTCCAATAAAGCTATCATTGTAGGCTACCCCTTTAAAATCAATACGGTTCACATAGAGATGAATGTGTTTATGTGCTTTATCCCGGTGAACAAAAGCAATGGCTTGCCGGTCTTTCAAGTTCATCTGTTTCATAAATTGCTCGCTGATCCTGGATAGTTCTTTCTTCTCCAAATGTTTCCCATCATCTATAGTAGGGCTTAATACAAAAGCGAGTGTATTCTTTTCACAGTTTTCATTTAGTTCCTGGGTAAGTTTAAATTCTGCCGTTACTTCCTTAGGCGTGTCCCCGGTAATATTTTGCGAATAGACCACCTCGGCATCTTTCTCCTGGTTCCAGCCATAGGCCATCGAAGCTTGGGTATGCGATATCGCTTTTCCTTTCCCGATCACCCTCTCAATTTTTCAAGATGAGTTTTGATCAAATTTGCCAGACCATAAACTTCCTTAGTCAGTTTAGGATTTTTCTTACGGTACATATTCCCGATAGATTTGAAGTTATTATGGAATTTATGGAGGGTTTTATAGATCTCGATATGCTCATCAGAAAGCCGTTCCTTGATCTCTTTTTCATACACAGCCTTTCTACAAAACTCACTTAAAGTAAGTCCGCTTTGTTTCGCTTTGATCCTGAGCATCTTCTTTTCGTATATAGAACATCTGAATTTTATCCATTCACTTTTCCCCTTAAACCTCTCTTTTTTTTCATTGCGACCACCGGGAGCAATCAAGATTGTGCCCACAGGCACACATCTTGCATTCCCTTCCAAAGTCGGTACAGATAGTTTAAGCTCCTTCTTTTCCAGCTCAGCTTTCTGATCTATTCTGCCATACATTTTATCGGAATGCCTCTTAGTATTAGCCATAGCTTCCTCCCAGTTTATTTTACTTCTGCCTCCTTCTTGCTCCTTATTTTTTCCAGGCTTTTTCATCTTTTAATTTTTCATTGAGATCTACATAATCTTTATAAGAATCACTGCGATCGGTGATATGGTCATATTGGTTTAAAAGCGAAGCTGTTGCTTTTTCACCAGCGGGATCATTATCGAGGTAGAGTAAAACCCTTTCATATTTCGGGATCAAAGTTTCGATCTTCTTTATAAAAGCCAGGGAGTTTAAAATGATACCACCTGAACTTTGTACTAGATCTTCATCAATGGTAGCCAGGGATAGAAAATCAAACATTCCTTCCGTAATGAGTAATTGTTTGGAATTGTTTTCAATCAGGGAATAGGTTTTGGGGCTACTGGAATTCTTAAAGTATTTGTTTCTAAGTTCCCAGCCTCCTAGATGGTTTTTAAGTCCCAGGGCATAATACTGTTTCTCCTTCCATTGATACCATACCTCGTTACAAAAACCCCCGGCTAATGCTACATTGATCTTTCGTGATTTCAAATAGTAGAGTAGGGCTGGATGATCTAATGGTTTCACGGCTGTAATCTGAATTTTACTTTTTTTAGGCCTTTGGTTATTTGGGGAGCTGTAAATAGGTATGATGGTTTCTTGATCTAAAAACCGCAAAGCTTCTTTAACCTCACAGTTTTGGATAAGGCATATTAGGTCAATTACATTACCTCCTTGTCCTATTCCAAAGTCGTACCACCTGTTAAGTTCTTTAGAAACCTTAAAAGAGGCCTGCGTTTCTGACCGCAGGGGACTCAGAAACCAGGCTTCTTTTTCCGTTGTTCTGCTGGGAAAGTGCCCCAACTTTGCGAGGCTTTTGACGATGCAAAGCTTGCGGGCTTTTTCACAGCTTAATCTTCCTGTTTTCATCAGTATTTATTTAGTGTGTTTTAGTCCTGTTTATAGTTCTGTTTTTTATGTCTATTTTCTGTCATCATTATTTTTTGATGACAGTTTGATGACAATTTGATGACAGCCGAAACCCTTGCTATCACTGAGCTAATAGTATTCTGTCATCAATCATCAAAAAATAGAAGTATTAAAAACCTTTTTCTTTCAAAAGCAGCTTTCATTTTGATGAACCGATGACAGCAGTTGGAACCCCCAGCAAATACTAGTGATCGACTGTCATCATTTCCTCATCAATTCATCGTTTTTCGCTGAAACTTGCCTTTTGGTTATGTTGATTGCTCTGGAAAATTTTCGACCAGGAACATTTTATTTACGGTGAAATAGCGACCCTTGGCACCTGTAAGGTTAGTGCTGCCATCTCCCCAAATGATAAACCTTTGGTATTTATTCGAATTAGGCTGGCTTGAGAGTTTCCAGTCCTTTTTTAGGATTTTCCGGATTTGGGTAAGATCGGTGCGAAGTCTGGTTTTACTGATCGCATTTAAGATATCCATCGGACAAAAGTCAATTGTTTCCAGGTCGTGGTTTTCCATTACCATCATTAGAATATTAGCCAGTTCTTTTTCGATCCGGTTTTTATTATGCTGGACCAGTTTGCGTAAAGCCGGGGTTTCAATTTGACTGGCACTAAACCACATTCTGGTTTGATGAGTAGAATGAAGTTCTCGATGTTTCAAATAATAAAGGAATGCCGGAATTTCTTCAGTAAGATTTTCTAGATATGAGGTCTGTTCTTTTTTAATTCTGGGAACTTTTAGTACCCAGAACCGGGTTTCGTGGTGGTCTATCTTGATAAAATTCTCTTCATTGTTGCTGCATAGCACGAACTTTCCGAAAAATTCTACTTCTCGTTTATCCTTCCCTTTAGCTTCTAGCTTATTAATATTGGTGGTACTCAAATATTTGATCCGTTC
>VMHT01062898.1_pt1 | contig 105890 bp, 139 predicted proteins | sample 4693611 | NCBI WGS metagenome assembly VMHT01 (sample SAMN12280063, study PRJNA550983) | marine metagenome | isolation source: seawater sampled from same location over 5 years 0.02-0.2 micron viral filtrate | place: USA: collected off the coast of southern California halfway between the port... ... | reverse complement strand
GTTTCAATGCAGGGCAAACAGCATTCGCACAATCTGTACCTTCTGGTTTTAAAAGTTTGTCGACTGCAAACCTGAATAGTCCTGCCATTGATCCAGCGGAGGACGAAAATCCTACGGAGTATTTTAACACGGTGTTGACTACATCGACAGGTTCTACATTAAGTGTTGATGTAGGGTTTGCGGCTGATTGGTTATGGACTAAGGCAAGAAATTTTGCTCGTAGCAACGAATTACACGACACAGTGCGTGGCGACAATAAGCGATTGAAATCCGATGCCACAACTGCGGAAGAATCTTATTCTAATTATCTTACATTCGACTCTGATGGTGCTGATTTAGGAACGAATCATAACCTTGGTTATCACGCAGATGGCACAACTACTGGCGTAGTGTGGGCATGGAGAGCGGGTGGCGCACCTACTGCTGATAATTCAGCCGGGGCGGGAAATACGCCTACAGCAGGAAGCGTAAAAATCGATGGTGCAAATTTAGGTTCTGCACTTGCAGGCACGATTGCGGCAACAAGGCTTTCAGCAAACACCGAAGCTGGTTTTAGCGTTATCACCTATACAGGGAACGGATCAAACAATTCTACTGTAGCTCATGGTCTTGGGGTTGTCCCCGGCTGGGTCATAACGAAAGCTAGAGATAACGGAACTGATAACTGGGGGGTTTTTCATTCTGGCTTAACGAGCATCGAACACTACATACAACTTAATTTAACTGGAGCATCAGCCAGCGGCAACGATAGGTTTGGAACGAACGAGCCGACATCAAGTGTTATGAATTTGGGCTACGCAGGATCAACAAATACAAATGGAAGAAGCTACGTTATGTATGCGTTCGCACCAAAAGAGGGCTACTCAAAGTTTGGTTCATATGTGGAGCACTTTGTAAGCGATTACGATGTTGACTCGCCGTATGTGTATACCGGATTTAGACCAGCATGGTTGATGATTAAAGGTACGAGTGCAGGAAGAGAGTGGGTTATTTACGACAACAAGCGCACACCCGATGATGGTGTGTATCTTAGAGCAAACACCAGTGCCGCAGAGCAAACAGACGCAACCAATCATGATGTTTCATTTTTAAGTAACGGGTTCAAGATTCGTGGTGGTTCCGGTGATATAAACACAACGAATGAATCGTATATTTACATGGCGTTCGCAGACCAACCATTTAAGTTCGCTAATGGAGGAACAGAATAATGTGGGTTCACGCAGGAAAAGTAATTAGAGTAGGAAAGCCGTGGACTTCTGTTGATGGAATTAAACATCCCTCTAATTGGAATAACTGGACAGATGAAGAAAAAGCGGCGGCAGGTTTAACTAACGACACTTCTTTAGATCCAAAATCTTACGACAATCGCTTCTACTGGGGGTGGAATGCCGAAAAAACGTCACTCATCGAACGATCTCTTGCAGACATCAACGAGGTTGACTCCGAAGGAAATCCCATCTTGGATGAAAAAGGAAATCAAGTCATCACAAGAGGACTCAAGTCAGTTGCAATTACAAGAACAAAAGAAACAGCGAGAAGCCGCTTACAATCGTCTGATTGGCTCGTTACGAGACAGGCAGAGACGGGAAAACAGGTATCAAGTACCATACTGGATTACCGAGCGGCTGTACGCACTGCGTCGGGAACTATTGAAGATAAAATAAATGCGTGTGATACGTTGGCAAAGTTCATGGCTTTGTACGATGTGCCTGTGGACAGCAATGGCGATCCGACAGGGAACGCACCAATCCACGATTGGCCTGAAGAAATTTAAATGAAAAATACATTACTTAAAGCATTTGTAAAATACGCAGAGGGTAACATCGCAAAGCACAAGGCTAATGTGCATGTGTATTTAAACAACCCCGCAGGTATTGGCGAACACTCTGATATTATGGAAGCTATAGAACAAGAAGTTGAGAAGATAGCTAAGTATGATGAAATGGTCGACGTTATAAAAAAACATTTTAAACGTGAAATGGAATATTATGACTTCATAAAGACGGACGAACTGTGAAGCTACAACAAGAGCATACTTTAGAAATGGAAACAAAACTTCAGTTAGAAAAACATGAAGCTGAGTGTGCCATTCGTTATGGTTATGTGCAAGACAAGCTGGAGGGTCTTGACAAAAGACTGTGGCGATTGGAGGCGATGGTGATGATGTCTACTGTTGCAGTCATTTCTGCTGTTGTTGCACTCATTACGCAGGTGGTATAATGATTTTTGAAGCGATAGCCGCAGTCAAGATAGCCAACGATGCTATCGGTGCTATCAAGGAGTTTGCAGGTCATATCCACTCTGTCGGTGAGCTAGGGCCGCAACTCACCAAACTCGCTGACGCAAAAGAGCAAATTGAAAAGAAAGCGAAAGACGGTGACATGGAAGCCTTCTTTGAGCTTGAGAAAATACAACAGCGTGAATCTGAGATTCGACAATTATTTATTTATAGTGGTCGTTCAGGACTTTGGGAGGACTACCAGAAATTTATCGCTAACCGAAAACAACTGAAAGAAAATGAACGTAAACGAATTGAACAAGCCAAGGCTCGTAAGCGCAGACAAATTAAAGAATGGACTACTGGCATTATTGTTACCATTGCCGCCCTTTCTGCTATTGGCATATTTGGTTACATCTTATATTGGCTTATAACGACGAAGGGGAAATAAGATGTGGACTGTATACGGAATAATCACAATAGCTATGCAACCGGGTTTTTTGCAAATAGTAGATCGTAAAGAATACGAGAATCCACAGGATTGTTTTAAAGAAGCAATGGTAATAATGCAAAACGAAGAAGACCCGCGAGGAATGTCTTGCATACCTGTACCAGACGATAAAAAAACAGGCGTATAACAAAGTAGGCGGAGCAACATGATTTGGGGAACAGTATTAAGTGGAGTTGTTGATTTAGCCAAGGGCTGGGTCAAAGGCAAAGCTGAAGAGCAAAAAGTTAAGCAGGAAGTAAAGCTAGAGAAACTCAAGACTGATGCTGACTGGGAAGCTCGGATGGCTGATGCTACTTCTAACTCGTGGAAAGATGAATATCTAATAATTCTTCTGACACTTCCGTTGTGGTTTATTGGATACGGCGTTATAATAGATGATACAGCAATTATTGATCGTGTTCACGCAGGATTTACTGCGCTTCAACAACTTCCTGAATTTTATCAGTATCTCTTATACACAGGGGTACTCGCGTCATTTGGCATCAAAGGTGCCGACACTATTATGAAGATGCGGAAGTAAGATATGATATATAATCAAAGTAGACATAGACGTAAGATGGCAGAGGGCGGAGACGCGGCGTCTCTAACGTCCACGGTTGAAGATCGTCTGTCCGGCGAAATGCCTGAAGGCGCGTCCATTGCTCCCGAAAAAATAGCAGACCAAGACCTAACGGATGCCGAAGTCTCTTACACCGGGCTTGACGCACAGGCCCCGTCTGTTACAGCAGAAAAAGCGGACGACCCCACCCTTGTAACAGCTCCTGCCACACCGGAAAAAGACGAGTACTCTTACGAAGCTAGCACCGCCGCAGATCAAATAACGAATGCAACAGCGGCCCAGCTTGAACGCTCTGATATTTCTCCGGAAGTTACCATTGAAGCTCCACAAGGCACACTTTCTTCTGAAGCGATTGCTGAAGCGGCTCAAGGAAAAGTCCAGCAAGAGCAACTTGTAAGTTTCCAATTAGGGGAGCTGTACAGTTCAATCGAAGAAGGTAAACCTCTGCCTCCTTGGGCGGCGGGTCCTGTGCGTGTCGCGTCGTCTATCATGGCACAGCGAGGTCTTGGGGCAAGCTCAATGGCCGCCGCCGCAGTGTCACAAGCTGTTCTTGAAGCAGGCTTGCCTATCGCCGCCGCTGATGCCGCTGAGTACTCCAAGATTAACATTGCTAACTTAAATAACAGACAAGCCGCTGTACTACAAAATGCGGCCGCTATGGCTCAGATGGACATGGCGAATTTAGATGCCCGTATGAAAGCGGCTATTACAAACGCTCAAAGTTTTCTTGCGATTGATCTTCAAAACCTTAACAACGAACAAGCTACGGAAACTTTGAACTACCAAGGCATGCTACAGGCTGTGTTTACGGATACGGCGGCCGAAAACGCCGCCGCTCAGTTTAACGCAAAGTCTCAGCAACAAGTGGACGAGTTTTTTGCGGAGCTTGGTGTACAGGTAGACAACGCAAATGCAAACCGTGTTGCCGCAATGGGACAGTTTAACGTCGACCAAGCTAACTCAATTGCACAGTTTAACGCGTCACTTGAAGACGCCCGCGAACGTTTCGACACGTCGATGCAAACACAGATTGATCAATCAAATGCTCAATGGCGTCGAGACATTGCTAAAGCCGATACTGCGGTGTTGAACGAAGCACAGCGTCAAAATGCACTTAATGTTTTACAAATAACTCAATCCGCACTGTCTGCGTTGTGGCAACGGTACCGCGACGAAAGTGCGTGGGTTATGCAGTCCACAGAGAATGCGGCATCACGTGCACATCAATTAGCGATGTTAGAGTTTGAAAAAAACGCAAACGTAGACATGTTTGGGCTTGAGAGCGAGTATGAGACAGCGGCCTCCGTGGGTAGTGCGGCGTTAGCTAGTATACTCGGGTTCTTGAGCGATTAAATAAGGAGCGATAGATGGCAGGGTTTTGGGACGTGGTAACAACCGGGTGGGGTGTGGTAACTGGAGATGCGACGTTTTCCGATTTTACGAGCACAGCAGGTAAGGCGTACGAAGGTAGCTTTCTTGATAGAGCGTTGTCAGGTGACTTTTTAGATAAAACTAAAACAGCCGCAGAAATTGCCGTACAAGCTAAGACACTGCTGTACGGTGAAAAAGGAATGCCACAATTTGGCACTCCTAAAGGTCAGCGATTATCTAGTGGCTCGCGTTCCGCAGTTAGCTCGGGGTCGTATAAAGCTTCCGCCGTCGATCTTGGCTACACCGCTAAAGTACAGAACGCTGTTCGTGCGGCTAGTAACGCTCGAGCAGGTAGCGTAATTGCTCAGACAGTACAGCAGTTACGAACACGCCCAGCAAAAGGCCCGCTTTTACAGCTCGGTACGACCCCGATTAAAGTGACGCCACGCGCACGAGGATAAAAATGCTAAAACGCAAACCTACCATTACTCCGGAGTCTCGCTTTTCAAAAGCACCTCCCGGTTATTCTCTTACAGGTAACAGAGGCAAGTGGCCGTGGGAACGGCCGCCACAGTTTGCCACAGCACCTGAGGCTGTTGACGCTATCATCGAGAACCTCGAAAAACCTGAAATTCAAGAGATGCAGGTCCAGTTGCTTGCGGCGGGTGTGTCTATTGAAGAGCTTGTAACTACAACAGTGCGAATAGGTTTTATGGAGGGTAAATTTTCTGTAGACGTTGCAGAGCTAATTAAAGCCCCGCTGTCGTTCTACTATATGGGACTTGCGGCAGAGGCGGACATTGACGCAAAAGTTTTTGCTACTAAGAACGGGCTCCCACGTACTAACTACGGCATGAAGGACTCACAGATTTTAACAATTATGCGGGACCGCAACCCAGACTTCGCTAACTACATTCAAAACCAATTACCCCGTCAAGCACAAGAGCGAAAGCAACGTCAAATGATGATGCAACAACAAATTGAACAAGAAAGCTTTTTAGGTGTACAGCCTATTGAAGGAGAAGTTGTTGAACAGCCAATGAGCGAAGGAATGGCAGAACGTCCAGCACCGCAAGAAGTTGAAGGAGAAGAGTAATGGGACTTTTAACACTCGGCCTTTTGCGGGGAGCATCACAACAGTACGTCCGCAGTAAAGAAGCCGAGGCGGCACAAGAAGCACAGATTGCCGCAGAAAAACGCGCTCAAGAGCGTCAAAAAGAAATCATCGGTATTCAAGAAGAGAATGCGAGGTTTGCGGCGGGACGTCAGCAATTCTTCAACGAGCAAATGGAACAAAATCGTCAGATGTTTCAAACTGCATTGCAAGAACAAAACAACGAAGCTCAACGTCGTTTGTTAGGAGAAAGAATAGAACTTGAGCAGACCGCAAAGATTGAAGCAAAAGAACAAGCAATTATTCAAACGTTTGGGTACATTGCTGAGGATGGAGATAAAAAAGGCGAGTTTGTAGGCCCTGACTACGTAGGAAAAAAGCGTCTTCCGGATGCTACTGAGATGCCTATTGAGCTTCAACGCCGTGTTCAAGCGGGTATTCCCACGATTCTTCCCCCGATTCTCGGAACTATTCCGGGACTTGATAACTTAATTAAAGCAAACAACAGCGTTTCGAAGGGGCTCTCTGGTATTGCAAAGGGAACTCTTGGAGCTGATCCAGATTATAATAGCGGTTTTTTTACTATGCCGGTCACGCTAGCAGACGGTAGCACTAAGGAAACGCTTATCCGCATCCCTGCTGTAAACGAGTCTAAAGGCGACGCCAAGAAACGTGCTATGGCAAATAGCACTCTAGTTATGCAGACTCTCGAAGATAATCCTGACTTGATTCCTCAAATTATTCAGGAGTACAAGTTGGGTGATTACGGAAACTACAACACTCTTGTTGACGCTTTAAAAGTAAACGGCGGAAACGCTTTGCGAGAGGCCACTAAACTTGCTCAAACTGAGGGCAAGGACATGGTAATACAAAACCCTATCGATTTTTATGGTTTGCTAACTCACGTTAAAGGAAAACAAAACCAAGACTGGTTCTCACAAACAGTACTTGCCCCTGTGCTCGGCTACAGTATCGACACAATGAAAGTACTAATGGGTGATCCTAGCGAGATCGATTACACGTATGACCAAGTAAACAACCGTATCATTCGTCCAAACCCAGAGGATTGGAAGTGGTCGACGGAGTACGATTCAGATCAAGAACGTTTTGTCATGAAAAAAGACGTTTTTAAGCAAGTCCAAGAAATATCAAGTTACAACGGTGTTCCTAACCACATTATTTTAGGGCTGGTCAAAGACCACAAAAACCCGTTGCTTGCTTTAAAAGATATTGCAGAAACGCGCACAGAACTCGAAAATGGCGTATTCATGTCTAACGGAGTTCTGCAAATAACGAAAAGAACAAAGGAACTTGTTAGGGAAAAACTTACAGAAAACAACTTTGATACTGCTGAAGACGAAATTCTATACATCCGTAACCTTATAAAAGATAATCCGGCGGGACGGCCGAGTTCTGTTGCCATCTCTGCTCAAGGAGACATTGCACCGAAGTTTAACAACCGCAAAAATACATACCAGATAGACGGTAAACAAGCGGCTAAGATGGAGCAAGCGGCAAGACGTGCACAAGTTATTGCGGACCGTATGCTTGTTTTAAGAAGTGAGGGGCTCGGTGGAGTGGGTCTGATAGCATCTGTTCGGCGTACTGTTGGTGGTGCAATGACTATTGTCGACGCGCTTACAGAACTTGCCGCTACTTACAGCATGGAACCTGATGTTGCCGCTCGCTTTGCTGAGAACGCAAAGTTGTTGCAAGAAGCGGGAAGTCTAGATAAAATAGATATGGAAAGTGAGATTAAAGGTCAAAAAGTATTCGACCTTCTCGGTGAACAACTTGCTTTCGCAATGGCGGCGGCCGTGCAACAGGGTGAAGGCGGCCGTGCAATCTCTGATACTGACGTTCAAAACCAACGCTTAGTGCTTGGGCTACGGGGTGTCTTATCTGCTGATGTAGGTGTAGAAGAAAACCTAAAATACATTAGCGAAGAGATGGGAAGAACCGCGCTTATCAACGGCCAGTACGCTAAAGCTATTGACGACGAAGATTTTAAAGCAGTTTACATCTACGATCAAAGTAACCCACGTTCTCGAACAATCGATGCTTTACTAAAAGGTGCTCCTAGGAATTTAAAGGACGCGCTTGATGACAAAAAAATTACACCTGAATCGAATCCAGATGAATTCCGCAGAATCCCTAATCGTGATGGAAGAACATACCGTCTCATACGTAAAGGATAATTAAATGGCAGAAGTTTCCCTTAATACTGAAGAAGAACGCGAAGACGAGCTACAAACACAGGCTGTCGAACCCGTTCCTCAAGTACAAGCGGTACAGGAAACAATACCTACTCCTCCACCGCAAAAAGAAGCTCAGATTGAGGGCCTTGCTGTTGATCCTTACTCTAAAGCTTCTGAGTCTCAAATGCGTGGAATCTTCCAGTATAGACCAGAAGTCTTGGGTATGACACGTGAGCCTCTTGTTTCTCGCAGTGTAGAAGGCGAAGAGCAAGTGCCTGTAGGAGATCCAATACAAACTGGTGTGGGAGCCTTAGATGAGCTCAGTGCACAGCAGGAGCGTTTGTTAGGCCAAGCTGAAACGTTCTTTACTCTTGATTATGAAGAGCGAGCGTTTCCTGAAAATGCTACTCTAGAGCAAAAGTACCGTGTCCTTCTTCGTAACCAAGGCGGCTACCTGCCGTTACTTGATGAAAGCGGTATGGAAGTAAAGGACGAGCGGGGAATAGCAGAGCTTTTTCCGTTGACTACGACACGAGAGTACGAACGTTACACAACTCCTCGTCCTGCCGACAACATTGTAGAAACGGCACAGGACGTTGCTTACCGCGCAATTACTACGATAACTGGAGAAGCAGGGCGGGGTGACCTTGCTGATTTAGATAAGCAGTTAATCGAAATGGGGATGACCAACCAAGTTGCACGTACTCTTGCCCTTCGGGGAGTAGCAACGGGACGGTACAGCGAAGAAGCAGTCACAAAGCAACTGCAAGACCTTAAGGTATTTGCTCTAAGTATTCCGCAGTATGCCGTTATGGGAGCAAGCTTCTTGACTACCGAAGTAGTTATGAATGCTCTTGAAGCGGGGGGCATGGATTTTAAAAAGGGACCGGAAGGGCAAACAGCACAAGAGAATGTTCAACGCCAGTTTCAGAGCCTTACCGACATGGTCGATATTGCAAAACATATAGGTGTTGAAACGACCATCGAAAACATGGCGGGTGACATTTACAACCCAGACGTTATTGAAGAGATTATTGCACCTCGTGGCCTGAACCAAGCAATTCAAGCTTATGGCGGCCCTGAAGTTGCTTTGTACGCAGTGTGGGGCACAACGAAAGCTGTCACTGCCGCTCGCCGCATTCCTGCGTTAAAGAAGCACATGCTTGATACTTTCGGCACCGACGACCTTGTGGAAGCATTTGCCAAGGCACGTTCTCAAGGTATGAGCCCAGCGACAGTTATTAGTAAGTACACTGAAACGGCTGTAGGTGAAAAGGCACAGCGTAAGCTAGCAAAGGACTTAGACATCGCGTTTGGTATGATGGTCCGTCGCCCCGGTGAAGCTCGCAAAGAGTTTCTTCAACAAGAATACGATGGCATTCGGGGGCAAATCAGTGCTACTCTCAAAACACTTCGTGCGGCCCGCGCTACTGGCAAGACAGATGTCGTCAAGCGTCAGCAACAAGTGCTTGTGGGTTTACGCCAGAGACAAAACACATTCCTTCATAAGAACATAGTTCCTAAGTATTTTCGTGACTTGTACGCTGAAGCAGGACTTACTGTAGGTGCTACTGTTGCATTTACACAGCTCACACAACAATTTTTTGGATACAAACAGTCTGAACAGTTCCCTATCGAACTTGGAGGAGCATTGTCCGTAGTAATTCCTCTCGGTAAATTCGGAACTACCGCAGACATGGCAGGGGCAGGTATTCGAGCTACCGGCACTGTAATTTCGGAAATATCAAACGTTATAAAGAACTTCGGTGACTTAGAGTCAATTAAAGCTGGACGTGCTGACTTAAAACTTTCTAGAGAAGCATCCAAAGTTTTGCGTAAAGTAACGGAGCAACCGTCTGAATTTCAAAACGAGTTTATCCGCAGTTTACAAAAACACGCTGAGTACAAGAATCGTCTTGTCGAACTTAGCGAACGTACAGGTATTGATATCAATGAAGACTTGATGGTCAGCAACCTTGCAATTATGTCGAACATGGCGGAGCTTATTGATGTGTCCCGTCAGCTTGACGATAAGATCGCCGCTACTGGTCTCGACGACATTACAGGTCCTATCATACAAAACCGCGAAGTTATTGGAGCACAGCACGATCTTATTTCTCAGCTTGCAATTTCAACACAAAAGTTACTTGACGTTAAGCTTCAAGCAAATTTATCAGACGATGATCCTCTGTCAATCTTAGCAGATCAAATGCGCGAGTTTGTACTTGCTAACTCACAGCGTCTCAAGGGCGACCGCGAACACTTAGCTTCTCTTGTTAAAACAAATAGGGAAGCAATCAAAGCGCGAATGGAAATAGATTACATTGATGGTGACGAGGTACAGGCCGCTACGACTCGGCTATTCCAAGAGCAGTATGAAACAAGTATCGAAGCCATTATGAACGACATGACTGATGACGCAGTAGGTCTTGTTCTTGAACCACAAAAAGGTGTGCAACAGCGTTTAGCCCGTTTGGATGAGCTTCGAGAAGAGCAGTTCCAAATGCTCAATCAGATCACACGTGGCCTTCGCCCAGAAGAAGCGTCAATGGGACGCGCCGGGGGTCACTTTGCTAATCTTGTCGCTTACAACAGAAACGTTATCGACAGCGAAGTAGCAAAGCGTTACGTAGATTTCGACTCTCAAAATCCGGGTGTGTACGCTAATATCTCTCAACAGTTCGATTACTTTATGAGTGCAAACGTTGAGAACTTTGACGACATTCTTAAACCCGACTTTGTTCTTCAGTCTACAGAAAAACTTGGCGGTGCAAAAATTATTCCAAGTGACCGTAAGGGTCTTGCCAACATGTTCAGTGGCGCGGCAAAACGTGGTCTTGAAATGATGAACACTCGCACACAAGGACAGTTAAACCGCATTCTCACCGAGAATGAACTAGACGACCTACCTCCTATTCAACAATGGATGGAACTAAAAAGACTTGCGAAAGAAGAGCCTGAGAAACTCGCTATTGATGGCGTAGATGGAGAGCTGATGGTAAACAACATGCCACTTCTCGTCAACACTGCTGAGTGGCGTCGAGTGAACAAATTCTTAGGCAAATCGATGAGAAAAAGCACTGATGAGCAAAAGAATAAAGGGTACCGCCAGTTGTACGATCAGTGGCAACTTGTCAGTAAACAGACAGACGCAGATGGCAATCCAAACCGAAGTGCTTGGATGGAAGGCTGGATAGATAGTACAACTGTTCGTCCTGTCGCAAATGAGGTGTACGGACAATTTCGCGCAATCCAAGATTTCTACATGCAGGAAGTCATTGAACGGTACACTGTCGACAAGACAATCAAAAGGTGGGACGCTAGCTTAACAGGCAAAACTAAAGGTGCGGCTACAGGTCCCATGTCTATCCGTGAAGGAGTAGAGCAAGACGAACTCCTCCAAGATTTTCTTAAGACGTTTGACCGTGTAGACGAAGCTAACATGCCTACTCAATGGCTTAACCAATTGCTAGCACGTGTCGCAAAAATGTCTAACCAAGCGGGCGTTCCTCTTTCGGGTATGGACCTAAAAACAGACAACCTGTATAACGCTGTTGCAGGTACCCTCGGTAAGATTGGTGGAGTGTACGATAAAAAGACAGGCCAGTATTTCTTGCTAGGTAAAAGCGGGGGCGGTGCAAACGACGAGATAGCTGTAGAAACACAAAAGCAGTTAAAAGCTATTCTTACTCGTCACTTACAAGGAGTTTTAGTTAAAGACTTTAATCAAGTACTCAAGAGGGATGCTAAGGGACGTATTATTTTCCAGCCTAACTTGAAAGTAGAGTACGACAAGAACACCTTTGACACGCTTTTCAATATCCCTGTGTATACTCGTAACGAAGCAGGTGACGTCGTTCCTTTGATGGAAGATGGAGTACCAGTTAAGTTACTCGACGAAGAAGAAGTCTTCAGCTCAATCAACCTCAACGCTCTTGAAAAGAACCGAGAAGATTTAAAAGAAGTATTTGATGAAGCAAATTCTTACGTTAACACCATTGAAGATGAAGTCATTGGAGAAATGACTAAGCGGGGCCCGCGTGGTGAAGCTGTCGGTATTGAAGAGCTTGCAAAACAAGAGATTCAATTTGTACAAGACCTCCAAGGAATTTTGTTTAGACAACGTCCGGGCTCTGAAGTTCGACAGTTCAACAAAGCTCAAATGGACGAGACTATATACAATCGTTTTATTATGGACGATAATTCAAAAGAGTTCGAGCGGTTGCGTCAAAATCTCGTTAGCGAAGGATATGAGTCAGAATACGTCGACCAAACAATTGCAAAGGCTATACAGGATCACATTATTGTTAAAACTCAAAAGTACACAGGCAACAAAGAAAGTGTCGGTGCTGACGGAGTTACGGTAAATAAAAGGCAGTATGCAGTATCTTCTGATGAAATCATCAAGATGCTAGGTGACCCTGACAGTGGCACCCGTCGTCGCCTTCAAACTTATTTGGGAGAAGACGTAGTTGAATCGTTGGAACTGATTGCTGAAGTTGTTCGTAAAATTGACCCGCCCCCAGCAAACGCAGGTATCGACGCCCACGTGTCATCTATGTCACTTGATTCGGTGCTTTCGCGTATTTACAACATCAATCGTGGCGTTGTGTCTGTTCAGTGGGTAGCAACTGAATCTATTATTCGTGCGAGCCGAAGGCACTCCGGTGCTCTGCTACGGGCAATGCTCAAAGACCGAGAAGTTGCCCGTAAAGTTCTCGAGATTGTAGAGACTAACAAGGTTCCAGAATACAGGGTAGAACCGAAGTGGGTGCGTATTTTAATGTCTGAGGTTGTGATGGCAGAAGTGCGTAACGAGAATGCGGCAACAGATAGATTTGCTTCGTATTACTACGGATTTACTGGTCTGCCCGAGACACCAGCTCCAGAAATACGCACACAAGCGGCACCAACGGGTGTTCAAGCGGACGTTGCGGCAATCGCGGAGCGTAATGAACGCCTTGCGGAGATCGAACAAATTGAAAATCCTAGAGAGCGAGCACGGGCACGTATGAAGTTACAAGGGGTAGATGAAGCACCTCCAGAAGATGAAGAAGTACTGACTCAGGTAGAAAAAGATTTCAGAGCACTCGGTCTCAGAACAACACCATTCCAAAATCAAGGAGCACAACAGTGAAAAAATATGCAACCTCACCCCGAAAGCCGATGATGTACGGTGGAGCGTCGATGAGGCCCAAGAGAAAAATGCAAACAGGTGGTGCAACAGCGGCAAACGCTGACACGCAGTCCCGTCTTGCTACCGGACGTGCAACAGCTAAGGATAAAGCATTAGCACAGCAACAACGCATTGAAGAGCTTGGCCGTATGCCAATAACAGACCTCCGCAGGATTGCGGAAGGAACAGGTACGGATGCGATGCTTGCACGTAAAGTTTTACGTGACAAAGGAGATGAGGGTGCAATGCCATCCGGAGATAAAGAGCCTGCGGGTAAAATGTATGGTGGAACAACAGGAGCTAAACAAATGGCAATGAAGGGTAAAACTACTAAAGGCCGCACTAAAATGATGGGCGGGGGTAAAACTACTAAAGGCCGCACTAAGATGATGGGTGGGGGTAAAACTACCAAAGGTCGTGCAATGATGGCGAAAGGCGGTAAGATGCCTATGGTCAAGAAAAACGGAAAGATGGTGCCAGCTTTTGCCGCAGACGGTAAGGGTAAGATGATGGGTGGCGGTAAAGCTACTAAAGGCCGTGCTAAAGCTATGTACGGTGGTAAGAAAACCAAAGGTATGGCTCGTGGGGGCCGGGGGAGATAACGGTGGCTGAGTCATCTAAATACACACAGCCCCCTCGTAAATCGCAAAAATCCGCAGAACTTAATCCGCTTACTCCTAAACAAATAGCTCTGGGAAACAAAGTAAGAGCGGGCATTGAAAAAGCACTGGTGCCAGCCATGCTTACCACTGCGGCTATAGGTGTTGGAGGAGCTATTGCTGGGACTCGTAAGCTATTGGCACGAGATAAGTACAAAAGCAAAAGAGACCGCTTACTTAATAAAGTACAAAAGCCAGATAACATGTAGGAGATTAGTACCATGCACAAAGAACACGAGGGAACATGTTGCCACGAGCATGACGGTGAGCATCACGAGCATGAGGGGGAGTGCTGTCACGAGCACCATGAAGAAGAAGAGAAAGTAGAAGATCAACATGAGTAATCAGGAGGGGAGAGTATTTCGTCTCATTGATGAAACCGAAAATACGCCACGCCGTGCTCAAGGATCTGCTGAAGTTGATGGGCAGGTAGCCCCTGCATTTCGTGAAAAATACCGTATAGGACAAGCAAGAAGTCCTAAACCCAAGGGACGATCACGAATGAGAATGTTGGATTATACGAAATCCAATAGATACGGACTTCAAAGTACTTAAAATAAGAAGAAAACATTTGGGGGGCTGAGGTCCCCCTTTTTTTATTCCTCTGCGTACAGGTTATTGAACGTGATGCTGGGATCAGTGTACGTGCTATCCCCCTCCGCAGAATGAACATATTGGCTAGGAGCAAAGTCAGGAGCACCTTCTCCTGTTCTCCACAAGGCTGGACTTGTAGCTCTAACCCGGTTGTTTGGCAAGGCAACTACATTTCCTTCCCACTGCCCTTCTGTGAGGTACAGGACATGAGATTGTTTGTGTTGATCTGGTGAATCTGCAATATCGTTCTCTGTGTAATCTACAGTAAACAAATACCTTGCTTCATAAAACTCACCATCTATTTTTGCTATCCAAGGACTTGAACTAACTCGGTCCATCACGATAACTTCATGGTTACGCGACTCGCAATCCCAAGGTTGTGCTAAGTGATCCTCCATTCTTTCGGGCCACTCCTCCAGTTCCATGTCAAAAACCAGAGCTTGAATGGGCATCCTTGCCCACATTGCACCTCCGTGTACATTTTCAAGACCCTCTTCAAGATCAATCTCACAACCCGTAAACACAACCTGAAAAGTAAGTGACCTATCAGTTATAGTATTTACAGCGATTGCAAGTGCATGAAGATATTCACCGTGGTAATCTTGATGATTCGCGGTAAATTCTTTGCGTACCCAGCATTTAAAATAAGGAATATTAGAAAGCAGGTACGCCATTACGACCTTTCCTCTTTAAGTTTTTCTTGAAGGACACGAAAATAATGCCTCACAATGTTACCAATCTTATGAGGATAAACGGGATCGCCAAGCTTGCGTAAAATGCGCTCCATTCCCACTGTATCAACGCAGTCCAAATTAAATTCAATGTTTCCATCACGATTTAGCTCGATTGTAAAGTTGAGTAGCTGTGCTTTTGAATCGGCCATAATTCCTCTATAGCTAAATTGTAGCAGTCCGATTTAAAGGTAAAATTATTGCTCTCGTCCTTGTCGCCCTTTTTGTACCTCACAGCTTTAGAGAAGTATTCATCTTTTGCGATACTACCAAGTATCCACGCACGTTGCAAGTTATTTAACACACGTACGAAAATGTACTCATCACACTCCTGTTTAGTGCCATGAGCTGTAATCGAGCATTCGTAGAAAGGTTTTGGAGGGGAAGTGCACCGTTTAGTCTTAACGTCGATGCGAACGCCTTTATCCGTATATAGATCGTAGTGGGCTGTGTTAATCTGTTTGTATCCTAAAAGATCTCGTACTACGATCTCTCCGAGGGCCCCGGCGGGGCTTCCTGCCCCTTGAGTAATGCTTCCTTGCAACCCTATTGTTTCACCAGCAGAAAAGCTAGCTTCTTCAATTTGTTTTTTAGTTGGTACGATCTCGATCATACGGTTTTCTAAATCTCAACTTGTTCCGTAGATCGTAGATCATTTTACGTGCTGAGTCAAGCAATTCAGCATCGCCTATCAAGGGATTTGTTCGTGCGGCATCCGCATGTATCTTTAGCCTATCCAACATTGTCTGAACTTGCCTGTCCGTCATGCGGCCTCCTCTACTTTTTCGACAGTCTTGGGCCAGCCCCATTCACCTACCATCCCATTCGCATTGTAGTCCGTCACAGTGCCCTCAAAAAAGTTTTTGTGACTCGCCCCATTGATAATCCAATCAAGCCACGAGAGCGGGTTCTTTTTAATCTTCCAGTTACCTTTCAAACCGAGCATAATTAAACGACGATCCGCTAGATATCGAATGTACTGTTTAATTTCTTCTGCACTGACGCCTTCAACTTGTCCCATTTCGTACGCATTATCGATAACCTTGTCTTCAAGTGCGACCGCACCTCGGAACATATCGTAGATATCTTTTTTAAAATCGTCTGTAACAATTCTTGGATGTTCATCACAAAACTCCCGGAATAATTTAACCATACCTTCGCAATGCATAGACTCGTCGCGGATGGACCACTCTACAATCTCACACATGCCTCTCATTTTACCAAACCTCTGGTAATTTAATAGCATTGCAAACGCACTAAAAAGACTCATGCCTTCATTCATAACGCTACGTGCGATAGATTTTGCCGTGCCAGACACGCTGTGCGTGTCAATATCCGCCATGTACTCGACTTTGTCAGCCATAGCCTGATACTCACGAAAAGCAGAAAACTCTGACTCTGGTAACCCAAGCGTATCATTTAATAGTGCGTAGCTTCTCTGGTGTACAAACTCCCTGTTCGCAAAAGACGTAAGCATCGCACGAATCTCATTGTTTTTGAACTTGGGAATGTAGTGCTCGAGGTAGTTTGTACCAACCTGTACATCTGATTGCGTAAACAATTTAAGTATTTGAGTAATATGGTGTTTCTCTCGAGCGTTGAGCTTGCCGCCCTGCCATTGAGCCACATCCTCTTGCAGTTTTGCCTCCCACTCTCCCCAGTGAACTTTTTCATGAGAAACTGCGTACTCTACAGCCCACGGATATTTAAATGGCTTGTACACCTTTGATTCTTCTAATAAAGACATCGTAAGTCCTTGTTTTATTTGTTGGAAAAAAAGGCCCCGGAGAGGGGCCACAAAGTGACGGGGATCAATCCGCCGTTGGGAGAAACCTATATCCCATTTCCTATGTTACGAGTCGCTGTCCCTATCGTCAAGTTGTTTCAACTTAATTTCTAACTGTAATAGCTTCCAATTAAGATCATCAACCTTGCTAAATTTTCTCTTGACCGAAGTTTTCAAAATCCGGTGGTACATCTTTAAGATTTTCTTCTGTATTTTTCTCATCACCAAATATCCTGTTCCAGTTTTCTCTGTATTTTTTTATGTTTTGTGGACGACGAGCATTGCCCTTACCTGTATGAGTTCTCGTCATCGTCCTCCATCTTTTGTCCGCTTTTGTGCTCATTTAAGTCTCCGTTTAGTTGATCGTACATATCCATCAGGCCACTAAAACACATCGGGCAGAGACTAAATGGGAGGATACCTAGATAACCCTGTATGCCTCCCTCTGTCTCTATATCGAAGTCACAATGACAGATGTTGCACTTGTTGTCTAGCTCAAGCATCAGTTACCCGTGACATGACAAGCACTCCTCCGCATCTTGCAAAGCGACTCTTTCAACCGCAACTCCAATCTTATCTGCCTCAACTCCCGCATCTGTGCGGAGGTAGTACAGAGATTTGAGCTTAGATTTCCACGCCCTAAGGTGAACCGAGTTGACATAAGATGCTGGCGAACCCGCTGGGAAGAAAAGATTAACGGACTGAGCCTGACAGATGTATGGCTGTCGGTCTCCTGCGTGTTCGACCACCGCTCCTTGATCGATTTCATACGCAGTTTTAAAAACATCCCTCTGTTCTTCCGACAGGAACTCCAAATCCCGAACAGACCCTTGAGCATTAACGATTTTTTTCCATGTTTCTTCGTCATTTTTTTTAAGATCATTTAAGACCTCCTCGAGGTACGGATTTTTGACGAGGTGAGCCCCAGCACGAGTGCGATGGGTATAAGCATTAGACTTAATAGGCTCAATACTAGCACTACACCCACAGATAATAGAAGAGTTAGCGTTTGGAGCGATAGCGAGAAGGTGAGCGTTCCGACGTCCCGTACCAACCATGTCAGGTGCCTCTTCCCTCTCTTTACCAAGACGTACACTTTCCTCGTGAGCCTGTGCATGTATGTCGGCAAATATTCTTTGGTTCGCAAACTTTGCGCTAATGCTTTCCCACGAAAGATTATTCTTCTGCAAATATCCATGCCAACCCATTGCTCCTAAGCCAATGGACCTTTCACGTCTAGCTGAGTAAACAGCTTTTGAAAGTTCTCTTGGTGCATTTTTGATAAAGAATTCAAGGACGTTGTCCAAGAATCGTACCAAGTCTCCAACCATTCCGGTGTCTCTCCACTCATCGTACTTTTCGAGATTGACGGAGCTGAGGCAACAAACTGCCGTGCGTTCTTCAGATGTAGGGAGAGTGATTTCAGAGCATAAGTTAGACCCGTTAATTGTGAGTCCAAGTGCTTTCTGAGAATCTGGTAACTGTCTGTTGGATTCGTCGATGAAGTGTAAGTAAGGTGAGCCAGTTCTGAAGCGAGCTTCAAGTATTCTTTGCCACAAAGTTCGAGCTGGGATTGAATCTCTGACATCTCCGTCATGAGGGTCTCGTAACTGCCATTCTGTTCCATTTTCTACCGCCTCCATAAATTCGTCGGTTATGTTTACAGCGTTAAACAGGTTAAAACACTTCCTGTTCGTGTCGCCTGTGGGTACTTTAAAGTTAATAAACTCGATGATGTCTGGGTGAGACACGTCAAGGTAAGCGGCGTATGATCCTTTACGGGTACGTCCTTGCTTCCACGCGGTCATACCTGAATCAACGACCTTCATAAAAGGAATAGGTCCGGGAGCCTTATCGCTTATACCGCGTACATCAGACCAGTGACCACCGACTCCACCTCCTTTGACAGATAGCCAAGCAGTTTCAGAGTTGTGAGCAATAAGGGAATCCAAATTGTCACCAACATAAGTGAGAAAACAAGATATAGGTAGACCCTTGACTGATTCGTCGTATCGGGGTGCGTTAGATAAGACCGGAGAAGCAAACATAAACCAGCGGTTGCTAGCATAGTCATAAATACGTTGAGCCAGAGCATTATCACCTCCACTGTACGCCAACGCGGCACGGGCAAAAGATTCTTGCGGACTGGATTCGTCCGGCAACATATAATAATCTGTTAACAGCTTTAAAGCTTGAGCCGAAAAGGTTTCATCCCGTGAATAATCGATAGCAATTTTGTTGCAGTACATTGCTTCCATACTATTGCAGTTCCTTTATCAGTCTCTCGATATACCACTTGCATTTACTAGCGTTAATTGCAGGGGTGTCTTTTTTGTGCAACCGCAATAAATATTTTATTGCTGTGCAACGTAAATGTCCAGTAAATTCTTCATCTGAACAAAAAGCTCGCATTACTTCTATAGCCTCGAGTGTCTCTGTCTTGTAGTGGTCGGGATTAACAGGGTCACTCATTGTAAGATTCCGAAGTCTGCTTTAATAACGTTACCTTCCATTCCTTTAATTCTTTTCTTGTGTTCTTCCTTCAAGTCTTCTTCTGGAACGACTTCACCCAACGCTTCAAGCGTAACCCTTTCCAATCCCATTTCGTATACATCGTCGAAGTTCTCGTGTACTGCACCCAGTAACCCTTGAAGAATGACATAAGTTGGGTCCACATAACTGCCATCTTCATTCTCACCTCTAAACTCTTTAGTTGCATACGCACGTATAGCAAAGCCATCTTCGTCTTCACTTTCATCTTCTACAGGCTCCAATACAATGTAGTAACGTCCTTTGAGCATTCCCGCTTGTTCAAGGGCCATTAATTTTTCTTCATCTAATATCAAATCAGTCATGTTTTTTCTCCAACCACTCCAGTGGTATCTGCCCATCCGCCCAAATAATACTATGCCGATCACACCATTTACCGTAAGTAGTTTTACTAGAACGGTTAAGCTTGTTCGATGCTCTCAAGAAAAGCATCCGAATGTCAAGAAGGGGGTTGTTTTTAATTACAAGCAACATCTTTTGCCTATCCGCAGGACTAAAAAACCCTTTAGCCTCAATATAAATGTTAGAGTCGGGCAAATAAAAGTCAGGAACATAAGTCTTTGGCTTAGGGTAATATACAAGCTTATGTGCCTCGTACTCATATTTTACACCACGTTCCGCCAAAAATTTTGCGACACCCAATTCGTAGTCAGACCGAAACTTATGTCTTTGTGGCCTACTCATAAATTAATAAACCCCTGTATTGATTGAAAAATTCTTTCTTGCAATTTGGGAGTTGTACTCTCTATTTGTTGAAGTGCGTGAGTATACTCATCGCCGGGGAAAACTACGACACGACCCTGCCGTAATGTATTCGCGATACGTATTAATTCATCCGTAGCTTTTTTACCATCCCGTTCAAATGTTTCGTGCCCTAAAGGTTGACCAAAGTGTTGCCACATAGTCAGCGGCAAACAACGATCAAAGTTACGTGCCCACCTTACCCACGGATCACCGCCTCGTTTGTCAGCGGCTTCGATGTAGACTGCGTAGGCTCTTTCATTCAGGTAAAGTAGCTGACGGTCCACTTTCTTTGTCATCAGAAGGGGCATCTTTTATCTCCAGTTTACGTAGTGTCGCCAATCCTTCTGCCTTAACGCCGAGACCGTGCTCTCCGCACTCAAGCTGTGAAAACACACGTCCACGTTTATACAGCGTAGTTTCATGTTGGTATATTGTGTTGTGCAGGACGTCATCCATCAGAGGACGTAGCTGGTCGATAACCATTTCGTTGTGCTTAGCAACGTCTGACTTAATTCTTTCACGTAACTTTATGATACGCCCCTGTAACTCTACAATTTTTTTAAGTTCCTGCGGCTTCATAGTTCTTTCACCTTCAGTGTGTGATACCAAGCAAGCGGCTTGTTCCGAGCTCGAGATGTAACCTTCGGGTGTTGTACTGCCTTCGGCCAGCAGTGCTTACGGTAGCCACAGAAAGTACACGATTTATTGAGTATCTTGTTTCCGGTATAAATCTTCTCACCCTTTAGGGTGTAGCATTCATCTTCTGGGGGAATGGGCGGCTTCTTGTATGAATAATTAGACATAAGAGCTTCAACAGTACGTGCGGCTTCTTCAAGGTACACCGCTCTGTCGTCCGCCTGATCATCCGGGGCAGACACAAACTGTATCTCTCCTGATGATTTGTCCACTACAATCCACCCACCGAAGTTAAGATCCCTTGATTCGGCGTATAGATGACCCTGCATCACGTAACCAAACGGATCATCCTGCTTGATGTTGTCGTATCCTTTTGAAAACTTCTGTGCAAAGGAGTAAGGAGACGCAGACTTAACATCCCACACTTTCTCCCCATCGACGGGATCATCCATAATTAAATCGAGTGTGCCCTGCACACTTTCTCCACCGATTTCTAGTTCACACTTACCTTGTGTTTCGATGATTTTGATACCCGCTCCTTTGAGTATCGCCATCACGGCACATTCTACGAGATCTCCAATTAAAAACCGCAGTATTGAGTTGTATTCCATCTCCTCATCTTTACCGTCGCGCCCGTGTATCTGCTGACACATGGGTCGTCCCAATCCTGACATACGTAATCGCCACTCAGAATTGCGGTTAAATTGTTTTTCAAGTGCCTCGCGGCAATCCTTTGCAAACTCTTCCATGACAGAAGGGGGAAGTGTTACCTCCCCCCTTACTGCTTTATGCAAGAAGTCCTTAACTAGAACTTCAGCAATCATTAGGCAAAGTCCGCCGCTAAGTCAACTTCTTGTTCACTAGCTTTGGCTTTAAAAGCCTCCTTATGCTGTTCCATAATCATTGTGTTAGATGCTTTGACTGTATCCTCAAACATTACAAGGGTATCAATGTCAACATTCGCACTTTTATCTTGCGTAAACACAGGAGTAAAGTACACAACACTACCCATCTTTTGACGCTGAGTCGTCAAATTAAAAGTCACCGTGTGTAGTGGTGTCTTGCCCAACTTCTGAACTGCCTCACGTGCGGGACGGAAGCCAGAACGCTTGAAGTAAGAAACGACTGGGAAGTCTTTGACTTCGATAGTTTTTCCTCCAGCATTCTTACCTTTCATGCTGATCATGCCATAGAAAACCTGATTGCATGTCGCTAAACGCGATGCCAGTGTTTTCGGATGATCCTCACCCAACGCCTCTTCGTCCGACTTAGTTAAGCGGCCACACTTGTTTCCTCCTGTGGTGTCGGGGAATTGATAATCAAGCGATTCAGCTTGAACTGACCGACTTGAGAATTTACTCTCGTCGTTATCCCACACAGACCACTCGTAAGTACGAAGGTAAGGATGAAAATGTACACTATCCGCGTATACAAATTCGCCATCGTAGTACACTTTCCATGTGCCCTTCTTTAATGTATGACCGTCGTCCGTGTCCGTATCATAATTAATGTTAAGACGTGCCAAACCAGCCTTTGGCTGATCCGCCTCAGTTTGTCCAGATGCTTTTAGGATAAGCTCCTGATCTCCAGTTTTAATTGCCTCAGAAAGAGACATGCCTATAACGCTCACTTCGCCCATAACGCTCTCCTTAGTTTGCGTAAACAACTTGGGTATCCAGCCAGTTGGACCCCATCTTACACTCGACTGATATTGGCATATCATACTCTACACCATATCTCCGCCGACACTCTTCGGGTAATGACATCATTGCCTCCACCACAAGATTAATACAAGTATCCTCTTCACCCGGAAAAATGTCAAGCACTATACTATCGTGCACGGTATTACAGATCACACTCTTTAAAAATCTTGTACTTCTCATGGACTTACGCAACTTTACTAGAGCGACCGGCAAGAGATCGGCGGTTGCAAAGCCCTGCACAGGGTAGTTACAGATAGCTGTCCTGTTAGTCGCTGTACCCCACTCTGTCCACGTCGTACCGGGGAATGCATACTGTCTGCCTGAAGGTAAAGTGATGAAGCCCTTTTCCACCGCATCCTTTTGCAACTTGTCGTGCCACGCCGTTACGCCAGCATACTTCTCTTTAAAAGTCCGGTAGTATCGCTGTTGGTCAGCAGTACCTGTGGTGCCCCCGTAAAGAGGTTTAAAGGTGTGTGCTTTAGCATCTTGGCGGGAACACCCAATAATCTCAGCAGTAACTGTGTGTACATCAGTCTTGTTCTCCACATCGTGATATGCTTGAGGGTCATTAGCTAGAAATCCTGCGACTCTGAATTCGAGCTGTCCGTAGTCAGCTTCGAGGATTTGTCCTCCGTCAAAACGAGAGACCATTGCTCTCCGAATAGCGAATGTAGAACCACGGGGCATATTTTGGAAATTGGGGTTACGAGAACTGAGTCGTCCGGTAGCTGTGACACACTGCATAAAATCGGGGTGTACGATGTCATCTCTGTCTCGATTGTTCTTGAGTCCTTCGACGAAAGTAGAGAGGTACGTTCTAAGTGCATTGTAGCGGGAATATGACTCTGCAAACTCTCGGGCGTCACCAGAAAGCTCATCCATACGATCCCTAAGAGTTTCGTGGTCTGTCTTGAATCCTGCGGCCGCCGTGTCCCACGCATCCCTCGGGATAATTTTAAAGCCCGCAATCTGTTTAGTCTTCGCATATATTATTCCATCCCCGCCACAGGATTTACATACACGCACAGCTTTACCTTGCGTACCATCTTTCTTGATAACTTTTTTACGTCCCTGTCCCATACAGGCAGTGCACTTCGATGCGATAGTTTTGTGCAAGACTTCTGTTTCGTCTTTTACGTACAAGCCGAATAATTTTTTTGTCATTTTCGTACGTTGCTTAGGTTTGCGGGTAGCACCGCGTAACTCTGATCCCAAGTTAAAGATGGAGGACCATCGCTTTTTATCTAGCACCTTACGTGAGTAAAACAGCATTGAGCGGTCATCCGCACTATTAAGGTTGATCGGTGTGTCTCCCATCGCTTCTTCAGCCATACGCTGTAGTCTGACTTCTAGCGCGTTCATCTCATTTCGATACTCTTTTTCAATCTCGTCAAGAGCAACTGGGTCAACCTTGATGCCTGTCCTCTCGAGGTTCGCAAGGACATCCGTCATCTCCAAAGAAAGACGTAGGGTGTTTAATAATTTCGATGCCATAGGCTTTAATCTCCTTTAATATACTAAGGGCTTTTTGTTTATTGTTTTTCCCTTATACAAAAATATTTATGTTCTCCGCAAATATTGGTAAATCCAATACTTCTGCTTTCGTTTGACATGAAGTGTCCAACACCTGCTGTAGCACTAAATACAAACAAAATGAAAGCATACACTTTAATCATCTCCTACGCCTCCTTTTCTATGTCCCATTTTACTTTGTTTGGTGGTGACTTTGGTGCACGTCTCTTTTCAGTAGTAAATACAAACCAAGTAAAAAACACGCAGGTAATCAGCACATAGTGACCGATAATATTGTACCCGATGTACAGTAACTCAGTCGTGTATATGCCAAAAGCAATACACCACATAGCGGCTAACAAAATCGTAAGTAAATACTTGTACTCCATAGGTGCAAACTTGAGTGCATTTTTTGTGCCATCAAGTAAACCGTAACCAAACTTGGTTAGTGCCACCCATCCGTTCTCCTCAAATGCTTTGAATATTTTCATGTTTGATAATCCTCTTTTGCGACACATTGACCTGAGACTAACAACCTGTCTGAAGATAAAAACTGAAAGCCATAGTCACTGTTGACCACACTTTGCTTTGCAAGTGTATTTACGAACTGTTTGCATTCGTCATATGATTCAAAAACTCTGTCCGATACGGTAGGTTGAAAACCAGTAATTACAAATACCAAAAGTATCTGATTCATCGTCTCACTCCTGTGGGTCACTACCCGGATAGTAGTACTCATCTTGTTCTTTCATAAAATCCTCTGCCGTAGTAAATTTTAAATCGTTCATCCACCCATTCCCAGAATCCACACTACTGGGTCTCTTTTTCTTGGAGACTTTTGTATCTGTCTCTGGGACATTCTCAAAATCCTCTTCATATATTCCGCCACACATCACAACCTCCACGGTTTGGTAATTATCCAATGACCGAATGGTACAGATCCCCGATACTCACGATCAAATGCTGTTGATTTCTTTTTACCGCTTTTCATTGTTTTACTTCTTTTTTCGGCGATGCTTTGTCTGTCCCGATAAGGTAAGTCTACACCTTTTTGGCGAAGAAATGTAATCTTTGCCTTTGTTGAAGCATGGGACATGCCTAGCTGTAAAGATATCTTTTCAAAAGTTAAACCCTCAAGGTATAACTTAACAAGTTCATCGAGTTGCTCTTGTGTCCAACTAACAAGAGGTCTTTTTGCTTTAGCCATTATAATTTTCTCCTCGCTTTTCGACCCAACGCTCTATCAGCTTTGCGCAGGCCCTTCAGAACGACCTCCGGTTCTATCGTATTGCCTTTCTTGATTGCTGACCAAGTTTTCATGCCAACCTTTGTACGGTTTTCCCCATCAAGATCACTGATGTGGACCCACTTGGTTCCGATCTGAACCTTGACTAATCGATAGCCTGACCCGATTCTGGGCAGTTCATTAGTCACGACTACTTCTTGATAAATCGTTTGCATTCAACATCTCCTTCAACGCCTTAACGTCATCTATCTTCTCTTTAGACCAAGTGTTAAATTCTGCCATACAATTCTTTCCATGTTGTGTAATACTTTTCCGTTACCTGTTTTTGGGCTACCTCCCATGTAGCCTTTACGTCAGCAATACCGTACTCTTGCACTATTTCCCACGGGATCTGTGCAAACGTCTTGCCGCTCTTAAGGTAATCCTCCGTAAGATCTTTTTTCTTCTGAGTAACCTCATACCTTTTAGCAAGGGCCGCAAGTGAAAGGGGCCATTTACGTGCCCTAGCCAACACATACTCTGCAACCATCGTATCATACACATTACCCTCATACTTAAAACCACACTCGCGTATCCAGTTAATGTCAAACTTGATGTTGTGCCCAACAACTACATCTGCAAAGTCCAGTGCATGTTGAAATGTTTCAAAGCCGTTTGGCGTTGGCTTACGCTCCTCATGATGAAAGAAGATGTAATTTACCGGGTCATTGGTAACCTTGTAACCAATACTGACAAGGTGATTACCAAAGTAGGGCAAGGGTGTGTGCTTACCGTTAGGCTTGAATCTATGTGTGCATTCAATGTCAAACGTCAAAATGTTCATCGTATTAACTCCGTTTCGATAAAGCGGTCAATCAGACGATGTATGCCCTTTGCCACTTTCTTAGCCGTTTTTTCATCTTCAAATCTTCCCACATTAATTGTCTTGCCCTCGACCTGAAAAGAAACAACCCACTTCTGCGTGTGACTTTTGTCATGGTAATAATTCTTGGGTGTCTTAACCCGATTGTACTGCTGTACAAACCAGCTTGCCCACCTACAATTCTCTTTAAAGTACCCCTTTGAATTATCTATACGGTCTAGAGTCATTCGTTTTGATGGACGAAGCCCCATGTCCTCCACAAAGTTTTTATAAGACTCTATCCACCGTTCACAAACGGTAATTCCTTTTCCAATGTAATCAGTAAAAGAAGGATTCGGTATGTGATTTTGATGGCCGCATCTACTTAATATTGAATCGTAAGTTTTACGAGTGTGATAACTAGCATTGTACTCACTCAACATTATTCATGTCCTCTTCGGTTGGTTGAGCCACAGGCTCTCGATATTCTTCCGGCACTTCTATAACCGTATTATGCGACTCATAAACCGCACGATACATGTCGATCTCGCAAGGAATGGTGCCATGCCACCCATTCTGCTTATTTTTAGATACACACACAGATCGTTTCGTATTTTGTGGACTGCGGTCTCCTGTGCGGCCAAGTCCAATAATAAGGTCTGCCTCACCGGCCTTTCCTGTTTTAGAGTTATCAAGATATTGGTACTCTACGTTAAGCATTCCGTCAGCCTCCGCTGAGGCTTGAGATACACCCCAAACAAGACACTTGTTCTTCTTGGCAATCTCTCTAGCTTGCAAATAAATTTCTTTGAGCTTTTCATCGCCACGGTTGTATTTACCTGTAATCTTCACTTTATCGAGTTGATCGATGAATATGATATCCGGCTTGTTAATCTTGCACCAGTCGTCAATCTCCTGAATGGCCGTTCCAACACAGTCAAGAACATGCAAACGGTCACCGATCTTGCGACGCCATACTTCCGCGTATTCACCACGCCGTTCACTGAGCTCTTTCCGCGTAGCTTTAAAATAGCTTTGGATGATACGTAGTTTAGTTCGTACAGCAGGCTCTTCGTTTCCCCACACCGCAATGGTAAACCCTTGCTCGAGAAACTTCTTTGCGAGGAAAGATACAAACGTAGTTTTACCTGTTTCCGGGCGAGCAAAGATGATTCCAAAATGACCGCGATCCAATCCCGAAACGTGGCCCGACAGTGGCGTCCAGTCGAAGGGGAAATCGGGATCAAGCGTAAGGGAGTCCAGAAGCTCTTCGAGCCCCATGTCCACCTCCGTGTACGTCGTCTTCTCGCCAATCGAATCCTCTGCTGTGGATTCAATGAGTCGCTTAAGTTCTCCAAAGTTATTCTCCTTACCGAGAAATATGTTGACAGATAACTCTGAGATAATACGAGCACGATGCCGCATCCATAAATCACGTATAACTCGTTCTTGTAAATCAATGTTCTTACCGATACTGTCAGCTAGTGTCTCAAAATGCTCCCAGTATCTCAAACGTGTGCTGTCAGGTAGGGCGGGGTGCCTTGAGTCAAAATAAGCTTGTAGCTCGGCTCCAGTGAAGTCTCCAGTATATTCTGCATGAGCTTCGACAAGAGCCTGCCATATAGGAGCCCACTCTCCTTCAAACATGTCTTTATCGAGGATGTTTTTGACACGGTCATAGCATTCCGTCCGCAGACAGAACGATATGATCTTCGCTTCAAGCGATTGCTGTTCTAATTGTTGATTCACGTTCTTGTTCTCCGAGAGTCTTCAAGTCTTTATCTAAGATAAGCATTCCTGTGGGCACGATACTATGAAGAGCTCGCATCATTGTCAACGCTTTATCAGTTGCATCTTTATCTAAAGCAACCACCACTTTTTTATACGTAGATAGCTCTTGTATGTGTCGATCACGTAAACTTGTACCAAGAAGAGCGTACCCAGACGCCCAATCACTGATCGATATTGCGGAAGGCACATCTTCAACGACAACTATAATGTCTGATGTGCCAATTTGGAAACCACCATCATAATTACCGTATCTGTACCACTTAGGTCTTTGACCCGTCATCGTACGTCCGACACCATCTTTGAGTACGCCCAGAGTATCGTACACTGGGTACACAAGACGATCTCGTATAACATCAAAGTAAATGTCATCGTGCCGTCCCGACGTATTGACAAGACGAATATAGTCCATGCCACGAGGAGGTATCACACGAGACCAAGACTTTGGTTTTTCAAATGGAACTTCTGGACATACTGATGTTTTTTTATGCGTATTTTGACTCAGCATAGCCACTATATTGTCTGAATTGTGTTGAGTAATGCGGAGGTTGGTGCGTCCTTTTACAGAGCAATCTGCGTAAAAACAGTTCCACATGAGAGTGCCACCTTGATTGGTGACCGAAAATGTCTTCTTATGTCCGCATGACGGGCAGTCCATCCTACGTGACTCGTCGTTATGTAAGCCAAGAGACTCGACGTACTCTTTCATGTTCATGGGCATAGCCTCTAATTGGTACGGGGCAAGATTAGAGTCAACCATAAAAAAGGTCAACCCCCTTTTTTCAAAACAGCAAAGAAAAAGGTCAACCTCCTTTTTGTTGATGGCCAATAAAATTCATGATACAGTCCGATCAACCCCTGCCGGGGGTACGCCCACACCACAGCCCGCTACATCTTTGTTTGCGTAAATAAAACTATCCGTACGACCAAGGTCTAATACAACACACAATAAGAGTTCGATACTGTCGGGATTCATTCATAAGACGGGGGGGAGTTTCCGTGAGAGTTAAAAAAGATTGTGGAGAGTTTATTGTTACTAGGGAGGTTGTGATTGAACGAGCGTACACTGTGGAAGCAAGTAGTTTGCAGAACGCCGTCGATCAAATTAAGCAAAATGATTTTTCTGCAGTAATTGACGTGACTGATGGTGACGATTGTCATCTAGGTGAGATCATTAAAGTGGAGGCCAATGAATATGACAATTAAACGCATACACATTAATCAGCACAACATACGACATAACGCAAAGAATCCCGACGATCTCAGGCCGGTTGTTACTGTAAAGACAAGTCGGAGTAATACGAAAGGTTTTGGTGTAAGAATTAACGGGCCTAGCAAGCTTGTGTATTCTCCAGATAAGCCATTAGCTTGTGGCGCGAGAGTGTGGATTGAGACAAAGGAACAGGTTATTGTTGATGATCTCAATTGGGATTCGCAGAGCGAGGTGCTGGGATGATTTCAGAAAATTACCGCACTAAAAAGGTGCACTTTGCGGAAAATAGAATTGGGCCGGTATCGTTTAGGTTCCGTTGCATTTTACTGGATCAGGATACAGAGTACCCGCCCTTTGAACCTTGCCGGTTTTTTGTTGTAAGTGTTTTTGCGGAAACAAAAGATCAGGTTTTGGATTGCGTATGTGACAAGTATCCTTGGTGTGATGTTATGGTTATCGATAAAGCTTATGGCGTGACTAGCGATGACGAATATCTCGCGTCTTGGATTGAGTACCACGATACCATTGAGCAAAAACCAGTAAAGGAGGCCCCACACAGTGAAAAACGCAAAGCAAATTTCCGACACAACATTACTTAACTTTATGTTTCGTGATTGTGTCAATGTTCAATGTTTTAACTCTTTATATTCCACAAATTTTAAAGCAGAGACGGGAGGTGATTCGGTATTTAGTGAAACGCCCCGTGAAGCTTTACAGGAGCTATACATATTAAGGAAAGGTAAAAATGATCGTAACAAGTAGGAATGAAAACAAGGTACGAGTCGATGCGTTAGTGGATAAACAATTGACGCAATGTTTTAACTTAATAACCGAAGCTATCACCATCTTGCATGACACTGGTGATACCGAATCAAGCGACCTAGATAACGCTATGTCACATTTACGGTGTGCGCAAGATATGTTAGCTATATACAGGGAACGAAAATGAAGCCGAAAACAATATGTCATCCAGAAGCCTTAGCAGACTGGAGAGCAAACGACGAAAGACCAATTACTCTTACTGGAGAAACAAACAATGCACCTCACAACAACACGTTACCAAAAAAGCAAAAAAAGCTTGACGGGATACTCGCACTCCGTCTTAAAGAAGCCATCAAGCGCGAAAATAGGAGGTGCAGGACGGCACGTAAAAAAAGGTAAGTTGAAAGGTGCGGAGGTGTATACCTTGACGCTAACTGAACGGGAGACGTGCCCAACTTCTTGCCATCACTGGGATGACTGTTACGGTGACAATATGCCGTTCGCCCATCGGTTGGAACACGGGAGAGAACTTGAGGCGCGATTGATTAGGGAGGTAAAAGAGATTTGTACTAAAGCGCGAGAAAAGAAACGCAAAGTACTGGTGCGGTTGCACGTTCTTGGGGATTTCTATAGCGCAGAGTATGTGGAACTCTGGCGTAAACTTTTGGTATTACACCAGAATCTTTATGTGTGGGGGTATACGCATGTTACTCCGTCCGATGACCTGCAAATCTACCACGAGCTACAAACGAACCGTAACGGTTTTCCCGAACGATGGGCTGTACGATGGTCCGACACTTGTGGGACGTTTAGTGCCAACAGTGAGGAGCTAACTAGTGATGGTATTGTTTGCCCAGAACAGGAAAGGAAAACACAAGCTTGCACAACTTGCGCTCTTTGTTGGGACGCGCCCGACAAGAACATCATTTTTAAGACGCACTAACGGGAGTGAATTCAAATGCAGACCAAAAAAGGTCACCGCATCATTTTGGGCATGGATGCGAATCGAAATCAGCAACAAAAAAGGTCAACTCCTCATTTTGGGCGCGTAGGTTATGGGAAATATTGTGCCGTTTCTAAATTCTCTTTAAAGCCCGACGAGGTCCCTCGCCCGCGATTTGATCGCGTCGTTGGATTCACTTCTTTGACAGAAACTTTTTTGCTTGGTTTCTTGTTATGGTTCTTTTGTTCCGTGCTATAATGACTTTACCGGATCGGATTGGCCGACCGGATACCGACACAGCGTGGCCGACTGGTTAGGCGACAGACTGCAAATCTGTTTACAGGGGTTCGATTCCCCTCGCTGTGTCCAATTACTAAGGAGGCTTTTAGCCATGAATATTGCAGTTAACCCAGAGCGCACCGCTCAGCGTATCCAAGACGGTTTGGAGTTCACGCACAGCAACCCGCTTGACGTCGACTTTTTTAGTGAACTTGGATCTGTCCAAAAGGAGGCGATTTACGACCGCGACCGGAATCTTGTCGAGGGATACTACGCACTCCGAAACAGCAACACGCAAAAGCTACTGGCGTCACCGCCGGTCTCTAAATCCTATAAGCTTGTGGATCATTCACTGGCGTTCCTCGAGCAAGCGAAATCGATACTCGAGAACCCATCGTTACCCCACGATAATTTCACCGTAGTCGACCGGATTTTCGACGAAGGCCGCCGCGCCACTCGAGCAGTTTATTTCAACGATCTCACTTTCGACATTGACGGCAGGGGGGAAGGAATCACGGCCCGCGCCGACATTATTAACAGCGTCGACATGTCGTGGGCGTTTCAGGTGTTCTCCGGTGCTTACCGCGATTACTGCCGTAATACGATGGTGTTTGGGGGTCAGAAGGCTTACCACCAGAAACGAAAACACACCTCTAATCTGTCGGTCTCTGCGATGATTGCTAAATCTACGCTAGGCCTTGGTATGTTTCATGCTCACCGCGACCAGATGCAGAAGTGGAGAACCATCGAATTAGATCGGTCCCAGTGGGTTGAGGTTCTCGAAAATACAGTGTGCAAGAAAGGAGGCGAGGCCTCGCAACTTTCGACCGACAAAAACACACGAGTTAACGGCCGTTTGCTCGATTATCTCAACCATCGATTCCAAGAGGAACAGCGGGAGTTGGGCCCGACATTGTGGGGTGCTTACAATGCCCTTACACATTGGGCGACTCACGTCGATGAAACATGGGAGCGCGAGAACGATGACGGCACAATCACCGAACTATCGACCAGCCGTGGTTCGTCGAATCCTCACCGAGTACGACTTCAACGGGAAGCAAAAGTTCGCACCGTTCTCGAGTCGCCACAATGGCAATCACTGGAGTTGGCCGCATGACCGAACTAATAGCCAATTTGTGGCGATTACTTTGGGTATTGGTTTTACTTATTATTATATCGAAATTAATAGGATGAAAATTATGAACACAAAAACATTCAGCACTGAACTTGCGAACCATCGCGAAGCACTTTCAACCCTCGCTAGCCAGATTGAGACTCTCTCGTCTCAACTGGACGATCTCAAAAATGAGATGGACGGCGAGGTGATATCGGCCGATGAGTTGCTTGAGGCCGACCAGAAGCGTACCGCCGATGATCGAAAAATACGTTCGACACATTACCGTATGCTTGCACTACTCTCGCATTACGGCACGATGCACCGCCAGCACATTGCTGGGATCTTGGGAGTTAAGCCGGAAACAATCGCACAGTACACCCACATTGTGAAACATCATGGGCTCGCAAATTTGCAATCTCGAAAGGGACGTATTACATTGTTCTCACTGGCCGAAGGGGTCAGGGAAAATAACGACTTCAAAACCTTAAGGGGAACACTATGAAAACCGAAACAACTTTGAACTTTACGCCTGCTCAACTTGCCGAACTAAAGCGTTTGATTGATCAAGTGGGTTGGGCGACTCGCGGTGACGACAACAAGATCAGCACGTATGTGTCTGACGAGCGCATCCTTTTTGCTCGCAATCTTGCCAACGTCCTCAATAAGCTGGAAACACTCGCGCTAGTCGGTACGTCTGACGTGAGTCTATAATATTCCCTCGAGCCGGTGCTGAGTTTCCATTCTCAGATTATCCCGCCGGCTTTTTGGCCCCCACTACGGGGGCCTTTTTTTGTCCCAGAAAAATACCTAAGTACTTACCGCCAGTACATCTAAAGGTTTTTTAAGGTGTCCACTGGGGCTATATAACCGCCCATCGACGGGGGCCATTTTGAAAACCGATTTGAAAAGGGTCAACGCCTTTACCGAAATTTCTACGCGTTGAGCCATTAAAACCTTTGGGGGTTACCCAACGGGAGACCGAAGGAACGACCCAAGGGTAAAACCGAAAGATCAGTGATGTTAAAATAAAAGGACCCCAATGGTGGCAGGGCAAGGGACACGGGGGGTGGTGGCACTATTGCTAGCAATCTCCCCATATTTTTTGTAGTTTTGGGTATTATGTTTCACGGAGTGTTTCACACGACGGCTTACCGTTGGTAATCCAATGGATGAGCAAACTGGATACAAAAAAAACCCCGACAGCAGAGGGTACTGTCAGGGTTCTGGGGTTGACCTGCGGGTATTGTATGGGTTTACCCCGGCGGGCTTACAATCCCATTGTACTGTTCAGATTTCATTTCGTCAATAGCTACATAAAATATTTTTTTTGTTGACAAATTAAACGGTTGTTGCCCATAATAACTCTGTACCGGGGCCAAAATGGCAAGGGAAATCAACTTTTATAGTCCATGTGAACAAAGTTCCGCGACCACAAGCCCCTTCGTACGCTTTTTTTAACATATATATGTGATTTTCATGAATCTCCTTCCTCAACAACGGAAAAAACGTGAGTTATCCGACAAACAACAAGCTTTTCTTACCGCACTCTTCGAGAACGGAGGTAACTTCTCACGTGCCTGTGAAGTGTCAGGTTACTCGCAGGGTTCCATCGGACACCTTAAAGAGTCTCTTGCCGACGAAATTATCGAAGGAGCACGGAATATTCTTGCAGGTGGTGCTCTCAAAGCCGCTAATAAGCTTGTCCAGACCATTGATGCACCAGAAATCGAGCGTGGAGATAACATACGTCTCCAAGCGGCCGAGAGTTTGCTCAATAGAGTCGGCTTGGGGAAACAAGAGACTCACAATGTCAACATCCAAGCTATACATGGGGTGGTATTACTCCCCCCGAAAAAAGAAATGGTTGTAGAGCATGACGGATGAGGTCGCAGAAGCTCCAAAACGTGCCCGTGGTCGTCCAAAAAAAGACCCGAACGCGCCCAAAGCCCGTTATCACCTCTCTACTGCGGAAAAAGCGCGTAGAGCGACACAAGCTTCGATAAGAAGATCAAAAAAAGAAGCTGAAAAGAAAAGAGAAGCGGCTAAGAAACAAGCATATCGTGCATCCGTGCGAGAAAAAGCCGCATCAAAAGTAGAAACGGCACTACAAGGTAAAAATTCACGAGTAATTGATGTAGGAGACTTAAATGCCTTACCAGACGCAGTTAAAAAGCTTGTGGGAGAATCTGAAGTTGTATTCAAACCGAATGATGGACCACAAGAAGACTTTCTGTCAGCACCTGAACAAGATGTATTATACGGCGGTGCGGCTGGTGGAGGAAAAAGTTTCGCTCTCTTGGCAGATCCTCTCCGTTATTGCCATAATCCTAGTCATCGTGGTTTATTACTCCGTCGCACTCTGGATGAATTGACTGAACTCATCTCCAAATCTAAACAACTTTATCCCAAGGCGTTTCCCGGTGCCTCCTTTAGAGAGTCTAAATCCACATGGCATTTCCCGTCGGGGGCCACTATCTGGTTTAGTTATCTTGACAAAGACAAAGACGTTACCCGATATCAGGGACAAGCCTTCAATTGGATAGCAATCGATGAAATTACCCAGTATCCCACCTCCTACGTATGGGACTACCTACGGTCACGTCTCCGTTCAACCGACTCAGAGCTCTCGAAAAATCTCTCAATGCGGTGTACAGCCAACCCCGGCGGTGTCGGAGGCTGGTGGGTCAAAAAGATGTACATCGACCAAGGAAACCCCGGTAAGCCATTCGTTCCCGCCGATATCGAGTCAGGAAAGCCATATGTATACCCTGAGGGACATGAGAAGGCAGGCCAGCCGCTGTACTGGAGAAAATTCGTCCCAGCCAGACTTACAGACAACCCGTACCTTATGCGGGACGGCCAATACGAAGCAATGCTCCTCTCCTTACCAGAAGTGGAGCGAAAGCGTCTACTCGACGGAGACTGGGATGTTGCAGAAGGTTGTGCTTTCCCAGAGTTTAACAAGATTAAGCACTGCGTTGATCCTTTCGAACTACCAACCAACTGGCCAAGAATCCGTGCCGCTGACTACGGTTATGCAAGCCCTTCGTGCGTACTCTGGGGTGCAATCGATTGGGACAACAACATATGGGTCTATCGAGAACTTTACGTAAAACACTTTACAGCAGAGCAACTAGCCGCTAAAATAATAGAATTAGAGGAGTGGGACCCTAATCCTCATTACGTTGTGCTCGATAAATCCTGTTGGAATCGTACAGGATACGGCCCGTCTATTGCAGAGACAATGATCCGTGGCGGTTGCCGTTGGACTCCATCTGATAGTAACAGAATATCCGGTAAAATGGAAATACACCGTAGATTAGGTGACAATGAATTTACCGGAGAGCCTACAGTTAAATTTTTTAACACGTGCACAAACATAATAAAACAGTTAGCGGGTATCCCCCTGTCAAAAACAAATTCTGAAGACGTCGACACAAAAGCGGAAGACCATGCGTACGACGCGCTCCGCTACATGTTAATGACCCGTACATCTGGGTACGTCTCTATCCACAAAACACTTAACGACATTAAGAATAGCACATTTAAACCCCAAGATTCAACATTCGGATACTAAATGCCACTATCGTACGAAGAATTTGTAGAAAAGGCCGCAGACCAAACGCTTACAGTCCGTGAAGCTATCGACTACGCGATGGCAAAGCCTACTACGACTGAAAACCACTTTAAACAGCTACGTGCACTCCGTAATACGTGGGACAAAACAGGTTTACCTGCGGATATTACGCTCGCTGAGATGCGGAAGCAAGACAATTGGTCTCGTTTAGGTAAGGATGTAAACAAAACCGCCAACAAGTACAGTAATTTCCAAGCTTTAGAAACAAACATTCGACCAATTCTTGAGGAATCCGGTTTACTTAATCTAACAGTGCCCGGTCCCGGTGGAGTAGGTGAAATTAGGGTTTATCCTCTCATTACAGGGGGTAAAGGGTCGGGAAGTCTATCAGGAGGTACACAGCGCACTGATCTGGCGGGCGAACGCCCCATGCAAAAGCCTATCCCGCACGACGATATTGAAAAGATATATTCGGAAGCTGTCCCTGAAATACGGGCTCAATATGGAGACGCAGTTGCAGATTTAGCTCTGTACCACAAAGCGACTTTTCAACGCCCCGAACAATTAATTGGTAACAGCGCAATTAAAAAGTCCGACGTCACTATCACAGACGATTTTGTCACTGTTAAAAGCGTAACTAAAGGTAAAAAAACTCGCCCCGCAGTAAAGTATCCCATTGGATCACCAATGGCGGATTTAGTAATCCGTAACTATGAGTCTTCCGTTAGTGACAAGCTATTTGACGTGACTCAAAGTACGTACGATAAAGCGTACCGTGCAACTATTTCTCCACGGTTATTGGCAGGGTTTGAAGATTTTTTACCGCTGTTTGACGCAAAAGACCCTTCTAAAGGCGTTATAACAAGCCCAAGTGCTACTCGTTCGTTTATGTCAGTAATCGTTCGAGACGAGCTCGGTTATCCGACGGACGTTACCGAAGCAATGATGGGTCACACCGACTCTTCCATTCTTTCAAGAAACTACGCAGGACTCAAGCCTGTCGAAGGACTGGGCAAGATTGCCGATAGCCTTTTAATCGGTGTCCGTGATAAGTTCGCGGGTTTTGGAGAGGACGCTTCAAACTTTACTTCGACTCTTACGGAAGAAGAGCGCAGAGAGTTAGCAAAAGCACAGGTTGCAGAAGCTAAGAATAAAACTGAAAACTATTTAAGTGATGCTCTTAAAAAGCAAAAAGAGCGAATTGAGTTTTTACAGAGTGAAGAGGGTCAAAAGTTTCTTGAAGGGCAGGATGCCATTGATCGACAGCAAATCACGCGTGAATTAGAACTCAAACAGTTTGAAAAAGAAGAACGCGCTCGCATCCAAGCGGAAACCGCTCCTGCTCCTAAACAAGTCACCGTAGACGACGACATGAAAAAAGGCATGAGTTCACTCATGGACTTCTTCCGCAATATTGATGGCGGCAAGATGGCTCAAGGAGCTCTTACAGTTGGAGGCACTGCGTTGATAGGTGCTTCACTTATGCCCCGTGTCGCTGAAGCTCAAAAAAACATTGAAGAAGGAAAACCCGTCGTACCTTCTGTATTAGAACAGGCCGGACAATTTATACTCGAAGAAAGTCCTGTCGGAATAATGCAAGCAGGTGTCGAAGTCGGTAAAGAAGTAATGGGAGCCGCGCTAGAACCTGTGGCAAAAGAAATTGAAGAACAAGCCGAAGAAGCTGGCTTACGTGACGACATTGAGGGACAGATGTCCCGAATGTTTGGAATCCAATGAGGAGAATAAAATGAAAGATATTATGAACTCAGATAAACAAACTGTAGATACTAATGTTGGAGAAACTAATCTCTATCGTGAAGGTCTGGAGTTTGATACGCAAGCAAAAACTGACGTTCTAACAGAAGACGCACCTAAAGTTCAAACTAAAACAACGGTAGATGCTTCTCTGTTCACAATGGCAGACGATACTTCCTTATACGGCTAACAAGGTAGATTACTATGGCTGAAGAGGGCTTCCTTCAAGCTCCGGATGACGGTCAGGTCGAGGTTCTCGATGTTGACGAACAAATGCCGGGGCTAGCAGGCTATATCCATAATCGTTTTCAAGATTCGGAAAATGGACGTCGTACATTTGAACAGCGGTGGCTTCAAGCGTACAAAAACTTCCGTGGAATCTACGACTCGTCTACACAGTATCGTGACTCTGAAAGATCTAAAGTCTTTATTAAAATCACGAAGACTAAAGTTTTAGCGGCATACGGTCAAATTGTAGACATTTTGTTTGTGAACAAAAAGTTTCCAATCGTAGTTGAACACACTCCTGTGCCTGACGGTATCGTGGAGTTTGCACACCTTAAAACACCTGCGGATGAATTACAAAGTCCTTTTGGTTTTGCTGGTGATGGGCTAGATTTAGAACCCGGTGCTACTGAGGTTAATTTCGGCAAGTACCAAAAAATGGCGGATCAGCTCTCAGCAGGCCCGTCGCTAGTAGGAGAGCCCCAGTTTTCTCCAGCGGCTGAGGCGGCACGTGCGTTAGAAAAGCATATTCACGACCAGCTTTTGGACACAAACGCGGTCAATGTATTACGTAACGCTATCTTTGAGTCGTGCCTTCTCGGTACGGGGATTGTAAAAGGACCGTTTAATCATTACAAGCGCATTCACAGTTGGGAACGTGGCGAAGACGGACAACGTGTGTACAACCCTACTGAGGACTTAGTTCCTCGTCTTGAACATGTTTCAGCTTGGGACTTCCATCCGGACCCTTCAGCTACAAGTCTTGAAGATTGTGAATATGTAATTCAACGTCATAGGATGAATCGCCAACAAATTCGTAATTTGATGAATCGTCCATTCTTTAACGCGACGGCAATAGAAAACACACTTTTAAAAGGACCCAACTACGAAGACAAGTATTATGAAGATACGATCAGAGAAGACGATACGGAGCCATACTATCAAGAAAACCGTTTTGAATTGTTTGAGTATTGGGGTGTTTTAGATGCTAAACTTGCTCGTGAAGTCGGGATGGATTTACCTGAGACTGTTTCAGAGTTAGATCAAGTACAAATTAACGCGTGGGTCTGTGGCACTGAAGTTTTACGTTGTGTGCTCAATCCTTTTACTCCCGCTCGAATTCCATACCACTGCTTTCCGTATGAAGTTAACCCCTACCAGATTTGGGGCGTTGGCGTTGCGGAAAACATGGAAGATGCCCAAATGCTTATGAACGGTCATGTTCGTATGGCGATTGACAACTTAGCATTAGCGGGCAACCTTGTTTTTGATGTGGACGAAGCATCTCTTGTTCCCGGACAAAACTTTGAAATCTTTCCCGGTAAAGTGTTCAGACGCCAGTCGGGGGTAACAGGCACAGCAATCAACGGGCTTAAATTTCCTAATACTGCACCTGAAAACATTCAAATGTATCAAATTGCTCGTCAGCTTTCAGATGAAGAAACTGGCATCCCGAGCGTTTTGCACGGACAAACGGGTGTTACAGGTACAGGTAGAACGTCTTCTGGGTTGTCTATGTTAATGAGTGCCGGAACGATGTCCGTAAAAACTGTTATCAAAAACATTGATGACTATCTTCTTAAACCGCTTGGTGAAGCATACTTTCAATGGAATATGCAGTACAACGAGAAGGCCCCTGATATCGTCGGAGATCTAAGTATTAAGCCTCGGGGTACCTCGGCCGTCATGCAAAAAGAAGTTCGCTCACAGAGGCTTACAACGCTTCTCCAGACGGTTGCGAATCCAATGCTCGCACCGTTTATTAAATTACCCAATCTTGTCAAAGAATTGGCAATCTCTCAGGACATTGATCCGGAAGAGCTGGTAAATGATGTAAATGAAGCACAACTCTACGCAAAAGTACTACAAGGACTTCAAAATGCTCAACAAGGAACAGGCCCAGAAGGTGGGCCCGCTAGTGCACCACCCGCAGGCATGGGAAGCCCTGACCAATTACCTGATGGACCTCCACCAAGTGACGCTTCGGGGGTTGGTGACGGCACAATCGGAACGGGAAATGTTCCAGTTGCAGGGGAAGATGGTTTTACTGGAAACCCTCCTGAACCTCAAATCTAACCACCAAGCAGTGGTAGACGCGGAGAAATAATAACAAATGGCTAACTTTAATACAGGTAGTGGTGGGGGTTCCGCAGGAGATTTTGATGATTCTTTCAATGAAGCGATGGGCTATTCCGGTGGAAGTAATGACCAAAATGATGGCGGTGGAGGCGGCGGTCGTGGGGGTTCTGGTGCTGAAGTTGACATTAATATGGGAATTGTTGGCGAAGGTGCGGATAGACAAGATGAGCAAATGGATGAGCTCGACCGCATCTCTGACCTGTTTGATCGTCTAGACGTTGCCTACGAAAAAGCTAATCGAGGTAACTGGGCTAACTCCATAAGAGATTACACGGTGCTTAACGCTGACATGGAAGTTATGAACTTTGATCCTCGAGGTTCTCGTGTCGGTGCAGAAGAGGCCGCATTCTTAGCAGGAGCGATTGGATTTGACGAGCTCGAATCAGAACTTCAGTCAAAAATTCCATCATATGAAGAAGGTCTTAGCGGCAGTTTACAAAAGCTTGGAACTAACCTTGCGGAAGGCGTTGCATCCCGTTTTGGTACGAGCGTAACTCGAGACTATATTGTTTCGCCGGCAGGTGAGGGGTACATCGGAAAAGTATTTGACGACTTTGAGTTTACTGATTTTGTTGGAAATGTCATTGGAATGGCTGTTCCCGGAGGAGCAAAAGTAGATAGAGCTCTTGCGACGGATATTACTGGACGCGAACAAGGGGCAATGGACTACGCTTACGCATCTACAGCTTTTGGAGAAAGTGCTTCTTTGTTATCACCGCAAGCGAGAGAGTCTCAAATAATTGCGGCACGAGAAGCGATGGAAGCACGAAGAGAGTTAGGAGGCGGCGACCCCGAGTACGCACAAGCAGTAACAAGAGCAAATCCTCTTGCATTAGCCGCTACACGGCCTTTCAGGTCGTCTCTTCGTCCTCTCTTTATGCGAGCAGTAGGCCCTTCTATTTATCCGAGTGCATATGAAATGGTTGACAGCGCATTTGATTCCCTCTTCAAAGAAGGTGGTGAAGTTAAAAAGAAAGCAAACGGTGGAACGGCGTACGATTCTCAGATGGACAAGATGATGTCTGCGAAACCTCGTCCTATGTTTGACCCTGTTGCTGTGAAGAAAAACCCCGAAGCATTTATGAAGAACCCTATGAAAGCGGGATCTTCTGTTGAACTACAAGAAATGTATGCTTACAACCAAGCGGTGCTGGACCTCGCCGACCGCCCCCTGCGGGTTCAAGAAGGTATGCAAGTGGGACAACCCCAAGGACAGCCTTCGGGTGACGGCCCTGTCGGGTTTGTGGGCAAGAAAAAACCAGAAAATTTACCAGAGAGTAAAACCGTTGCTGATGACGTTCCTCTCGACGTTGAAGAAGGTACGTTTATTATTAACGCGGCCGCAGTCGAGTTCGCCGGATCAGAAGACATTAAAAAAATGATTCTTCAGGCTATAGATGAAGCAAGACGCCAAGGTGTTGACATTTCTGGAGATGAGAATAAAATAGACAGAGAGAATGCTGTATCTTTATTAGTCTCAGAGGGTGAGGTTGTAATTCCTCCTTTGCTTGCTGAGATCATCGGCTACGACAGATTAAATAAGATCAACAATCGCGGCAAAGCGGAAGTTGAAGAACGTGTCGAAGAGAACGGCCAAAGCCCCGAAGCTGAAGCACTCGATGAACAGCCACAAAATCCTTCGGAAGGGATGCTGGTAGCTTATGATGGCGGAAAAATGGCTAAAGGTGGTAAAACGCCTAAAGATGCAGACTTTAACCCCAATCTGTCTGACAGAGAAATTGAGCAGTTTGGCGGCCTTCTCAAAAAGTTTAGAGATGACAGTGCCCGTATATATGATGATCCTAACGAAGAAAACGCCCTTTTTACTGGGGACTCTCTTCTTAAATTTTCAGCGTACTTAAACGAAATAGCCCCTAGAATTGCCAAAGGCTATGAAAAAGAATTTTATAACGAAATGATGTCAAACGCTTTAATGAATTCAGATAGATCAGCTAGAGAACAGTTTGATTACTTTAACAAATCAGAATACTCAAATTACGATGATAGGGACATATCTCCACGCCCTTACATCAAGTATACAGAAAAGAACCCGGACAAATACAAAGTAAGTAATCCAACTGGGTTTTTAAGGTCTTAAACGGCTACCCTGCAATCCCGCAGGCCCCGTGAATACACTACGGCTACCCTCAGCCATGAGGCCCCGTGAGATAGGAGACTAAAATGGCAAAATCACGCGGACATCGCGCAAATAAGGCAAACGATTCTTTCGGAACAATCAATAACGATAAATTATATCGTGGAAAATATCGAGAAGAAGTTTACCAAGATGAAGACGAAACAGTAGAAGCACAGGACCCCTCGCAAGAAGAAGAGGCTACTCCTAAGCAAGAAACTAGCTTCGCAGAACCAAAAGAAGGTTCTGACACAGACTACAAGAAACGATACGACGATTTAAAACGTCACTACGATACAAAACTTGAAGAGTGGAAGCAAGAACGACAAGAACTTGCAGAAGCTAGACAAGCGGGCAAAGACAGCGGACTGTCAGCTTCAGAACTTCCCAAAACTCCAGAAGACTTGGAGGAGTTTAAAGCAAAGTATCCGGATGTTTATGCAATCGTAGAAACAGTTTCTTCTTTGCAAGCAGAAAACAAGCTAAAAGAATTAAAAGAAGAGGTTGACTCTTTAAAAGGTAAAGAGAAAAATCTTAAAATTCAATCAGCGTATAAAGAACTGCTAGCAAAGCATCCGGACTTTAATGACTTGAAAACTGATGAGAAGTTTTTAATGTGGCTCGACGAGCAACCTGAATCTATCTCAGACGGAATTTACAAGAACAACACGGATGCAGTCTGGGCATCAAGGGTAGTAGACCTATATAAATCAGACATGGGTTTAACTACTAAAAAACGCAAATCCGCAAAAAATGAAGACCCAGCCGCCGCAGTTACACGCTCAACTGCGAAAGATGTGGCTGACGAAGCTCCAACAGATAAGAAGATCTGGAAGGCTTCAGAAATCGGTAGGCTAAAACCGTGGCAATTTGAAAAACTCGAAGCTGAGATTGACGCCGCGAAAGTAGAAGGCCGTATCGATTACAGAGCATAATCTTAATAGCGACCTAACTATCTCATAAGGAAGGGTATTAACATGGCTTTTAATAGCGCATCAGGTTATAACAACCTGCCTTCAGGGAACTTTACTCCTGAGATTTTTTCTCAGAAAGTCCTGAAGTTTTTCCGTCGTGCGTCGGTAGTCGAAGATATCACCAACACTGATTACGCTGGTGAAATTGAAAACTTCGGCGATACTGTTCGCATTATCAAAGAACCTACAATCACTGTATCTTCTTACTCACGCGGTGCTGTGGTCAATCCACAAGACCTCGCTGACGATCAGATTACAATGGTTGTTGACCAAGCGAATGCTTTCGCGTTCAAGATTGACGACATCGAAGAACGTCAGTCACACGTCAATTTTGAGGCGTTGGCTACATCTTCTGGTGCGTTCTCTTTGAAACGTAAGTACGATGCTAACGTCCTTCAAGCGATGGCTGATGGTGCTGGTCTTACAGGTGGCGCGGCTACTTTTGGATCTGCGTCAGCTCCTATTGACATCACTGGTTCCGGCAACGAAGACGCCGCTGTTAACTTAATGTTGGCAATTGCACGTGCAATGGATGATAACTCAATTCCTGAGGAAAATCGTTGGTTTGTAGCACCTCCTATTTTCTGGGAAAACTTGTTTAAAGCAGGTGCTAAATTTGCTGAAGTGCAGGTCACTGGTGATGCGACTTCACCTCTTCGTAACGGTCTCGTTATGCAGGGCAACATCGCTGGCATGAACTGCTACAAAACAACTGCACTAAACAACTCTGGTACTGACGTTGTGACTATCACTTCACAGGACACTACAAACGACTTCGTAGTTCTCGCGGGTCACATGTCTTCTACAGCGACTGCATCGCACATCGCTAAAACAGAAGTTGTTCGTTCAACTGAAACATTTAGCGACATCGTTCGTGGTCTGCACGTATTCGGCCGTAAAGTTTTACGTCCAGAAGCGTTGGCTGTTGGCGTTGTTAAAACTGACTAAGGGAGACTAAATAATGGCTACATATACTGTTACTGGTGCCGTTGCGGGAGTCCCCCTCGGCATTAAACCTCAAATTGTTGAAGTCGTTTTAGATTTCTCGTCTACCAGCTTGACTACTTCTGACTCAGTTGAAGTAATAGAGATGAAAGCTAATACTCTTGTGTTAGCGGCAGGCGTTGAAGTTCTTACGGTGGCATCAACTGGATCTCCAGTTCTTGACCTCGGTGACGATACTGATGATGATCTATACGTTGCGGCTCTAGATGGCACTGCCACTGGGCACGAAATCAACAATGCCGCAGGCACAATGAAGCTATACACAGCGGCTGACACTATCGATTTGATTGCTAATACAGCAACTTTCGACGGTAAAGTCCGTGTATTTGCTGTTATCGCGGAACTCGGCACTGCCGAAACTGCGGCAACATTTGCCTAAATAAGTCGGGGCCTTTGGGCCCCTTCTTTACGTCAACATCTTACGGGGTGTTGACATAAAGAGTTTCATAGTTTACGATCTCATCAACACCCGCCGGGGGTAAACCCATATGCAACACTTAGGTTATACAGAACGATTTGCTAAAGCTCGAGCGGCAATGGCTAAAGGTGGCAAGTCAAAAACAAAAAGCAAAGGTAAGATATGTCCAGAAGGAAAAGCTTGGGCAAAACGCACCTTTGATACATACCCGTCAGCATATGCAAACCTAGCCGCATCAAAGTACTGTAAAGACCCCAACTACGCTAAAAAGTCCAAAGGTGGTAAGCGTAGGGGTAGGTAATGAAAAAAGACCCCAAAGCAGGAACAGGTAAAAAACCTAAAGGTAGTAGTCGTAGACTGTACACAGACGAAAATCCTAAAGATACAGTTCCAATAAAATACGCTACTGTGCAAGATGCACGAAACACAGTAAAACGTGTTAAAAATAGCGGTAAATCTTTTGCACGTAAAATACAGATACTTACCGTTGTTGAGCAACGTGCTAAGGTAGCTGGTAAAACAGAGCAAGCTAAAATAGCAAAACGCGGTAAAGAAGCAATTAGACGCGCACGTAAAAAGGCATAATATGGGACAGCTTAAACAGTGGTTAAAACAAGAGTGGGTCCGTATTGGAACAGACGGTAAAGTAAAAGGGCCTTGTGGAACATCCAAAGATAAGAAAAACCCTGATCGTTGTCTACCCAAAAAGAAAGCGCAAAGTTTGTCCCAAAGCGAGAGAGCTAAAACTGCCCGTAAGAAAAAGGCGGCAGGTGCCAAGGGTAAAACTGTTGTAGCTAATACAAGGCGAGCAAAAGTAAGGACCGGACGTGGCAAGACGAAAAAACGTTAGTCTATCTGTTAAACGGGGTGAAAAGCGTTCTGTAAAGCAGGGTGCTGGACTCACCGCAAAAGGTCGTGCTAAATACAATAGAGAGACAGGGTCAAACTTAAAAGCTCCCGTAACAGGTAAAGTAAAACCGGGAAGTAAGGCCGCTAAACGACGTAAGAGTTTTTGTGCTCGTTCTAAGAACTGGAAAGGGGAGCGGGGTCTTGCGGCTCGGCGTAGATGGAAATGTTAATGAAATACGATATGGTATCTCTAGAGGACCAGCTTATTACACATGAAGGTCTTGAATTAAAGCCATACCAATGCACTGCCGACAAGCTAACTATTGGAGTAGGTCGTAACATTGAAGATCGTGGTATTACAGAAGACGAGGCGCGGTATCTTCTTAAGAACGATATCAAGATCGTAGAAGATGAATTACTTAGTAAAAAGCCGATGGTTGCTGAACTTGATGCTGTTCGTCAGCGGGTGCTTGTAGACATGGGCTTTAATCTAGGCATTCCAACTTTGCTTAAGTTTCAAAACATGTGGTTAGCTATTGAGCAAGAAGACTTTATTCAAGCTAGTATTGAAATGATGGATAGCCGCTGGGCGCGTCAGGTTGGACAACGAGCACATAAACTATCAGAAGCTATGCGTATCGGTGAGTGGCCCTAATGCCTATTTTAGATGGAACAACTGCTAAAATAAGAAGTATAGGGGTTAAGTTAACATCAACGAACCAAACTACTGTTTATACTTGTCCATCAAACTACACGGGCGTAATAAAGTTAATTCACGTAGGAAACATAGCTGGTAGTAATGCCGACATAACTTTGGAGTGGACAGACAGTTCTGCTTCTGCAACTTACAAGATTACTAATACTACAACAGTAAATACAAAACTTTATCTACAATTATCAGAGGGGTTTTTTATTTTTAATGCTGGAGACACTTTAAAAGCAACTGCATCTAGTGCTGATGCTCTTGATGTAATTGTTTCTGTAGAAGAGTTGTTTACACCCGGAGTAACTTAAATGACGTATTTACAATTGGTAAACGCTGTTTTATTAGAACTAAATGAGGTTGTAATTACATCTGTTGCTTCTACACGAGGCATTCAAAGTGCTGTAAAAGATTTGATTAATAAAGCACAAAAAGATATTATTAATTCAGAGGTTGAGTGGCCTTTTACTTATTCATCAAATACCATAACAACATCCTCCGGCACTGGAGAGTATAGTCTTCAGACTGACTTAAAAACCCTAAATGAAGACTCTGTAATACTTAATCCGGGCGGCACTAAGTCTCTTAAGTTACTTAAGTTTTTAAGCTATGATGAGTACAACCAATCTTATTTAGCACTTAATAGTGATCCCGGGGATGATCATTTAGCTGAACCTGAGAGGTTCTATCTCACTCCAGATTTAAAGTTGGGTTTATACCCAGAGCCAAATGCTACATACACAATTAATTACGAGTACTACGCTACTCACAGTGATTTAAGTGCTAACACCGATACCCCAATAATTCCAGAACGTTTTCACGATGTTATTGTGAACAGAGCTAAATACTATGCTTACGTATTACGTTCAGATTTGCAGTCTGCCCAACTAACAGAACGAGATTACAAAGAAGGTTTAGCCCGAATGAGAGTTGAACTTATTAACCGTAAAGATTACTTTAGAGCCGTATAATGCCAGATACTTCTGCTATCAGTCCTTATGTAGTTAGGTTGTCGGGTGGTTTAATTTTAAATAAAGATACGTTTTCTTTGCCACCCGGTGCGGCGTTAGAGCTACAAAACTTTGAACCTGACATAGCGGGGGGCTATCGTCGTTTAAATGGTTTTACTAAGTTTAATACCAACATAGTCCCGCAGACTTCTGCCTCAACAGAAAAAATACTAGGCATTGCAATCTATAAAACAAAAGTTGTTGCATCGCGTGGTGAAAAAGTATTTACGGGAACAAGCGGGTCCGGTAGCTGGACTGAAATTGACAGTGGCAGAACAAGTGCTGGACGGTATGATTTTGCTGTATTTAATTTTGATGGGACAGAAAAGATAGTTTGGTGTGACGGTGCTAATCGTGCATCTATTTACAATGACTCATCCGTAACAGACATAAGTGCGTCTCCCGCTCCGAGTAACCCTTCTCTTTGTGCAGTATTTAAATCACATTTGTTTTTATCTGGTGCATCTGCTAATCCGTCTGAAGTCTTTTTTAGCGCACCATTTGATCCAACAGATTTCACGCCCGCTAGTGGCGGCGGATCATTTAGAACTGAAAGCCCTGTCGTTAAGTTACGAGTGTTTCGGGATAGGCTCATAGTATTTTGTAAAGATGAGATATATCAACTGGCAGGAGAGTCTGTTGCTAACTTTCAGCTTGCACCCATCACGCGTAAGATAGGGTGTTCAGATGGGTTTAGTGTCCAAGAAATTGGCGGTGATTTAATCTTTCTAGCACCAGACGGTTTACGTACGGTAGCTGGTACAGAAAAAATTGGTGATACAGAATTAGGCACTGTGTCTAAACAAATACAAACTAGATTAGATGGTATTTCTTTAGAACGTATTTCATCTTTAGTAATTAGAGAAAAATCACAGTATCGACTGTTTTTTCCTACCGATGATGGTCCGACCGCTAAAGCCGCTGGTGTAATAGGCGTAATAAAAGCCGGGGAACAAGGCGGTATAGGTTTTGAGTACGCTGACTTAATAGGTCTAAAGCCTACGTATGCAACTTCTGGTTTTATTAGTAATGTAGAGACAATACTACATGCAGGATACGACCACTACGTTCATCAACAAGAATCGGGTAACACTTTTGACGGAACAAATATAAAAGCTATTTACCGTTCTCCTGATCATACGATGGGAGATCCCGGTTTACGAAAGTCTATGCAACGTGTGATTTGGAACTACACTAACGAAGGGGGTGTAAACACCTCATTCAGATTGCTTTACGACTTTGACGCGGCAGATGTTCCACAGCCTGATCCTTACGATTTAGCTATTGGTGGTGCTTTTGCAATATACGGTGCTACACAATCTACGTATAGCACTGCAACTTATGGTGCGTCAGGAGCACCTCTAGCACGACAAACGGTTGAAGGTGGCGGCTTTGTAGTCGGTTTACGTTTAGAAGATACCGCAGGGGTTGATCCCATTTCTATAAAAGGCTATCAAATTGAATTTACTCCCGGAGGAAGAAGATAATGGCGGGATACACTAGGCAGTCCTCGTATTCTGACGGCGACACTATAACAGCGGCACACTCAAATGATGAGTTTAATCAGGTTCTTTCCGCTTTTAATAATTCTACTGGACATAAGCACGATGGGACAGCGGCTGAAGGACCTGTGATTGGTCTAATAGGCGACCCGGGTGTAACTACACCTCTAAATAAAGTCGTAGTAGACAACACCAATAATCGAGTAGGTGTGTTCGTAGATGCGGGCGGTGCGGGTTCTACTGTAGAACAGGTTCGTTTTCAAGATGGAGCAATTGTTCCCGTTACAAGTAACGATGTGGATTTAGGCACTAGTTCTGTAGAATTTAAAGATGCGTTCTTTGATGGCACTGTGACCACAGACGCGCTTGTAGCAGACACAGCAAACATAGATGGGGGTTCTGTAGACGGAATCACATTAGGTACAAACAGTGCTGTAACACAGGCTGTCATTGATAACATCAATATCAACGGTGCAACAATAGGACACACCAGTGACACCGACTTGATGACTCTAGCCTCTGGTATAGTTACCGTTGCTGGTGAAGTTAGTATGACTACGTTAGATATTGGCGGCACCAACATTACTTCTACTGCCGCTGAACTTAATATTTTAGACGGTAATACATCTTCTAGTAGTGTTACAGTAGTAGATGCCGATCAGCTTATCCTGAATGATAGCGGCACAATGAAACAAATAACTGCCGCTGATTTAAAAACATACACAGGTGGTGCGATTACATCAGTAGGTGCCGTAGACTCTGGGTCAATAACAAGTGGTTTTGGAAACATTGACACTGGGTCAAGTACTATTACCACTACCGGGGCTATTACCGGAGGTTCCGTAACCGCCGATGATGTAGCTTTAGATGGCAAAGTCATTACTTTAACTGGTTCTACAGGCGATACTGCAACACTAACAGCAGGAACAAATGGTACGTTAGATATTGCGACCACAGATGCTGATGCCGCCGCCGCTAATATAACTATAACAGCCGACGGAACGGCAGAGCTTGCGGGCACTACAGTAACACTCAACTCTAGTGGTGGGGTTGTACTTGATGCGGATGGCGGAACTATAACGTTTTCTGATGGAGGTTCGTCGTTAGGAACTGTAACATCCAGCGGGTTTACTGGTAATGTCGTTGGAAATGTAACTGGTAATATTAACGGTAATTTAACGGGCACTCTTCAAACTGCGGCACAGACAAACGTAACATCAGTTGGTGCGCTTGATGGGGGATCAATAACTAGTAACTTTGGTAATATTAACAATGGTTCTAGCACGATCACTACAACAGGAGCAATCACTGGTGGCTCTGTAACTGCTGATGATGTAGCCATTGATGGTAAAGTAATTACTCTTACTGGCTCTACCGATGACACCGCTACAATTACTGCTGGTACAAATGGCACATTAGCAATTACCACAACTGATACTGCCGCCGCCGCCGCTAACATTTCAATTACCGCTGATGGTACAGCAGAACTTGCAGGTACAACAGTTACGCTCAACTCTAGTGGTGGAGTTACGCTAGACGCTGATGGTGGTACAATTACTTTTGCTGACGGGGGTGCCTCATTAGGCACTGTAACATCAGATGGATTTACGGGTAACGTTGTCGGAAACGTAACTGGTAATATCAACGGTAATTTAACGGGTACTCTTCAAACTGCGGCACAAACTAACATTACTTCAGTAGGAGCGTTAGACGGTGGTTCTATTACAAGCGGCTTTGGTGCTATAAACAACGGTGCTAGTGCTATCACTACTACGGGTGTAATTACTGGTGGCACTGTTGAGGCTACTGGAGATACCTCTGCTGGCGACAATGCGGCAATCGGATTCACTGCCGCAGAGGGGCTGATTTTAACCGGACAGGGATCTTCAACAGACGTAACCATTAAGAATGATGCAGACGGCACTGTAGCGTCTATTGCTACTGGTACAACAGTCTTCACCATGAATGATGATGTGACTGTAGTCGGACGGGCTGTTGGCAGTACTATTACTGCTGAGAATGATGCGACTTACGATCTTGCTGTAGGCAATAATTTTACGACCACAACATCAGGGGATGTCACGCTAACCTTTTCTAACGTCGCCGCTGGTCAATCTGGCTGTATTAAGTTTGTAAACGATTCGAATCGCTCAGTCTCGGCTGATACCCCTGTTGCAATTAACGCTAGTGTATTAACCTCTCTTAGTACAACAGGCACTTACTTTTTAACGTATTACGTCACTGCGGCTAGTGGAGCCAACACTATCCTCGTCGGGGCGACAGCCATACTGACTTAGGGGCGAACTATGAGCATAATCCAAGCGGCAGGGGCAGGAGAAGCGGCAACAGCATTTTATCCGTTTGAAATCAGCAACTCCTTGCGCTTTAACGATGATGACAGTGCATACCTAAACTTCACAGCAGGAACACCAACTAATCGAAAAAAATTTACATTTTCTTGTTGGGTTAAACGAGGATTAGTTAATTCAACTGCTGAAAAAGGTTTGTTCGCCGCGGGGACGGATAACAGCAACCACACCAATTTTGGATTTGGCACTGATACCGATATGTTGCAATTTCAACACAGACCCGGTGATGCGAGTGGCGGTCATGTGTTCTACAGAAGCACTACAAAATATTCAGACCCAAGTGCTTGGTACAATATTGTTCTTGAAATAGACACAACTCAGGGAACCGCAAGCAATCGCATAAAGGTGTATGTGAATGGCGTTCAAGATACAACTTTTGTTCTTCAAAGTAGTAAAGACGAAATTCAACAAAATGAAGAATTTGAAATTAATCAATCGGGCAAATTGCATGTGGTTGGAGCTAGAAAAATAGCAAGTATTGATTCGTTTTTTGACGGCTACCTAACCGAAGTTAATTTTATCGACGGTACAGCTTTAGATAAAGATTCTTTCGGTGAAACAAAAGAAGGTATTTGGATACCCAAAGACACTTCTGGGCTAGCCTTCGGAAACAACGGATTTAGGCTTCAGTTCAAAAATTCATCTGTCGGATCAGCATCGTCTAGTACGGTCGGTGCAGATACATCTGGAAAAAATAATCATTTTGATTCTAGTAATGGACTTGCTACGACAGATAACATGACTGACTCTCCGACAGACAATCACGCTACCCTCAATCCATCTAGTAATCCTATGGGCGCAACTTTATCTGATGGAAATCTTAAAGCAGTCAATGTTCAAAATGACAAGTGTTATTTTTCAACAATAGCCATGAAAGATAATAAGTATTATTTTGAAGTCACTTTGACGAATCAGGGCAACCGCAACTTAATCGGTATAATTAACTCAGACGTTAAGCCCCATACTACTGCTCCGACCACAGACTCTATATCGATGTACGCTCAACAGGGAAATGACAGGGATAGAGACGAAAACGGCGAAGGCTCAAGTAGTTCCACTGGAATTTGGTCAACCGGAAATGTAATTACATTCGCAGTAGATTTAACCACAGGAAAAATTTACGTTGGCAAAAATGCCGCGCCTAATACGGCAGGAACACCGAATAAATCAGACTTGAATACCTCGCTTTCATATCTTGTATTTTGTCAAGAATCTGGTTCTTCTGTCTCTACAAATACCTTTAACTTTGGTCAGTCATCTTTCGCTCACACAGTACCTTCTGGCTACACTGCACTCAGCACCGCCAATCTGCCTAACCCTGCCATTGACCCAGCGCAGGGAGAAAATCCTACGGAATATTTCAACACACTCATTGAGACAGGAAATACTGCCACAAGCAGGGCTTTCACAGGTGCAGGATTCCAGCCAGATTGGTTGTGGTCAAAATCAAGAACTGCATCAAGGAGTCACGCCTTATTTGATTCAGTGCGAGGTGTAACGCAGTATCTTGCGACAGATTCGCCAGCGGATGAATTACCATCGCCTAGTTCTGGTTTTCTCAGTAGCTTTGATGCAGACGGCTTCACTGCTACGCAAGGCTCATCAAATTTTCAAAATTTAAATAACAACAATGAAAAATACGTTTATTGGTTGTGGAGAGCGGGCGGTGCGCCAAGTGCTACCAACTCCGCAGGGGCGGGTGCTATACCGACTGCAGGAAGCGTAAAAATCGATGGCGCAAATTTAGGTACAGCACTTGCGGGTACCATTGCGGCAACAAGGCTTTCAGCAAACACCGAAGCTGGTTTTAGCGTTATCACCTATACGGGGAATGGATCGAACAATGCGACGGTGGCCCACGGGCTTAATGCTGTCCCCGAATGGGTCTTTACGAAAGCTAGAACTAACGGAACAGACAGGTGGGCGGTGTTTCATTCTGGGTTGACGAACAATGAACACTTTATAGAGCTTAATTTGTCTGGGGGACAAACAAGCGGCAACACTAGGTTCGGATCAAATGCCCCGACATCAAGTGTTATGAATTTAGGATACGCAGGATCAACGAATACAGATTTAATGACTTACGTTATGTATGCGTTTGCGCCAAAAGAAGGTTTCTCAAAGTTTGGAATCTATGATGAGAATGTAATCGGGAGCGATTACGATAACACCTCCCCGTTTGTTTACACCGGATTCAGACCCGCATGGTTGATGATCAAAGGAACAGATGATGGGCGAGATTGGGTGATTTACGACAACAAGCGTACTCCCGATGATGGCGTATATCTTAGGGCAAACGAACCGGGCACAGAACAAACAGACGCAACCAATCATGATGTTTCATTTTTAAGTAACGGCTTTAAGATTCGTGGTGGTTCCGGTGATATAAACACAACGAATGAATCGTATATTTACATGGCGTTCGCAGACCAACCATTTAAGTTCGCCAACGGAGGAACCGAATAATGTGGAAATTAGGCGATGTAATTATCCGCGAAGGTAAGTCATTCACTGATAATAATGGTGTTACGCATCCGGGGGTGTGGGCAAGGTGGACAGACGATAAGAAAAAAGCTATGGGACTGACCTTTGTTGCTGACCCAAAAACACACGACAATCGTTTTTACTGGGGGTGGAATGCTGATGAAACGTCACTCATCGAAAGGAACATCGCAGATGTCAACGAGGTTGATGATGACGGAAAGCCGATCCTTGATGGAGACGGAAAGCAACTCGTCACCCTCGGACTCAAGTCAATTGCAATCACAAAAACAAAAGAAACAGCGAGAGGAAAACTATCGCAATCTGACTGGATGGTCATACGTCAAGTCGATGAAGGAAGCTCGATACCAAGTACCGTTGGAGATTACCGAAAGGCTGTCCGCGATAAATGCAAAGCTATCGAAGATGCGATAACTGCTTGCGACACATTAGCAAAGTTTATGGCTCTACACGAAACGCCTGTAGATAGTAACGGTTATCGAACGGGGAATGCACCTATCAACGATTGGCCTGAAGAAATTTAAATGAAAAATACATTACTTAAAGCACTTGTAAAATACGCAGAGGGTAACATCGCAAAGCACAAGGCTAATGTGCATGTGTATTTAAACAACCCCGCAGGTATTGGCGAACACTCTGATATTATGGAAGCTATAGAACAAGAAGTTGAGAAGATAGCTAAGTATGATGAAATGGTCGACGTTATAAAAAAACATTTTAAACGTGAAATGGAATATTATGACTTCATAAAGACGGACGAACTGTGAAGCTACAACAAGAGCATACTTTAGAAATGGAAACAAAACTTCAGTTAGAAAAACATGAAGCTGAGTGTGCCATTCGTTATGGTTATGTGCAAGACAAGCTGGAGGGTCTTGACAAAAGACTGTGGCGATTGGAGGCGATGGTGATGATGTCTACTGTTGCAGTCATTTCTGCTGTTGTCGCACTCATTACGCAGGTGGTGTAATGATTTTTGAAACCATAGCGGCAATTAAAGTAGCCAATGACGCTATCTCAGTTTTGCGACAAATGGCGGGTAACGTACAGTCAATATCTGAAATTGGCCCGTATTTAAGTAAGTTAACTGATGCCGAAGAAGAGTTAAAAGAGAAAGCAGATAAAGGTGATATGGAGTCCTTCTTTGAATTAGAAGACCTCCGTGCTAAAACCAAACAAGTACGTGAATTAATGATATATGCTGGAAGACCCGGCTTACTTCAAGATTGGGATCGACACGTTAGAGTTCAAAAAGAAAGAAGAGAGAATGAGCGTAAAAGAATTGCGTTGGCGAAAGCCCATAGAAAACAACAAATTAAAGAAGTCTTTATTAGTGCTAGTATTATACTCGGCACTCTTTGTGCCGTTGGGATATTTATTTACGCACTAGTGTGGTTTGTAAACTTTAAAGGTAAATTGTGATTACGTGGTTTATGGTTGTGATTATTGCGATGGACACAGGAGTTAAGTACTTTCCAAACGGAGTGTACACAACAATGGCTAAGTGTTTTGAAGCCAGAGAGGTGTTTATGAAAACTGCACCTCAACCTAAAATTAACTATGAGGCAGTATGTATCCAAACGGATAAGCTGAAAATATAATGTGGATAGTAGTCGGAATGCTGTATACGTTTATCCAACCGGGAGTTATGCAGTTACATGTAGTAAAAGAGTATGAAACTCCCCAGCAATGCTGGATGGAGGCCAAAGAAATTATGGGTGATTCAATTAGTCCTGACCATATGGCATGTATACCTCAGTTTAAACCTATAGAAGAAAGTGAAGAAGTTACAAAACTGCAAGGCATTTTGACATGATATGGGGAACTGTATTAGGCGGTGTTGTTGATTTAGCTACTGGCTGGATTAAAGGTAAAGCAGAAGAGCATAAAATTAAACACGAAGTAAAGCTAGAAAAGCTACGCACAGATGCTGATTGGGAAGCACGGATGGCGGATGCTACTAAGTCTAGCTGGAAAGATGAATACCTTATAATACTTCTTACCTTACCGCTATGGTCATTAGCCTATGCTGTAACCTTTGATTCTCCCGAAGTAATCGAGCGAGTCAAACATGCATTTGTGGTATTGGCAGAGTTGCCCGAATACTATCAGTACTTACTCTATGCGGCAGTCCTTGCCTCATTTGGGTTGAAAATAAAAGACATGGTTAAGAAATAAGGAGATCACTATGACTGAAGAAAAAAAGCATACATGTTGTCACGATCATGCAGATGGAGAAGATCATCAGCACGAGGAGGGGCATGAGTGTTGCCATGAACATGAGCATGAAGATGCAGAGGAAGAAAACGAGTGAATTGTTGGCATTGCGGCACAGAATTAATTTGGGGCGGGGACGCAGATATTGAGCTAGACGAAAGCCCCGATTACTCAATCGTGACAAACTTATCCTGTCCAGAGTGTAATGCATTTGTCGAAGTGTACCTTCCCAGAGAGGAAACGGAATGAGTTTTGCTACGGTAGTAGAGATGGTGTTACAGCACGAAGGGGGTTACGTAAATCATTCCGATGATCCCGGTGGAGAAACACAATATGGGATATCGAAAAGAGCGTACCCGAATCTTGACATCAAGTCTCTTACGGAGGAAGAGGCGGCAGACATATACAAGCGTGATTACTGGGATCGTATCAAGGGTGATGATCTGCCTGTTGGTATTGCTTGTGTTGTCATGGATTATGCTGTCAATTCAGGAATCAGCCGTGCATCAAAAGCTCTCCAATCCGCATGTGGACTTGCAAACCCCGATGGCATCATTGGCCCACACACTCTTAACATTGTATGGGCTACTATAAAAAATGATAGCAACGAAATTTTGAATTCGCAAATCGAAAGATTAGTTAATGAAGTCACTAAAAAAAGACAAGAATTTATTCGTGGATTATCTATTTACGAAACATTCGGTAAGGGATGGGAACGCCGTATAGATGAAACACGCAATAAGGCACTGGAGTTAATTTAATGTTTACTGGTTTCACTGAAAGACAAATGAATCGGATTGCTCAAAAGCTTGGGTACTCTGGGCCTATGGATAAGTTCGATGAGTTTTTAGCCAGTGACCCAGCGGCACAAATGAAATTCGACGGTTTAAATAAAAAAATACAGATGCGTATGCAAGTTGGTGGTTTTGTTTCTCCTGCCAGCGTTCCTGTGACTCAACCGACACAGCCTATGCCAGCACAGTTTACACCCACTTATCAATTTTCTGAACAAACAACTCCCGCTCCGGGCGCAACTATATCCGATGTAGCTTCAGCTAGAATGTTAACTCCCGGCCTACCAACGGGTGGGACTACTATCTCACAGACTACACCTGTTGAGCCGGGGCAGTTTATGGATCCCCGGACTGCGGCATTAGCAGGAACTCCTGCCGCACCTGTCACTCAAGCACAGACTGCGGTGTCTACCATGCCCACCGCAACCACTGCGGCAACGACACAAGCACAGACCGTAGCAGATAAGACTGAAGAGGCGTTAGCTAAGACGGCTCCAGCTACAGGAGCAGTATCCCGACAAATGGAGGCGGCACAAACTGATGCAACACAAACAGCAGTAGGCACTATCCCTGCGGCTCAGATTGCCCAAGCAGTAAAAGTAGACCAGCCCCAATCTCGTACGTTACAAGCGGGTGAGCTTGTAGACGGTGTCGCAAACGCACAACAAGCCGCTACGTTTACCGAGCAAGTGCAAGCGGCACAGGCTGATCCTTCAAGTGCGGCTACCGTAAAAGGCCAGCTAGATAACTTAATGGCTGACTTTCAGGGGGGTAACACACCCTCATGGGCGGCAGGAGCATTACGTAATGCGACAGCACAGATGGCGGCTAGAGGGTTGGGTGCATCATCTTTAGCTGGACAGGCATTAGTACAAGCCGCTATGGAAGCATCTTTACCTATTGCACAAGCAGATGCGCAAATCTCCACACAATTTGAACTTAGTAATTTATCTAACAAACAAGCCAGAGCAATGCTTGCGGCACAGCAACGTGCGCAGTTTATGGGACAGGAATTTGATCAGACGTTCCAAGCTCGTGTGGCAAATGCAAGTAAAATTTCTGACATAGCCAATATTAATTTTAACGCCGAACAACAAATTGCTTTAGAAAATGCCCGACTTGCACAAACAGTCGATGTAGAAAACTTGTCTAATAGGCAAGCTCTAGTGCTTGCAGAGTCTGCACAGATAGCAAACTTAGAAGGTGCAAACTTAAATAATCGTCAACAGTCTGCCGTCCAGAATGCGCAAGCTTTTTTACAGATGGACTTGACTAATTTAAGTAATGAACAACAAGCAGAAATGTTCAACGCACAATCTCGTATACAGTCTCTAATGTCTGATCAGGCCGCTGTGAACGCTTCTCGCCAGTTTAACGCATCCTCACAAAATCAAACTGATCAATTCTTTGCTAATTTGCAAAGCTCCATATCTCAATTCAATGCGGGGCAACAAAACGCACAGAATCAATTTAATGCAGATCAAAGCAACGTAATTGGCAGATTCAATACAGAGTTAGAAAATCAAAGAGATCAGTTCAACGCACAAAATCAACTAGTAGTAGAACAAGCTAATGCGACTTGGCGTAGACAAATCGCTACAGCGGATACAGCCGCCGTAAATACTGCCAACCAATTAAACGCACAAGCAATATTAAACATGTCTAACTTAGCGTATTCAAACTTATGGCAAGAGTACCGTGATTTAATGGAGTGGGCGTGGACATCCACAGAGAGTGAGCGAGAGCGAGACTCTGCGATTGCTGTTGCAAAGATTGCGGCAGATGCCAGTAAGTATGGATCAGATAAAAAAGAAGATTCTGCAAACTCTGCGGCTTGGGGTGAGTTTGTCTTTTCGATGATTAAAGGTTGGTAACATGTCAAAAAATATAAATCGTGTCTACAACGAATTTCTCAGAATGGAAAAAGCTCGACAAACTAAAATGGTACGTAAAATGTCCACTTCCTCCACAGGTCTTTTGTCTCGCAGGAATCCTGTTCCAGAGGAAAACGAAGGTGATCAAATTGATAGCATCGTCAGCATGGTGCAAAAAATTCGTAGTTATGGAAAGTCAGAATGAGAAGAGCGCAACCACTAATTGATGCCCCTATACCCGGACAATCTTTAACTAGTGAGCCGGGGGCAAGACCGTGGGAAAACCCAGCAAAATATTCTACTGTTGAAGAGACACTAGAATTTTATATCGATAATCTTTCTCAGCCGCAAAAGATGGCAGAGATGTTAGATAAGATAGAAGAGGGTGCTCCTTTAACTTTGATTGCAGATACCCTGCAAACTATCGGTGTCAACAGGGGGCTACACTCATTAGACGTAGGTATCTTGATTACCCCCGTGCTTATCGAGTTTCTGAAAGCCGCCGCCGAGCAAGCAGAAATCGAGTATGTAGTGGGATCAGAAGCGGAAGACATGGCTAATAACGATGAAGATGAAGCGATGGCAAGAATGGTGGCACGAGAGGTTTTGACAGAAAAGAAACCTGTTGATGACATGATGATGGAAACAGAGGATACACCCGTCCCAGAGGATATGCCAAAAGGGTTAATGTCCAGACGAGGAGAGCAATAACATGGCTTTTAGTTTAGGTGCATTTGGCCGTGGTTTAGCAAAAGCGGCGGTTACAGATAGGACGGGAACGGAAGATCGTATTAACGAACTTGTGGATACTGCGTACAAAGAGAGATTGTTAACAGCGAAAGAGTTACGCAAAGAAAACAAAGCAAAACGAGAAAAGCTTACAGGTTTAGCAAATCAATATAAACTGCTTGGAATCGAAGATGAAGCTCAAATTGCTGGATTAATTGCTATTGGGCCAGAAGCCGCCGCTCAGAATTATCAATTAATTCTGGATACAGCAAAAGCTTATCGTGAGCGAGGTAAAGCGTTTAATGTAAAAGCATTTGTAAAAGGCACAGGCGTTGAGGGTTTAACTATCGAAGAAGGTATCAACCGTGTTATAGGCACAACGAAACCTGCGGATCAAAATTTTGTAATGGATTTACCGGGTACACAAGATCCACGGAACAAATTACTGTTTGGTGATCCTCGTGCTATTGCGCAAGCTAGAATCGCAGAGCAAGAACAAGCATTTGGTGAAAGCTTCGCTGATCTAACAGCCGAAACTGGAGAGCGAGAGTTTGGTGACACAGGTGATGTGACATTAGATATTGCCAGTATGTTCCTTGAAGATCCTGATAGAGACCTAAACAGACAAATTGCAGAGGCTAATCTAGCGCAAATTATACAGCAGACTAACCTTTCAGAGGCACAAACTGCACAGTTAAAGCGGGAAACAGACTTACTTAAACAATACGGCTCAGTTCCGCCCGAAAAAGTACCAACTATGTACAAGCTAGTAAACAGTCAATTAGGTGGAGACATAGCAAATGAAGCTGGCGTAACAGTAGATTGGGATCCCGAAACGCAAGAGTATATAGACGCAGGGGAAGAGAGAGGACATTTTAGAGAGGTTTCACAAGAAGCTGTAAGAGTCAACGGTGATGTCATTGATTTAATACGAGGTACTTATAGAGATGCAGACGACAAGTTGCTTCCAGCGATGGAATTCGATAATGCACTAGAATACGCCAAAGCTAACATCATACCAAATATACAGTTTACATTTAGGACACCTACAACTATTGATGACCCTGACCCTCAAGCTGTTCAAGCTGTTGTCTCACGAACTGGGCAAACAAGTGATGGAAAGTTTGTTGTCGGTCAAGCAGATAAAGATAAAGTGGATAAACCAAATTTAACAAAGAAAAAATATAATGCTCTAAAAAAAGCCATCATAAATAAACTTAAAGAGGCTGGTGCTAGCGAGAAACAAATTTTACAAGCCTTGTCAGATGCAGGAATACAATAATGTCTAAAGATCCGCTGTATCAATATTTCGACGATCAAGATTTAAATAGAGAAGCGCTGATTGAGGATTCAGAGTTTGAAGCTGACGCTCGTTCGTTCCTACAAAAAAGGAATAAGTATGAGGAGGGTGAAGGCCCACAGACATCTGAAGAAGTGTATGACGCTTTTATGGAGCACATGCGTTTTCAAGATGTCAACGAGGTCACTGCTGTACGAGACTTAATGTATGCATCCGAAGCATCTACCGATGACAAACTAGAGTTCGGAAGATTAGTTGATGTGTATGATCGCATGGAAGGTGAAGACATTAGCAAGCGAGTGGTCTTGGATTATCTTGAAGCAGGATTTACATCACCATCTACATATTTGGGACTGCTCACAGGCGGCTTCGGAAAAATGGGAGCGATAGGGACAACACAGGTAGCAAAGACAGGAGTCCGTGCCGCTTTAAAATCAGCAGGTAAAAAGTTAGCTGAGTCGCCTGATGCAGTAAAAGGTGCTCTCGTAGAAGGCACATTTGGTTTAGGTGCAGGTGCGGCACAAGAAGGTCTGCGTGTAGAAACTGGAGTGCAGGACGAGTTTACTGGAGGTAGAACACTTATATCCGGTGCGGCATCAGCAGTGGGAGGGGCGATCCCGGCAAAACTATACGGTGCTCAACAAACGAAAGCCGCTGAAAAAGCATTGGATTTACGAGCACAGGGGCAGGTTGCTTCAGAGGCCGCTGAAAAAAACGCACAAGACAATGTAAAGAAAAAGCTCAATAAGGTTAAAGACAAGTCTAAAATCGACAAAACAAAATTAGAAGTTTTAGGTGAAAATGTTAAAAACGTCCGGGATAAGTTAGATAAAATTAAAAAAAATCCACTAGACAAAGAGTTAGTAAAAGAAGGCAATAGATCTTTACAAGAACTTACTAGCGCAGAAAGAACTCTAGCTAGCTTACCTGACGAAGTAATCGAAAAATTAACTGTCGCCGCACTAGAAATAGGCGATCAGCTTAAAACAAAAGGTGTCAAAGAAGATCGCACTGGAACACTAGTTGCTCGTGCGCTTGGGGATGGCACGTTGGATACTCCCGCCTTAGATAAAATACTTAATGATTTGAATTTATCTAGGAGAGAATTTTCGTACGTTTATTTGGCAGACCTATCAAACGCAGGACGCAAACTAGGTCGGGCTGGTCAAATCGGTCGGATGTTCAGCAAGGAAAGAAAAGAAGCTGTTGAGCTTGAACAAAAAGAGGTGGATAGATTAGTTGCATCGATAGAGGAATACTTGCAAGTTTCTGGCACACCTCTCACAAGAGAAGCGGCCTTAGAAATTGTTGAAGATGCAAAAATTTCATCCCATAGAAATACGTTTCAAAATATAGATAGATTTAGATTGTCCATGATGACAGGACAGTTAGCTACTACTGTGCGTAACTTTGCAGGTGGTGGTTTCCGTGTAGCAATGGACATACTAGATACCAGTTTTAAGAACATGTTCAAACTGGGTAAGGAATATGATAATCCTCTAGCAGTATCTAAATATTTATTTTTTAATCAGCCTGAAGCTAGAGTTGTACGTGAATTGTTTTCACAAACTAGATCTGCCGATGCCGATAAATTCTTCGGCACATTTTTAGAGACTGCCGTTGCATCCGCCAGATTTGGTGGTGACACCCTCCTTACAAAAACAGGTGCTACTATTAACGTGCTTAATAGAGTGTCTGACAACATGTATAAGCAAGCTGTGTTTGCAGGTAAATTAGATCAACAAGTTCGTCGAACAATGTCTAAAAATGTAAATGGCAAAGCAGTTGAGCGCAGTCTTGCAGATGTCATTAGAGATGGTGAATTTAAACTAATACCCGAAGAGTCTTTTCAGAAGGCAATCGATGAATCGTTAGAATTTGTCTATCAAAAATATCCGTCAGGTAAAAATCCGCCAGCAAACGCTGGAAAATTATTAATTAAATTACATCAAAGATATCCATTCTTAATTTCTGCATTTGTTCCCTTCCCCCGATTTGTAATTAATCAATTAGATTTTGTTGCTACACACATGCCTTTATTTGGGTACTTAACAAACATAACTAAAAAACAGGGGCCGGGATTTTTAGATGCAGAGACAAATGCAAAGCAATTGACGGGTTTAGCTATGTTTAGTGCGGCATATGACATGCGAGAAAGACAAGGCCCAGAATCAGAGTGGTATTTATATCGCACAAGCGAAGGCAAAGAAATTAATATGATGCCTATCGCTGGCCCGTTTAACGCTTTCTTGTTAGCCGCTGATGTATTGTACAGATATAACAATGGTAAAGAGTTAAAGAAGCCTACACAAAATATGAAAGCGGCGTGGCAAGCATTAGGTGGCCCTTCTTTTCGTGGGGGAACTGGTTTGTATACGCTTGATCGTGTTCTGGAAAACTACTCACAAGAGGGAGATTTCAGCGAACAAACAAAACGAGAATTTGCAAAAGTCTGTGGTGATATTGTCAATACATTTACTCTGCCTTTAGCAACTGTGCGTGATCTGGTGTCGCTAACAGATGATCAAATGCGTTTCTTACCACAAACAGATTACATTAATGTATTTGATATTTTTGCCGCACAAGCAACAAAATCTTTACCTGAGATACCCGGTGTTCCAGAGGTTAGTTTATCGGAAGGCATATCTGATTTGATCGGCACAGGTGTTGTAAGTAAGTTCGACTCTAATATTGATATGATCACAGGACGGGAAAGACGCATCGTTGATCCGTTTGAGAAACAATTGTTTGGTATTGGTAAACAAGCAAAGTCTACACCTCTACAAAAAGCATTGATGCGTTTACAAATGTCACCTTACGAATTGTATAAACCTGCGGATTATCCGATAGAAGATCGATTAATGCGTGAAATGGGTGGTGCTAAGTTTGCAGACCGACTTAATAAATATGTGCAATCAGATGCTTTTTTAAGTGCAGACGCTAAACAACAAAAAAATGATTTGAGAGGTGAAGCACAAAGAATATTAAAAGGTTTACGCACAACTGTCAGAAAAAGAATAAGAGATACAGAGCTTTCTGCTTTAAAACGAGGCGAAGAGTCTCCCTACAGCAGAGCTAAATTTGAACAATTAGACGGGCGTATGAAAGAAGAAGTACGATCAACTTATGAGAATGAATATCCCGGTCAAGAGTTTAATGCAACGATAGCTATGGAAACAGTGTATCCTAAAATACTAAAAAGAAGAAAAAAAACTGTCAGCAAAAAAGCTAAAGGTGGCTATGTTTCTGGGTATGCGATAGGCGGATTACTTAAATCAGCAGATGAAATAGCTGAAGCCGCTGGAAAGCAAGCAGACAAATTGGATGATGTGGACGATCTATCTGATGACGAGCTACGGGGATATACAGTAGACACCGCAGACGATTCACCATTCATAGACAAAGAGACACTAAATAAATTAGAGACAGCAGGTGAGATTGCGCTAGAGACTTTAATCTCCTTTACTCCTGTAGTGGGCGATGTGTATGACGCATACAATGTCGCTGACAATTTAAAGCAAGCTAAGTATGTAGATGCCGCCATTGATGCCATAGGCTTTGTCCCTGTCATTGGTAATGCGATTAGCAAGGGTGTCAAACTTACAGTCGAAACATTTAAGAACAGTGATCCTGTAATTAAACGGCGTGCTCTTGGCAGTTTTGTACGATCAGAAGGTAGACTACCTGATTTACAAGACACTGGCGATGTTGATAATTTGATTCAACAGGGAGCCAAAGAAGAAAAAATTGTAGCTGGGTTATCCGCCTCACGAGTAGATCAACCTTTATTTTTTGGAGGCACAAAACTTAGTCCCGCACGCTTTGAAGCGAGTAGACGTAAACACGGAGAGTTAGGCATCAAAGGTTTAAGCACATCTCGTGATCCACTCTACTCAGCAGAGTTATTTCAGAAAGGCCCGGTTGAGGAAATGACAGTTCTCAGATCCCCTAAAGGAATCATGTCCAAGCAAGACATGCCTACACGGGATTATGACGCTCTTCAAAGTGCAAAGCTAGATAATATAGATCGGCCAGACGTATCGAGTGTTGCGTCTAAATTGCCAACTCAGATTCCCAAAAATATGTTTGCAGAAGCGGAGACAATTCTACAAGAACTGTCCGACGACATAGAAATCTCGCAATTAAAAGATAATCCGAAACTACTTAAAAAAGTAACTGAAGGTTTGGATAAATTAGAAGACACAAGAGACTTATTAGAAGAGGCAGAAAAAATAAACGTCACACCATCCTCGAAAAAAGAAGCCATGCTTTTTTATAACACATTGAAAAAGGCATTGAAAAAAGCTGAAGGCTTAGGAGCGTATACTTCTGGAGCGGGAGCACGAGGCACGTACGACGGGATTATACAACAAATATCATTCACTGAAAAACCACGCTTTGCGGGTTTGCAAGATAATATTGGCATGGCGGCAATGGCTTTAGAAGGAACACAAAGAGGTAATCAGCTAGAATCCTTAATGGAAGCTATGAGAAAGATAGATTCAACAAGAGTAGTCCCCTCCGCAAAAGAGGTTGCCGATGAATATACTCTAGGTAAAAAGGTATTTATGGAAGTAACAGACGCTATGAACAAAGGTGGACTAGTTTCACGTAGATAATTAAAAAGCCCTGCATTGCACAGGGCTGTGGGAATGTAGTTAATACGGATGCATCAACTAGCGGGTGGGACTGTTAGCCGAAGCTTATCCGTAATACTTAGTTATACCTAAATTAATGCAAATGTCAAGCCGCTTGGAAGTCCCAATCACCGCCTGACATTCCCGCCGCATTGTAATCCGTGACCACGCCTTCAAAGAAATTTTTGTGGGAGTCTCCAGAGATAATCCAATCTAACCACGGAATAGGGTTTTCTTTAACTTTGTAATTTCCCTTGAGACCCATTTGTATAAGTCTCCGGTCAGCGATGTAGCGTATATAGTTTTTGACATCACTCGACGGCAGACTCTCCAGTTCCCCCATCTCGTACGCCAGATCAATAACCTTATCTTCCAACGCAACTGCATCTCTAACAATCTGATAGATATCTTTTTTGAAATGGTCGTTAACGATTCTTGGATGTTCCTCACAAAAGGTTCTAAATAGTTTGACCATACCGTCACAATGCATTGTTTCATCCCGAATACTCCACTCTACAATTTCACACATTCCCCTCATTTTACCAAATCTTTGGTAGTTAAGTAACATAACAAACGCACTAAATAAACTCATGCCTTCATTGATTACAGATCGGGCGACTGCCTTGCCCAACCCGCCGATGCTATTAACGTCGATGTCAGACATGAACTCGATTTTGTCTGCCATTTCTTGATACTCTAAGAAGGTAGAAAATTCTTCTTCAGGTAAGCCTAATGTATCGTTAAGGAGTGCATAAGACCGTTGATGAACAAACTCACGATTAGCAAAGCTTGTAAGCATAGCCCTAATTTCATTATTCTTAAATTTAGGAATGTAGCATTCAAGGTAGTTAGTCCCAACTTGGACATCTGATTGGGTAAATAATCTAAGTATTTGTGTAATGTGATTCTTCTCAACATCTGTTAATTTTCCGTTATTCCATTGTGCTACATCATCTTGCAACTTACATTCCCATTCCCCCCAGTGAGCTTTTTCGGACTTCACTGCGTATTCGACAGCCCAAGGATAATGAAACGGTTTATAAGTTTTTGATTCGTTCAACAGTGCCATGCTGACCATGCTCCATTATTGTATATGTAAAAAAAAGCCACCCGAAGGTGGCACAGGAAGTGTGAGTAGTTATACTCACGAGGGAATTTTAGTCAAGCTTAACCTTGGCAAGATACGCAATCTTCCTCAAAGTTTTCTTCGTAATCTTTCAAAGCTTTTCTTTCTACTAGCAATCCTACTTTATCAGCAGTGTTTCCTGAATTAGTTCTGAGATAGTATAAACTTTTTAAGCCATCTCGCCAAGCTTTAAAGTGAATTTTATTTACAATATCGCCATCGATGCCGAAGGGGAAGAACAAGTTTATGGATTGACCTTGGCAAACAAACTCCTGTCGTTTCGCCGCATGTTCAATGACCCACGTTTGATCGATTTCAAAGGCTGTCTTATAAACACTCTTCTCGTTATCTGTAAGGAAGTCCAAATGCTGGACAGAGCCTTCGCTTGTAATAATGCTTTTCCACGTAGACTCAGTGTTTTCATTGTATTTCTCCAGAACTGTCTCCAATGTTTTGTTCTTAATAAGATGTGCGCCGACACGAGTACGATGAACATATGCGTTAGATTTAATAGGCTCAACGCTAGCACTACATCCACAAATGATAGAACTGTTTGCGTTGGGGGCGATAGCAAGTAAATGGGCGTTACGCCTCCCTGTGCCTTTCATATCCGGGGCTTCGCCACGTTCGATAGCAAGCCTCTTAGTAGCAAACACCGCTTCGTTTTTGATGTATCTGAACATTTGATAATTGTGGCTTGCCGCTTGCCAAGATTCCCACGCCACTCCCTTTTGTTGTAGGTAATCGTGAAAACCCATAGCACCTAACCCAATGGAACGCTCCATGTAAGCACTGTATTTGGCTTTCTCTAACTCTTCTGGAGCGTGTCGGATAAAGAATTTAAGTACGTTGTCCAAGAATCTGACCAAGTCTTGTACCATTCCGGTGTCCCGCCACTCGTCATATTTGGCGAGGTTGACGGAGGAGAGACAGCAAACTGCTGTGCGTTCTGCGCTAGTAGCGAGATGGATTTCTGAGCAAAGGTTAGAGCCATTAATGCTGAGTCCAAGTTGTTTTTGGCTATCGGGTAGACTTCTGTTTGCTGTGTCGATAAAGTTGATGTAAGGCTCACCAGTTCTGAAACGAGCTTCAAGTATGTCTGTCCACAGTCTTTGAGCTTGGACTGTAGCTCTTGTAGTTCCTGTGTGTGGGCATTTGAGTTGCCATTCTTTTCCATTTTTTACAGCCTCCATAAATTCATCTGTAACATTAACTGCATTGTGAATGTTAAGGCATTTACGATTTTCATCACCGCCTGTTGGTTCACGACATTTTAAAAACTCTATTATGTCAGGGTGCGAAACATCCATGTATGCGGCATAACTTCCTTTCCTAGTCTGACCCTGTCGATATGCTTGCATTTCAGAATCGATTACTTTCAGAAAAGGTATTATGCCGGGAGCTTTATCACTTACAGGGCGAACGTCTGACCAATGTCCTCCCACGCCGCCACCTTTTACAGATAGCCATGCGACTTCAGAATTGTGAGATATAAGGGAATCCAGATTGTCACCAATATAAGTAAGAAAACAACTGATAGGTAGCCCCTTTGCGCTTTGTCCATCTTCGGGTGCGTTACTGAGCACAGGGCTAGCAAACATAAACCAACGCTTGCTAGCATATTCATAAATACGTTGAGCAAAAGCATAATCCCCCTCACAATACGCTAACGCCGCACGGGCAAACGCCTGTTGTGGTGACGTTTCTGTGGGCAACATGTAAAATTCTTTTAGCAAAACTAAAGCTTGTTCAGAAAACTCTCTATCTCGGCTGAAGTCTAATTCCATATCCACGCCTAGCTATCCTCATCCAATTCTTTTTCTGCACGGAGGCAGTACCATTCGGCTTTGCCCATGTTCATTTGAGGTGTATCTTTATCATTCACCCGCAACAAATATTTTAAAGAGTTGCCTATCAAGTAACCTTGAAATTGTTCAGGTGTAAGTACATCTTTGATGATATCAATAGCTTCCCATTTTTTATTTGTATAGTGCTCTGGATTTTTCCAATCAATATGTTTCACTCAATGCATCTCTTTTTTATTTTTTCTTTTAATGTTAGTCATATTCAAAGTGACAACTTTCCCATCGTCACTCGTAGTAAATAAATCTGATTCTTCTTCAGTCTTATCCGGTAAATGCCCTAGCAACTGCACATAATTTTGGATAAAGAAATCATGTGCTTTATCTGCAAAGTCCATATCTTTTTCCATTAACGGTAACGTCGCCGCCATAATTCCAACGACATGGCGAATTTGTTGCAACTCATCCTCAGATAGCGCACCGCCCTCTGCACACTCTTCTACACGGGCAGAGATACTCCCCGTCCACTTATTAAACTCGTTAAAGTTAGGCTCTATTACAATCAACCACTCTGGCTGTGATATATCGACATCCATATTTATACCCTCAGTTTTTTTAATGGGAATTTAATAAACGCAGTCGGCATATATTTTTTTAATTTTTTCTTTTCTTTAGTCCACTCAGCAGGGACATCCTTATCAGCGTATAGAAATTTATGTTTCTCGCACCACATGGCATATGATGTCTTTGACCCCTTTCTAATCTTCGCTTTGCTATTACTAAACACAAATCTTATGTCTAGATTAGGATGTTGTTCTTTTATGCACAAATGTTTTTTGCGATCTTGCGGAGTAAACCTGCCCTTTGTTTCCACAATTATTCCATTTGGTAATAAAAAATCTGGGGTATATAACCTATAAGTTAAGTCTTCCCATTCTATTTTTAAGCACTCATATTTTGCGGAACATTCTTTTGCTTGCAAAGATAAGCGTACTTGATCCTCTAAACCTGAACGATAACCGTGTTTTAGTGCGTTAAGCCGAAGCCTTTTCTTTATACTCATCAGCTATCTCGACATATCCCACGACAGGAGGTTCTTTTGCAGAGGATGGAATTGAAGGACGTTCTACCAAAGAAGGCCAGCATTTATATCTAAATCTGCACCAGCTACAACTAGTGTCTAGAATTTTGTTACCAGTTTCTTTTTTACGGAAAGTTTCTGGAACCGCTGAGAAGCATCTTCTAAATTTGTTGCTCTTCAATTCTTTAATTTTTTTACTGATGTCTTTCAATATAGTCTCTCTTTCGACAGCCATGTCAAACGCAGAAATATATTTGTATTCACCTGTAGCTTTGTTAATTACCCACCAGCCTCCGACATCGACACTTAACGCCTTCGAGTATCCAGCTAATTGTCCTACATAGCCAAAGGCATCATGTTCCTTGAGCGTTTGATAGTTAACAAATTTGTTTTGATACGACCACGGAGATGCTGATTTAATATCATCAACTTTTTTATCTAATATAAGATCGTGTGTGCCATGTATTTCAGTGCCGTCCAACTTTAGCGAAGCCTTAAACCCATCGCTAAAATCCACACCCGCCTCAGTCAATACTCCTTTAAAGACTGCTTCCACGATGTCTCCTATAATCATGTTCATCAGGAAGTTGGCGGGGGGATCAACACCGTCCTCTGGACGATTCTTTTCAAACCACAACTGACAGTATGGTCTTCCAATGTTTGACATTCTGAGAGTAAAAACACGCTTCTCGCTATTGAATTGTTTATTCATAGCGTCACCAACGTCCTTGATGATGCGTGCTATTGTGCTATCTAACATACCTCTTTTGTTATTACGCACATCTTCCAGATATCTGTGTACTTTGATTTCAGCAGAGTGATTCATACAATCTACTCGTTAGATATATCTAAGAATTCGTTGACTATTTCTTCATCATCTTTAGACACCTTACCAGAGGACTCATTGATCACGTATTCATTGTAATTCTGTATCCAAGTAAGGAAGTCATTGAACTTCTGCTGACATGCGTCATCCAATTCAATTGATGTGCTTAAATCTAATTTATAGGTAGGGACATAAAAAATGATGCTGTCACTTTTGCTTTCTCCCGGTTCGCTTCTACAATCAATCCAATGTTGAATAGAAAGCCGTTTATTTTTAGCCATGTGATTGATTGGCTCACCGAGTCTTTTGAATCCAGTTTTGTTATCGATCTCCCAAATAAATGGTTGGATGTCTAACTCGACTTCTTCTCCGTTCTCATCTAGAGGATTTATCAGTTCGACTTCCCCAAGCAGGACACGAACTCTTTTAATCGTTCCAATGAAATCTTTTTCTTTTTCAGGGAGACTTGCGAAGTCTTTTATAAAACCTGCTGGCTTACCACAGTTGTAGCCACCAGATGTATCGACCAAATCGGAGTTGAGATTTTCTGCCATGACTGTTTTTACATAAGCATCTTTAGCTGTCTCGGCTTTCTCATCGTATCGCTTGTACATAAAGCGTTGAACAAAGACTCTGATCTTTACTTCCGATGCGTAAATAAAAGTCTTATCTGGCAGTTCTAGTCGGTAAGACCCCGCTGGAACAACCTCGACATTTTTGATTTTGCCTTTGACCTCAGTCTCTCCCATGATCGACTTGTGCCAGATACGTAAACGAGGCAAGGTAGATGATTTGGCGGGAGCTTTGTCCATGTCTGCTACCATGCCCATCGCTTGCGCTAATTCAAAATAATTATCGGATTGTACGCTGACTAATTCATTAGACATTAGCAACCTCCTTTTGATCTAGCCAATTGTATCCTATTTTTGCCTCCAATAAAAGAGGCACATTCATTTTTATCTTAAACCTATCCAGAATAATTTTATTTAAGTCTATGTTGATCGACTTGATTATTGAAAGCACAGACTCAGTCTCGTGAGGATGCACATCAATCACTACGGAATCATGCACTGAATTTACTAAAACAGATTTTAATTTCTCGTCGTTCAATCGATTGTAAATAGCAATCAAAACAGTCGGCACAATATCTGCGGTGGCAAAAGACTGCACTGGATAATTTTTCACAGCAGTGAAGTTTGTGATCGTGCCATTAGCTCGTCTTTGAACATCTGGAAAACAGAACTGTCTTCCACTGGGCGTAGTAATTTTACGATGCGTCAAAACTTCCTTTGCTAATTCTTTATGCCATTTAGTAATACCTTTATATTTTTCTGTGAAGTGTTCATAGTAGCGGGCTTCTGCCGCTGTACGTCCGTACCCTGTCGCTCCATACAACGGACTGAAGGTATGCGCCTTACTATCCTGTCTGCTAATAGGTTGACCAGCTTCAGAAATAATCTTCGCTGTGTAGGCATGGACATCAAACCCTTCTGTTACTTCCTTTATTGCAACTTCATCTTGTGACAGAAAAGCCGCAACCCGGAACTCCAACTGCGCAAAATCAGCCTCAACAATTTGCCCCCGATCCCATCGAGACACAAAGACTTTCTTAATGGGGAACGTGCTCCCTCTTGGCATATTCTGCATGTTAGGATCACGCCCACTGAAACGGCCTGTCGCTGTCATGTGCTGAGTAAGGCGAACATGAAGTCTGCTATCACTTTTAGTGAAATTAAAAATACCGTCAACGAAACTAGATAAATATGTATCCAACGCCGAAAGCCGCCGCATGTTCGATAAAAATAAAGCGGCCTCTTCCATTCCCCGTTTGGTAACCACATCTTCCAAATACTCCAAATTAGTTTTACTTACGCTGAATCCGTTAGCACTGTGCCATGCGGCAGTAGGTGCAGTTATTTTCAGCCCTGCTAGTTTATCTAACTTATCTAATACATAACCCCCTCCTTTACACACACTACAATTTGATGGCTTCTTAAAATTTGCACCATTCTTTTTCTTTTTAAAATACGACCCAGTGCCGTCACACGCTGAACATTTTTTTGCTTTCGTTCTTCGTATAGGCACGGAGTGCGAATTGACAAACTTGCGATACGCATCCGGTTTCATTCTTGAATCATATTTTTCTGACCACAATTTTTTATCAATCGGCTTTCTAGAGTAGATGACCCAAGACAACTGTTCAGGGGAGTTCAAATTGATTGGGGTGTCTCCCATCAAGATGCTAACTTGCTCTTTCAATCCCCGCTCAAGATCTGTCTTCTCCTGTATAAATTCATCTCTGACCTTTTCTAACTCTTGCAGATCAACCTTAAAACCTGTGCAGTAAATTTTACATAAGACAACACAAGTCTCCATTGTTAGTTGCATCACTGTGTCGAGATCTTTATTTGCAGGACTTTGTAAATCTCTGCACTGATCTTTGTACAGTGCGTTTGTAGTTAGTAAGTCATAGTACAGGTACTCTTTTAATTCTTCATACGGAATCTGATCAACCGTATATCCGTCTTTCAAATACTGTTTCAAAATGTCCTGCTTCTGAAATTGCAGTTGTCTGCGTTCTGCGACTGCTTCTAAAGACAGAGATTGCTTTATACTTTTTTGTAACACATATTCAGCTAACATGGTGTCCCAAACTGCACCTTCATACTTGAATCCCGTTTCCCATAACCATTGCAAATCATGCGAGGCGTTATGTGCTATTAGTAAATCGCACTCATCTAATATCGCTTGCAAATGGCAGTTGCGTCGTCTGCTGTATTCGTGCGTACAATCATATTCAGTATGGCTGAACGTGAAATGTTGAGGTTCTTTACCCTCACAGATCACTCCAACCATCACGAGTTCATTTGTCTTTTCAAAAGGGTCTAAATGTAATTTACCGCCACGTTTAATAGTTGTGTTTTCTACATCAAGAACTACTTTCAAAGCTCTACCTCCTCGACACAAGACAAAGGGACAGGAAAAAACATCTCGCCTTTGTACACATATTTATTCGGCACTTCGACAGGCTCAATCGTTTGAATATCATGGCTCCAAAACGATACGCCATAAGAAGTATCGGCATTCCAAATATAAAATTTTGTAGGAGAGTCGAAGAATTTTTTCTTCCGCTCAGGAAGGTGGACGGTGGGATAGGGAAAAGTTTTACCTTGCCAAATTAATTTCATCTCGCACTCTGCGTAGAAGGTAAACTCATTTTTTTTGGCAATCAGGTCTTGCGCATATTTATCTGGATTATGTTCTACAACATGTCCAGAGTTTTCTAAATGCGCAATCGTTGCCTTCCTAGCTTTTTGATCACACTCTAAAAAAAGAGAGCGATCAAACCTTTTCCTTACCGTCAAACTTCATATCTTCCTATAACATAATTTAAGTTGCACGTAATCCGTCCGTGCCATCCGGTTAGTTTATTTTTAGCCACAGTTATGTGGCGAGTGAAGCCGTCATCCTCTACACCTTCGACAGGTGGGTTCTTCGCAATCAGCAACATTAAGTCTGCTTCCGAAGCTTTACCTGTTTTACTACCCTCCATCATTGACTGATTTGGATTGACTCTACCCTCTGCCTCTGCCGACAATTGCGACATGTAAAATATTGCACAATCATACTCTTTTGCTATTTGTCTCGCATGGATTGCGCACATCTTCAAACCTTCGTGCGACTGATCCGATGTAAATTTATCTCCAATATCCATCACGATAACATCAGGCTTATAAGTTTTGCAAACCGACTCCACCCATTGCATGGAGTATCCAGTAGCATCCAAGATACCTATATTTTTACGTATCTTTTTCCATCGAGCTATCGCTTCAGCTTTAGTATCGGGATCAGCATAGATCTGATCCATTGGGATGCCCGTGCCAGCCGTGATGTATCGAGTCGCTACCCGGCTTTTCGACTCCTCGTTACACATAATAATGCATTTAGCACCTTGTGCGGCAAACCCATTAGGAGCCGCCACCAACGAAGCGTGAAATGAAGTTTTACCTGTATTCGGCCTCGCCCCACAAACAATTAAATGTCCATCGCTAATGCCCCGTACCCTTTGAGCTAATGTAGGTAAATTAAATTTCCACTTCTCTTCTGCGTTGTATTTGAGTAATACGCTTTCAACATCAAGGTCTTCCCAGTCGACACTGATATCTGGCAGGAAATTATCGTTGTGCGTATCGAGTAATGACCGGAGTGGTTGCAGTGAATCTAATCTGCCGTTGACATAACCAAATGCAATGTTAGCGATTTGTTTACCCAACCCCCGTTGGAACAATTTAGATAATACATCTTCTGCTAAATCTGTAGATAAAACCTCTTGCTCTTTGATTTGCCCAAAGATATCTGCATACTCTTGTTTCTGCGACGATGTCAATCCAACAGAGTTTATGAAGAACCACGTTTGTATTTCATCAACTGAGAGATCACGATTGTATTTACGCATCGCTTCATCAATAAACGTCTTAATTTTTCCACTCTTTTTAGAAAAAATAGTATGTGGGCATTTGAAATCTTTGTGGTTGTCATAAAACTTTTTTTCCAGTAGCTTCTTTAGTAACGCTGTCTCTTCCTTCATGTTTAGCTACCTCGTCTGAGTCACAATTTTGTGAGTCTTTTTTATTGAATATCCTTTCCCAATTTTCTTTGTACGCTTTCGATGGTGCTCTCGAAAAAATTTCCGGGAGTTTCCTAGATTTATCATTGATCCAATCCTGATTGCGGTTGTCCATTGCGTCACGCCAATGCTTGTTACTCATAGGGTGTATAGTTTCCTTTTCGCTTTCCTCAAACCACGCTGTATGTCTTTATCATCTAACATCCTAAGTTTTTTAATCTGTCCCCAAGCTTTCTTAGATAGCCTAGTTTTACCGTCCCCATGCAAAGTAGTCAAATGTACCCACTTATGTCCTTCGGACGCATAGACGAGACGATACCCGGAACCGATGCGAGGAAGCTCTCCTCCGACTACAATTTCATGCGCTGTTCTCTTCATAATTCTTCCCACTTATCTTTTTTTGGATCGTAAAAACCACCCAATTGCTCCATAGCTGATGGATCAGTCCAGTGTGGCTTTACCCTTCTTGGTTTAGATCCCACACCACTTTGTTTTTTGTGATGGGGGGTTGCAACTTTTTTTGTAGCTTAAAAATCCCCCATGTTGCAAACACACAAGTGATCAACACGATGTGACCAATGATGTTATATCCAATACTCATAAGTTCGTAAGTAAAAATACCAAATGCCACGCACCACATTGACGCAAGTAAAATACTTATCAGATATTTACTTTCAGTAGGACTATTGCGTAAAGCATTTTTTGCAGGATCAAGAATCTGCATTGCTATCTTCAGCATCTAAATACTCCTGAGCGGCGGTAGTTTTTAGTCATCGTTTCTTACACAAAAAAGTTTTTCGTTGCCGCAAATATTAGTAAACCCTACGCTTATTTTTGGGTCACTATATAGATAGTTTAACACACCCGCTACACTTCCGAATATAAACACTAAGCAGAGAACTATAACTTTATTATCCGACATGCGAAGCTCCTCAAGTTTGTGGATCACTACCGGGGTAATAGTAGCGATCTTCCTGTTGTTTCATAAAGTCTTGAGCCGTGGTGAACTCTAAGTCATTCATCCATCCGTCCTTTGATTCTACCCGGCGATGTTCCTTTCTTTTAGGAACAGGCTTATCCGATAGTAAATCGTTTTCAAAATCTTCTTCGTAAATTCCACCACACATTACGCTTCCTTCTTGTATTGTTTCTTAGTTAAGTAATATTCATGTTCAATGATACCCAAGTCAGGATTACCCACAGTCTGTTCCTCGATCCACTTCTTGATCACTTGTCCAGTTTTGAGATGCATGACACGCCAATGCCCCCGGCGAACGTGCTGACGCTTGGGTGTGCCATGTCCTTTGAACATCTTCTCGTATCGTTTGATGCCCTCGGTCTTCGGCAAATCAATCTCAATTAACTTGACCTCGTTACGTGGCAAGGTACGTCCCCACTTTCGAGGCAGGGTTTTGACATCTCTCTGCTCTACCTCGTAGATGTGTTGTGGATAATTTAACAAGCCAAGTAATGTGATTAACAATCGAATATCCCCGGACATCATCTCCATGTTAATATCGCAAGCCTTCTCGAAGTACTCAAGTTGCAGTTTACCATCGCCGCCCGCACCAAACATCTGAGGAAACGAGGCGAGACTTAACGGATGCAAACCGACACCGAATCGTTGATATATTAATTTTAAGTAATGATCGTGCTGTTGATTGCTCTCAAACAGTTCATGATACGTTTTAGATAAGAATATGTTCCTTTCAAACGCCTCTCGTTCTTCAAGATCAGGCGGTAGTATCCCGACACTTGAAGAGGCGTACTGCCAGACCTCACTGACCCTGCCCATTTCTCCACCACGCACCGGGCTACCAACAAAATTCTGATTGTAAGGAATAGCTGGATCATGTGATATGTAAAACGAGTTAGGGGGTGTCCAGATTTTGTCTTCTGCACTCAGAAACTGCGAGTACAAAAAGTTCCCGTTCGGAGTCTTCTCGATGAGATAGCCCACCGACTTGTTTGTTTTGTTATCTACAAATCCAAGACGTTCATCAGGCAATAACTGCTCGTACTCCTCACGAATAATGCTTTGTGATTTCTGTGCGTCCCACTCGATGAACATCGAATCGAAGGGAGGTATGCCCAAGTGCAGTGAATCGAAAAGATATTTCGGTTTTAGGAACGAAGCTTTCACTGCATGTCGTAGCAAGTTGTCTCCAACAGAAAACTTTGTGGCTTGTATCAGACTACGCTTGGTAGATGACACGGCATACTCACCCTGCTTATTCCGATTGTAGAGAGCTAACGCTTTCTTGGGTACACCTAACCCACCGATAACTTCGTTAGCTAAACTGTGCTCTGGTAAACTCATTGATAATTCCCCCTAGTTCAGTTATGTCTTCTTCGTTTGCGTACTTCAAATCGTCTGAAGCATTCAAAGCAAATGTATCATCGATGTATTGACTCATTTCTATTTTTATATCTATTTCTTTGAGTCTGGCATCAGGATCAAGAGATACAATTAATGTATCTACAATTTGTGGTATGTACCACTTATGGAAATCTGTGAGTTGTGTACCTAAGATTGCAATGCCAGTAACACCTGAGAACTTTTTGTTCACGACGTATGCACTGATAGCATCTTCAACTAAAACACCAACCTTTCCATTACCTTTTGTGTAAGGCACAGGAGAGGATGCGTAACGTAACCACTTAGGTTGTTTATTATCGACAGATCTACCAACACCATCCACTAATGATCCACGCACATAAATTGGAAAAACAATGCGATCATCTCGCAAGTCATACAGAATGTCTGTTTTATCTATCCCGTATTTTTGTACGTATGAACTGATAAGTTTTTCATTAAAAGTTTTAGTTACAAAACTTGGTGGATTCCAATGCTCGTTGAACACATTGTCGTAATCATAATCAATAGCATTCTGATTGTGGTTTAACAGCGTTTTAATTGTAAACGCTTCCATGTTCACATGTTTCGTGCCAACAACACGACAGGTGTTTTTATAACAATTGTAGATAATGTTACCTTGATCGTTAGTACAGGTAAATGTGTTACGTCCTGCACAAGAGGGACAATCACCACGATATGTTTGTCCCACATCAAGATTTAAATTATCTATAAATGTATCAAGGTCGGTGTAGCTGTACATATTATGTATCCCCCGCCTTGTGTGCATGACGGAGACTACAGGCTTCTCGTGAGCTTGTCAAACTATTTTTAAGATACGGCATGATAGACGCAGGATTACTGTGTCCTGTGACAGCCATCATTTGTGGCATGGGCGCACCTGCTTCTGCCATCTCCGTAGTCCCGGTTCTGCGTAAGTCAGAGAGCCGCAAGTGCTCTGGTACTCCCGCTCTCTCTTTAATCTGTAACGCCCATCGTGAAATGGTGAACTCATTAAATGGAGCCATGTCTTTTACATTAGGAGCCACATATTTACACATACCCACCCGTGACCATTGCTCTTTCAGCATGTCCAACAATTCATCACTGATCGGTATCTTCACATGTGCTCTTCGTTTCGATTGCACCAACTCGACAGTGCCTTCCTCGAAACTGATGTTTGTCCATTCCAGTAATCGAATATCACCCACTCGTTGACACCATTCGTAACACATTTGTGCGATCAACCCGACTGCGTAGGTATCCCATCTGGAGTATGCTTCGTTTAAAAACATTGTGACCTCTTCAGGTGTCCAGATAACACTTCGACGCTCCTCTGGTCGAGATGTTACTTTTCTCCACGGATTGACCTCCAACAAGTCCCGCCGAATTGCAAAGCTATACATCCTGCGGCACACAGCCATGACTCTGTTAGCTAGGACAGCACCCATGTTTTTATCTACGGCATCAATTACATCGTTGGCTATAGCACCCGAAATATCTTTGCACATAATATTTTTAGGTAACCACCTTTGAATGATACCGAGTTGGTATACGTACTGTTTCTTTGTACTGGGCGATAGATTTTCAAACTCCCTCGACTCAGTAAACATTTTTACAAGTTCTGTGTGTTTAAGTTTTTTCATTGTTACTCTCCTCTATAATTTGTGGATCACCAAATGTTGTATCACTGGAATCCAGACGAATACGTTTTACTCCGTGTACGGTATACTCCCAAACCATAGGACGTAGACCGGGGTCTTGCTCATACCTTTCAACTATGTACTTAGCCATGTCTTCGTTTTTAGCCTCCACAAAAACTTTGAATACTTTTTTGGAAGTTGCAGTCATACTATATATCGGCATCATCATTCTCCTTGTGCGTCCATCATTTTTTTAAGATTGCTTATGGATAAGCGTAGGCTTTTTGCATAACCACAAAACCTTCCAGTAGTGGCAACCCAATGCTTACCGTCATAGCACACAGATACCCTGTGATTTTGCATAAAATTCATCAGTGATGTGTCGCTACGTTTGTGTTCTTTAGCCATCTCGTGTAGATCAGTCATCGTTAGTCATCTCTTTATTTGAACCGTCATCAAAATTAAATTCAACTCTCCCGTGAATAGATGTATCAATCAATTCAACCCAATACGCTTCATCATGCGAACCATTCCACACAGTCACGCCCCATTCATCTGGTATATCTGCGATTAACGCTTTCAATTTTCCGACAGTCACAGTCATGGCAAAATTACCTCCCCGCCACATTTACACTTGGTTGGCACTTCATCGTCACCAAGACAAGCACTCCACGCATACCCACATTCGGAGCACTGTGGCCGTGTGTCCTGTTCAAATATTGATGTGTACCAATCCCAATACTCATTGTGCCTGTGCTCCCGCATGGCTTCTTTGATCTCATGTAGATATCGATCACCCCGCCACTTATTCATATGGCGAGTACCAATTTCACCAGCAGTCACTACCATTCCTGCATTGATGACCCGGCAGTCTTTGCCGTCTTCATCAATCGTTGCCACTTGATTGAACATCCCTGCGTCAGTGTCGTTAAACAAGACCGCATAGAACGGTAGCCCTGCTATGCCGTTGCGATGATACGCAACATCTCTTATTTCAATTGCCATTACGAGACCCTCATCTCCCATCTGTTCAACTTACTCTGAAGCAATCTCCATGACTCGACATCCTTCCTGTTCATGCGTGCGCTACTGACAAACGCAATCGACACTAAGGAACAAAGAGTCCTCTCATCTTCAGTCATTTTATCTTCATATTTTTGCATAAGATTTACTGCATCTTGATCATCAAATTTGTTCATCGTTGTGGTGCTCCCCCGAACAGTATGTTTGAAAGTGAGTTTGTGCCCCAGCTAGCCTCTTCGATTTCTTCGTGGGTTTTACCAACCATCCACTTGGGTTGGATCTCTGCTGGTTCCAATCGAATCCATCCATCGTCAGCCATGTACGACACATATCTACGTACAAATACTTGTTTACGACTGCCTTTGTACAAATCGTAATCACAACTTTCATAATATTTTTCATCATCACTTTGATGGGGATCTCGACGATAGAAGTTTGTCGCTGTCCACTCAGCCTGATACAAAGCTCGTTTGATGGTCGATGCCGGTCTGCCAATTCCTCCCCGATAAAGAACATATTTAATTGGCTCACGATATATACTCAATGGTCTTTGAGCACGATGCTCTGCTATTCGTTCTTCATTCCACATGTGTATTCCCCTTATGTTATTGGACATAGCGGGGGGAATCGAACCCCCTTGAACAGTTTTGCAGACTGTCGCCTAACCATCTGGCTCCGCTATGAAATAAGACTCACAAAATTGTGAGTCTCTGTTGAAGGCTGATGGCTTACGCCGCCAGCCCGACTAACTCCTTGAACGCAGGAGTATCAATGTTCGCTTGTATTTGTTGCTCAATACGAGCTTGCTTGCGAACGAGATCCGTGTTCTCTCTACCCTCAACGTGTGTGGCTATGTGTGTGAGTGTGTTGTACAGGCGATAGCCTGTCTCACCCAAGTTCTCATACATGTTGTAAATCCGGGCTGATTCCTCCACCATCTTCTCGTTGACGGACAGCTTACGAGAGGAGCCTTTCCGATATGTAGCTAGATTGTGGCGAATGTACTCCATCGCTTGCTCACGGGTGACTTTGGTGTCTACCATTGTTTGATAAGACTCAGCTTCTGCTTCCAAACGAGCGGGAAAGTTAGCAACAACAGCACCTAACTTTTCTGGATCAGACCACGTAGTGTGCTTCGACTCCACGATCAATTGCTCTTTGACAGAGGAGCAACCGTTGCTACACCAATATCTGTACAGACCAAAGGATATGTGACGCTTGAACGTCATGTCGTGTGAGTCATAGATGCGAGCACGCATACTGTGAATGTCACCCACCACAGGTTCAAACTCATACCGTGGGAAAATAATATCCACCGAAAATGCCGCATTGTTTTGCGCAATATTGAATCGATACTGTAGATTGGATAGATCGATACCAGATTGCAGTAAGCTATTACCAATGCTGTCCCACATTACGGGAAAGCCAACTGGAGCGTGATTCGTTTTACTTACCGTAATCGGTCGTCGTTGCTCCTTGTACTCCTCACCATACTTGAACTCCCCATCAATGAAGGGGGGTTGTACGATAGCAAAGTGATTGTCAAACGTGACACCGTCATGCACCAAAGGTGTGCGGATGGGTTCGTACGTTAACTCTACTGGTAGATGTGGAATCTCTCCGTCGATGTTCATGAAACTACTCATATTCAGTACTCCCTGTGTTAAATGAAAAAATTGTGTCTACAATTATGCAGACATTTAAAAGGCATGTCAAGTGTTATAGATCGTTTACCTCCTCTTCTGCTTCTTTTATCTCATTTACGCCAGACATATCCGTAAGCTGTCCTCCACGCAGTTGATCGAAACAGGTTTTGTCTATTTCAGTCATTTTCCCTGCCGTATAAGTCATACCATCGTTCAAATAAACACCCTCGTTCAGTGGATCTTCTAGTGGTTCGATCCCGTACCAATTTTTCACGATGTCTTCTTGTATTTCGTTCGGGTCACCCTCAGTGCTGAAAACCACCGAAATTGAGCATTCAAACTCTCCGTACGTTTCGTCTATATCAGCGATAAAATATTTCATAAGTTAATTACTCCCTCTTCGTTATGCACAACGACAGATCCCGTAGTCTCTGCCCACACTTTTGCCCCACACGACAATGGTTTGTCAGGGCTGTACACAAAGCTGACTCCGCCCGGAACGTGGACAGCGTCACCCTTTGTATTCGATTTGGATGTCTTCACCGTAAACACAGGCTTCGGATCTTCTGGATTCTTAGCGTTGTGTTTAATGTGATGTTGATTTACGTGAATACGTTTAATCATCGCTCTTTACCTCGTAAGAAAGCCAACCATTTGATTCATCAACACCAAGCAGAAACGCATCAGCTTCTGCCTGTGTCTTGAAGGAATACTCAGACGGATTTTCATCTACACCCCACAAAATTTTAACTACAATTTTGTTATCAAACAGAGACAAACTTCTCATGCAGTCAAGGTCTTTAGTAAACGCACGCATTACCACATGGTAAGCGGGACGCAACTCATCAGGCAACTCATCCTTGAGTTCTTGTTCCAACATATTTTCCAATGCGATCAACCAATCAGGAAACTCCGTACCGTCCCCATCAACAGTCTTGATCACCCACTCATTCTGCACTGCATACGGTGTGAGAATGTCCAACGCTTCGTTGAAATTACTCATGTACTATTGCCTCCTCTAATATACTCATCAGCCGAAAAATAACTTGCCGAATGACTGCATCGCCACACGATATGCAGGGCGTACCTCACTAGGCAACTCACAACGCTCTTCCATTTCAGTCATGTTTAAGAGTGCGATATAAACATCGACAGACTCTTTGTCATGCTCAAACACCCAACCCATTTTCAATGCGTACGCATCAATGATCTTTATTGCTTCGTTGAAATCACTCATGTGCTATCTCCCTCTTGTATTGCTTAGGATTGAACGACTCACAATTTTGTGACTCGGTCTGTGTTTTAATCGCCATAATTGCATCTATCAGATCTTCCACAGCTTGCTCTAACCATGCTTCGCTTTCCCATCTGCTCGGAGGCAAACGGGGAGGCTTGCACTCCCACGCATCCTTGTACGCTTGGATGTACAGAGCTTGCCACTTCTGTAAATCCGTCATGTGTACCCAGCCTGTCATAGTTCATTCCTCCTAGTTGATGTTATACACTTCTCCTTTGTTTCGGTCTCGGAATCCCCAGACCTAAGTGATGACACCAGACATGGCCTCGCCACCGACCATCTCACATTCCATGCTACCCGCACAGGTTATCAGCCTGCCGATACGCATCCACACTGCCATGCATAGCAGGACGTGGTAGCGTGATGCCATCACTTAGGTCTCCGAATCCCCAGACCATCATGCCGAAGCAATCAGGTCTATACCATACGCTTGCTCGACAAGCGCAGTGTCATGCACCACAAAGCCAGAGTAATCTTGCTTTGCACTACCCTTGGCTCGCAACCAGACAACTACCTCGCCAGAATGTACGTTGACAATGTCTGACGCATCACCATCAATGCATGGTCTGCCGAGGAATGTCTTGGGCATCTCACAGTGACCGACTACTGCTATTGGCACTTTGGTTTGTAATGCCCGGACGACTTGCTTCCTGTACAGATTACGAGTGCTGAACGAGAACATCAGCGCATAGTTCTTAGGCGTGTTGCCTAGACGCTTGGCTCGCTTGGTGTAGTCATACAGAAAGGCATCACCGAACTCACCCTCAAGATCAAAGTGAGTCTCCCATGCAATGTCTGAGATCGTGTTCAAGCGGAACACGGGCTTGACACTCTGACGCTTGCAAGTCTTGATGAACGAGTGCATCTCCTTGCGTAGTTGTGCGAGGAACTCCCCACGATCTGCGTGCCACCAATCAGTCTTGGCCTGACGGCTTGCCTGTACATTAGAGAATCGGCCACGCCCCGTGGTGTTCAGGCACACTTTGCGACACCCTGCTAGCTCACTAGCAGGACATAGGATCAGGTCAGGCATCATCGACAAAGACGCAATGCGAACCTGATCTGTGCCTAGCTTAGACTTGGCTGACTTGGCAATCTTTGGGTTGCCATTGTTTGTGTTTAATAATTTACCCATACTTCCTCCTGTGACTCACAAAATTGTGACTCAAAAAAAAGCCCACCGAAGTGGGCAATGCAAAGGTTAAAACTTAATAAACGGGAGACCCTCAGACGTTGACTCCAACACGATAGGCAAAGTGCAGTATGATAATGAGCCGGCACGTTCCGCATTGTTTACATAAGACAGGCGTTCGTAGTACTGTGCATCTGCGGCATAGGCAAAAGCACGAACAGGTTCGTAGCCACCATCTGCGTCTTCCTCGATCACAAGGTAAAGAGTATATAAAGCCATTGTTGTGCCTCCATAGGTCAGTGAATGTTTTTACATAATAACACAATCAAATGTTTATGTCAAGTGTTTTTTAATGACTCACAAAATTGTGACTCGGCACTTTCCCTTCCAAACATCTGTTTAAACTACTCACGATAATGAGAGTTGCTACATCCTGATTGGGTGCGAGTTCGAAACACATCTGGTGAACCATATCGACTAATGCCACGGTCACGTATTCCTCGTTACATTCTCGTTCTGCAAACTTCTCGCACATACCCAAGAATTGATCGGTTATAAACAGGTACTCTTTTTCAAGTTCCGTATCGTTTTTGGTCATTTTTAATCTCCTTGTATCTATGAACTGCGACGAACACAGTATGCGGGTTGTCCTCATACGAAATATTCCACTCAGTGATAGACTGATCCCCGTACTGCCAATCCACACGCATTTGATGCATAAGTGATTCAGCCACGAGCTTCCCCGCCTCATCCGCATACCCACAGCCACACAGGATGTCGAGCATACGTTGCATGTCGCATAGCTCATCGTAGACACACCCATCACTAGCAGTTTGTACCTCTATCTTGAACTCCAACTTGTACTTATCGCTCAGTAGTTTTGATTTTGTCATTACATTTTCCTCCACCAATCTTTGTCGTAAATAAATAGGCCAATCACTAGCCCGATTGTAATTACAATAATAAATAACTCATCCAGATACGTTGAATCGTATTCCATTTACGCCACCACCCACGCCACTTCATCGAACCCGTCAAGCGCAACCACCCACGCCATTCCCCTGAACTCAAGGATGTCCCCCACGCTGACGGAGTGCATCGCTCTGTGTCTGCGTATGCGCTTCCCACGTAGATTGGATTCCTCAAAAACATCATGTAAACAACCTGTCGATACATAGCCATGGATGCTGTCGTCCACATCCATACTCGCCACATGTTTGTACATACCATCACGCCACCACCCACGGATGTCTGTGATTTCTGTACCCATTCCGTAACAAAACGAACTCTTCGGAAACAAAGTCTCCATGTGCTCGTGTGCTACCTGATAGATTTTTACTTCACCTTTCATAATCGTGCTCTCCGTCTTCTATTGATCCCTGCCCCACAATATTGTGACTCACATCCTTTCTTTTCATTTGTCAACAAATGCCAGACCCACGTTACAAGTAACGGGAGCACAGGCAATGCGTACACCCATATGTCATCACTCACAGGCATTCCCCCACGTTTGTGTGTGAACTAACCAACTGACTCACAAAATTGTGACTCAGCAACAAGCTTAATGCTTGTACACATACGCACGTACATACATACGCATGTGTACGAACACAAATTTCAGACGAAAAAAAAGCGCACCGAAGTGCGCTCTTGTGTGTATGCAAGCGCACCGGAGTGCGCTCATGTGTGTGTGTTACTTGGACTTGGACTTGCCACGCTTGGGCAAAGTCTTAACGTAGGCCAGCAAGTCATCGGGTGTGCAGATCTGCGTATCCACAGCCGTACGTATGTTGGCGAACAGTGTCTCCTTAGTCATGCGCTCGGTTGACTCACAATTTTGTGACTCAGCTTCACCTGCGCTCTCGCCTGTGGGTGTGCGTGGTGATCTGTTCTCAACAGGTGCTCCATCATCCTCCACTGGCGCACACTTGCGGTACGTCTCCACGAGTACCTGCGGATTGGAACTTTGGAAGCTGTGCGACTTGATGGGTTTAACGCCCTTGGCCTCGCACATGTCCTCGTACAGGTTAGGCTCATACGCTGAACGCTCACGAAGATCCATGATCTTGTCGTAGTATTCAGCAAGTTTCATCGCTATCCTGCGGTCGTTCACGGATACGTCTGGGAAGTGCTCGTTCATCTTCGCACCGAAGACTTTCGTGTCCGTGTAGATGCGCTTGAAGTCAAGAATCACCTGACCATCTTCGGCAATCTGCGGTAGCCAGTTCTGCTTCACCTCCTCACGCTCGGCAAAGTGCTCACATGCCATCTGCGCACGCTCTGTGAGATTGAGTCTGTTGTGTTCCTTCTGTGCTTGCAACATCTCGGTGACATCGGCTGAAGCCGTCACACGCTTGTCTGCACCCGGCTTACGTGTAGGTGATGTCTGTGCGCTTACGATTGATTCGACTGAAACTACGTTTGTCTTTTGCTTGCTCATGTGTGCCTCCATTCGGCATCGAGTCGGGACGGGATGTCCTCGATCTTTTTCCAGTGTAACCGATTTCAAATGTTTATGTCAAGTGTTTTTTTCACCGAAGGTGTTTTACCGATCTGCCCTTTCGGTGTGTGGGGGTATAGTGTGTGCAAATGTATGCACCAGAAGGGGTTCTGAGTCACAAAATTGTGAGTCTCAACCCCACATCGGCTTGGTTTTTAACGCAAATGATTCCATATCATTTGATGCTTTGGTATTTTCCCTTGGAAAATCATACACATAGCGCAAGCACACACCCAAATTCTGCGCAGACAGCGCACTAATGTGTGCAAACGTGCAGGAATCTGCGTGTCAGTGCGGGCGGGCGTGCGCCATGGGGGGGGTCTACGTACGTATATACACACAGATACACAGATTAGGAAAATTAAAGTGTAAACCACTTTAGTATAGTTCTTCTCTATCGATGTACTAGAGGCTATTAGAAACACGATACTTATAAATTTATACTATATAAGGAGTTAGCGGTTGACACGATTTTTGTCTTGCATATAACTACGGAGCGTAGCGACATACACATGATGTGAGACAATAAAATCCAACACTAGAAAAAGAAAAAATACATTTTCTTGTTAAAGACACAAATAAATGTAACACATCATATGTATTTGATGCTGACTATTTTTTGTGCTACTATTGAAGTACTCCTACTTGTGAGCCTTTTCTGTGCTTCACAAAAAAATCTCTCCTTGACAATCATAACTTTGTGGCTATAACTATGCGAACACGCAAAGAAGATCTCACTGAAGCTCTTTACGACTGTATCAATAATAATATTCCCCTAGACACATTATATATACCGCACTCAGATGTATTTTACGTGCGAGAAGCGTTGGAGGCTCGTTTTAAATGCGAGCTTTCTCTCTTACAAGTGGAAGAATACATGCGAGAGGCGGGGTGGACAGATACGAAGAACAATGGCAACAACTAAAGATGTAGAACGGCTGGCATCCGGTCGTATCAAATATCGTGGTGAAACATTCGCTGGGTTTAACAAACCGAAGCGTACTTCTGGTGGGCCAAAGAAATTCGCTGTCCTCGCTAAAAAAGGTGATCAGATAAAACTGATCCGATATGGCGATCCTAATATGGAAATTAAAAAGGATAGTCCCGCAAGACGCAAATCATTCCGTGCTCGTCACAACTGTGACACAGCGACAGATAAACTTACAGCACGTTACTGGTCGTGTAAAAACTGGTAAGAGGGAACAATGGCTAAAGAAACAAGTAAGTACTCGGACTTAGATCCAGACACCAAGCGCCGACTAGACCAAAATACAAAAGGTGATCCGAATTTTAAAAAAGTCGTAGATTACATGAAAGAAAAGGATATCGGCACTCCCTCTGAAGCGAGAACGCACGCTAAACGAGCAGGTAATCCTTTACCTAGTTCCAAAAGCCCCGCCCCACCTAAACCTAAAAAGGCAACATCCGCTCCTACTCCTAAAGCACCTGCTACTTCTCAAGCTGATCCAGAGCCTAACAAAGCTACAACTAAAAAAGCTACAAAAATTCAAAGCTTGTTAAATGAAGGTAAAAAACTACCTGAGTTAACACTGGAGCAAAAGAAAGAACTGCCTAAACAGATGCGCAAGGCGTACAACAAAGCGTTCAATGCCCAAGTTCAAGCGGAAGCGCAAGCGGAACGTGAAGCCAAGAAAGCAAAAGATGGAACTAAGAAAACAAGCAAGAAGAAGACAGCTAAAAAAGCTACAGCTAAAGGTGCGCCTAAACCGGAACCGAAACAGACTGAAGAAAAGAAAACTACGAAGAAGCTGACTCGTGCGCAAAGAACTAAAATTAATAAAGCTAAATACGCAAAAGAGCAAGCAGAAAAAGAAGCGAAGCGTCTAAAAGAAAAAGCCGCTAAAGGTACAAAGAAGCTGACTCGTGCGGAAAGAAGTAAACTTAATAAAGCGGAATACGCAAAAGAACAAGCTGAAAAAGAAGCGAAGCGTATACGAGAAGCAGGTAAAAAGTTAGCCGCTGAAGGGAAGAAAACTACAAAGAAAGCGACGACAAAGCAAACGCCAGAACCAAAGGCCACTGAAACTAAAAAGACTACTCCTAAAAAGACTACTGCTAAAAAGACTACTGCTAAAAAGACTACTGCTAAAAAGACTGCTCCTCCTAAGCCTTCGCCTAAGAAGACCGAAGATCAGAAAAAGAAAGATGCGGCGAATGCAAGGAGAAGAGCACGAGGCAGGATTAAGAAAGAAGATGCTAAAACTAAAGCACAACAAATCCGCAAAGAGGCTGAAGCTAAACAGGCTAAAGAGGCTCGTGCTCGTAATGTCGGGCCGCAGAAACCATCCAAGGTTACCGCTCGTGATTTAGGCCCGTTAGGAGAAAGACTTACTAAGGCGGCTAAACTCGCAAGAATGGCTAGTGTCCCCGGTGCTATAATCGGTTTGCTGAGTGCAGAAAAGCTGGGCGACGCTACATTAAAGCCCGGTCAAGATCCTGTTAAATTTTTCCGAGAGCAGGGCTTGCTGAAACCTAAACAGGCGGGTAGCGGTCGTGGATCAGGAAAAGCGGAAAAAGCAGAAATTAAAAAACGCAATCAGGATCGTTTAGTAAAACAGGCTGATGCGGAATACGTCAAACGTAAAGTAGCGGAGGCAAGAGCCAAAGCTAAAAATAAAGCGGAAGTCAAAAAAGAAGTCGCTAAACGCATACCTAAAACAACAAGTAGAACGGAACCGGAACAAGCAGTGGCAAAACGTCGTGCTGAGTTGAAAGCACACGCCAAGCGTATAATGGAGATGAGTCCCGCAGAAAGAACAGCATATCGTAAAAAGATGGCGGGTAAAAAATTTGACTCTCGCACGATGCTGTTAAAAAATAGAGGAGGCTTTGTGGCTGGAGGATTCACGGTTGACAACCTCAAAGGGAAAAAGAAATGAACAGCAAGTTTGCTAGTATGACCGAAAGAGAAAGGGCGTACAAGAACTTTGTAAGTGATCCAGCGGCATCGATGAGTGCCGCCCCCACAAAGGCAGAGATGGACTCTATAAACGCTAGAGATCCACGAGAATTTTTTCAGATGATGAAGAAAAAAGAAATGGAAGGCATGAAATCAGACACTGCCAAGTTAAAAGATGGCGGTATGGCTGGCGGCAAACGAAGCTCACATATGTATGTGGGAGGCGGCGCTGTTAAAGATAACCTGCCCAACCCCGGACTAAAAGCATTAGCTAAATCTCCAAAGGGGAAACAAGCAGTTCGTAAAATGGGCTTTGATGTCTGACATCGAGGATGAAATACGAAAGTGGTCACACGAGTTCTTAGAGGTTCCGTGCGAAAAACTAAATGGCTTACCGCCTTGCCCATATGCAAAGAAGGCATGGCTTGAAGATAAAGTTAAGTTTTCCATAAATACAGGTCTTGATGGCCTAGTGGATCAAATACAGCAATACAGCACGCATAATTTCGATATCGTCATCTGGGCTGATGAAGACTATCCAGAGATGGAATACCTTGATGGTTTTTGTGATGGTATCAATGAAGCATTGTCAGTTACTGGAACCGACTTACATTTAATGTTATTTCATCCAGACTACAGTCCTTCTGAAGCAGGGTTGCATTTTCTAGAAGAAGTAGAGTGTTTAGAGGACTCAAACCTCGATTACGCTATGGTCTTTGTTCAACGTCTATCTGTTCTAGATGATGCGGCATTAAGTTTGGAAAAAAGCGGATACTACGCAAACTTTCCAGAAGATACATACAACAGCCTAGTGGTTGAACGAAGGAGATTACGAGATGCCCGGACATAAAGGCAAAGCCAAAATGGCTAAGAAGAAAATGATGCGTGGCGGTGGTATGCCCATGAAAAAGAAAATGATGGGTGGTGGCATGGCTAAAATGGCTAAGAAAAAGATGATGCGTGGCGGCATGTCTAAGAAGAAAAAATAATTGCTAAAAATAAATGTCAACGCTTCTGAACTTCATGGTTATGGGGTTTTTGCCTCTGATTTTATAGAAGAGGGCGAAGTAATAGAATATTGCCCTTTCATCACTGTAGAAGATGATGATGTAGATGATTCTGCCTTTTTGCAAGATTATCTTTTTGGATCACCATTTACAGATGATGAGAGGGTTATTGCACCTCTAGGATACGCCATGTTGTACAATCATTCTGATGATCCAAATGCAGAGTGGTACGCTGATAGTGACAACAATGACCTGATAGCTTTTGTAGCTTTACGAGACATTGAGTCGGGAGAAGAAATCCTACATAGTTATGGTGAGGGCTACTGGTCAAGCAGAGAGGAAGAAATTGATGCCGCCTAAAAAGAAAGCAAAGAGCAGAGTCAATGAAGCTGGCAATTATACCAAACCCGGCCTACGGAAACGGATATTCAACCGTATCAAAGCTGGCGGAAAAGGTGGAGCACCCGGTCAATGGAGTGCAAGGAAAGCCCAAATGCTCGCCGCCTCCTATAAGAAATCGGGAGGAGGTTACAAAAGCTGATGGCACTCAAGAAGTCCCAAAAGAGCTTAAAGGATTGGACAAAACAGAAGTGGCGAACGAAATCAGGAAAGCCTTCGACGCAAGGGTCAAAGGCCACTGGGGAGCGTTATCTGCCATCAGCGGCTATCCGTGCGCTCTCGTCCAAAGAATATGCCGCAACTACGAAAGCCAAACGGAAAGCAAAAGCGTCGGGAAAACAGTTTGCGAAACAGCCTAAAAAGATAGCTAAGAAGACATCAAGGTATCGTTAAATGGCAGTCAACAAAAGAAGCACATCGAAAATAAAAAAAGTAGTGAAAAGTTTGAAAAAGGCATCAAAAGCACATGCTGGTCAGGCACGCACTTTATCTGGAGTTTTAAGTGGCATCAAAAAAAGATCCAGCAAAAGGAACAGGTAAAAAACCGAAAGGTAGTGATCGAAGATTATATACGGATGAAAATCCTAAAGACACTGTGTCTATTGCCTTTGCCACAGTAGCGGATGCCAAAAAAACTATCGCTAAAGTAAAAAGAATCAAAAAGCCGTATGCTAGAAAGATACAGATATTAACGGTATTAGAGCAACGAGCTAAGGTTGCTGGCAAACATGAACAAGCTAGATTAGCTAAAAAAGCAAAAGAGCAATTAAAAAGGCAACGAGATGCCAAAGCCTAAGTTATCTACATTACGTGCTAAAATTAAAGCTGGTAAAAAATTAGGATTTACAGAACGGGCATCTGCTAAAGCTAGGGGTTTAATAGCAAGAGCAGATGGCACAAAACGGAAAAGTAAGAAGTATAGATAATGCGCAAGTTAACAGAGAAACAACAAAAGTTTTTAGATGTGCTCTTTGTTGAGGCGGGGGGCAGTATCGTAGAGGCAAAACGTCTTGCAGGATATTCTGACAATCAACACACAGCCCAGATTGTCGAAGCGTTGAAAGATGAAATTATAGAAAAAACAAATACGTATCTTGCACAGTCTGCACCTCGTGCGGCAATGGCTGTGGTTGGTGCGTTGTCTGATCCTACAGAGCTTGGCATCAAAGAAAAATTACAAGCCGCTAGAGAAGTGATGGATCGAGTTGGAATTGTTAAAACAGAAAAGTTAAAAGTAGATGCTACAGGGGGGGTTATGATTTTACCTCCGAAGCGCACAGAAGACGATGATTAGATCTGCGGGTAGATGGATACTGCCACAACCGGAAGACATTATTAGGGACGAAGATTTTTTACCGATCCCTAAAATAGCTAGAACAGTACCTTTCGGTTATGCAGAAGATCCAGAAGATAAAGATATGCTTTTACCTATTCCTCGTGAACTACGGGCTTTAGAAAAAGCGAAAGAGCACCTAAAACAATATAGTTATCGAGAAGTAGCGCAGTGGTTAACCAAACAAACAAATCGTTCGATTTCTCATATGGGTTTGAAAAAGAGAATAGATAGTGAGCAATTCCATAAAAGACGAGCTACAACTCTCCGTGAATGGGCCAGAAGGTACGAAAAGGCGATCACCAAAGCGGAAGAGATCGAAAGGTCAAGGCTCGGTGCGAGAAAGTCGAGGATCGAAGAAGAGGATACAGAAACAGCCCAACATTGAGGTTAAACAAAATCCTCAAGAAGCTGATGAATTTGAGCCAATCCGTCCCGAAGAAGAACTCAATGTTATTTTTAAGCCGAATGAAGGGCCGCAGACTGAGTTTTTAGCGGCGGGAGACCGAGAGGTTTTGTACGGTGGTGCGGCAGGTGGAGGTAAATCCTATGCTATGTTGGCAGATCCGTTGCGCTTCATGGGTCATCCTTCATTTAGTGGGTTACTTTTACGACACACCAATGAAGAATTACGAGAGTTAGTATGGAAATCACAAGAAATGTATCCAAAAATCTGGCCGGGAATCAAATGGTCAGAAAGAAAGATGCAGTGGGTTGCTCCTTCAGGCGCAAGACTTTGGTTCTCGTATCTAGATCGGGACGAAGACGTTTTACGATATCAAGGCCAAGCGTTTAGTTGGATTGGTTTTGACGAACTAACTCAGTGGAACACACCGTTTGCTTGGGATTATATGCGATCCCGACTTCGTAGCACAGCAGGAGACTTGCCTACGTATATGCGTGCAACTACGAACCCCGGTGGCCCCGGTCACGCATGGGTTAAAAAAATGTTTATTGATCCTGCTCCGCCGGGACAGTCTTTTTTAGCTACTAATATAGAAACTGGGCAAGCACTACTATATCCCAAGGGGCATAAAAAAGAGGGAGAGCCATTATTTAAAAGGCGTTTTATCCCTGCGGTATTGACAGACAATCCCCACTTGTACGAACAGGGTGATTATGAGGCGATGCTCCTTTCGTTACCAGAGCATCAACGTAAACAATTATTAGAAGGTAATTGGGATGTTGCAGAGGGTGCGGCTTTTCCTGAGTTCGACAGAGCCATACATACTATTGAGCCTTTTAATATACCTAATAATTGGGTTAAGTTTCGCTCGTGCGATTATGGTTACGGTTCTTATTCTGCTGTCGTTTGGTTTGCTTGTACTCCTAGTGAACAGCTTATTATCTATCGTGAATTATATGTCAGTAAAGTGTTGGCAACTGATCTCGCAGATATGGTTTTGGATTTGGAATCCGAGGATGGCACTATTCGATACGGAGTTTTAGATAGTTCGTGCTGGCACAGAAGGGGTGATATCGGGCCTTCACTGGCAGAGCAAATGATTCAACGGGGGTGTCGATGGAAGCCTTCAGATAGATCTGCGGGTTCTCGTGTTGCTGGTAAAAATGAAATGCATCGTAGATTACAGATAGATGAATTTACCGAAGAGCCTCGATTACAGATCTTTAACAATTGCACACATATTATCGCTCAGTTACCTGTGCTCCCCTTAGACAAACGGAACCCAGAAGACATCAACACAAAATCGGAAGATCACCTTTACGATGCAATAAGATACGGCATCATGTCCCGCCCCAGATTTTCGATATGGGATTATGACCCTGCTAAAAGTAGGCCATCTACTTTTGCTCCCGCAGACTCTACATTTGGATATTAAAATATGGAAGAAGATATCTTTGACGCAAACAATAAAGTTTCACTAGACGACATCCCAGAAAAAACAACAGAAGAATCTGAGGTATCAAATCTAGTCAACTTTGTGATGGATAGATATCGCAAAGCAGAAGATACTCGTCGCCAAGATGAAGATAGGTGGCTACAAGCGTACCGTAACTATAGAGGTTTGTACGGCCCGGATGTGCAGTTTACCGAGGCAGAAAAATCTCGTGTGTTTATTAAAGTAACTAAAACTAAAACTCTAGCGGCGTATGGTCAGATTATCGATGTGTTGTTTGCTAATAACACTTTTCCATTAACAGTAGAGCCAACCAAACTACCCGAAGGCGTGGAAGAAACAGTTCACTTCGATCCGCAAAAAAATGAACTCGATCAGCGCATGGGTGAACCTGTCTCGCCTTATGGCTTTGCCGGGGATGGAAATGATTTACCTCCCGGTGCAACATTTTCATCTTTAACGCAAAAAGGACTTGGCCCGCTAGAAAACAAATTAGACGAGGTCGAAGGTTTAGTATCGGGTGCGGGTGCATCTCCCTCTGCAATTAACTTTAGCCCAGCTATGGTTGCCGCTAAAAAGATGCAGAAAAAAATACATGATCAGCTTGAAGAATCACATGCATCCAAACAATTAAGATCATCTTCTTTTGAAATGGCTTTGTTTGGCACTGGCATAATGAAAGGGCCATTTGCAATAGACAAGGAATATCCCAACTGGGATGAAGCAGGTGAATACAATCCTGTAGTCAAAACAGTCCCTTCTACTTCTCACGTATCTGTCTGGAATTTTTATCCAGATCCAGATGCTTCTAACATGGACGAAGCACAGTTTGTCATTGAACGTCATAAAATGTCACGCTCCCAACTGCGTGCTTTAGCTAAAAGACCTTTCTTCCGTAGTAATGTTATTAACGAGGTCATTGATATGGGAGAAGGCTATGTCAAAAAATATTGGGAAGATGACCTAAAAGATTATACTGTTGATTATGATATCGAACGATTTGAGGTATTAGAATATTGGGGCAACATTGACGTTGCAATTCTTCAGGATACCGATGTGAAAATACCGGATGAGCTTGCCAACTTGGACGAGGTACAAGCAAACATTTGGTATTGTAATGGTCGGATACTACGGGCAGTGCTTAATCCATTTAAGCCAGCAAACATTCCATACTATGCAGTTCCGTATGAATTAAATCCGTACTCCTTTTTTGGTGTAGGTATCGCAGAAAACATGGACGATACGCAAACACTGATGAACGGTTTTATGCGTATGGCAGTGGACAATGCAGTATTGTCTGGCAATTTGCTAATTGAAATTGATGAAACTAACCTAGTGCCGGGACAGGATTTATCTGTGTATCCCGGTAAAGTATTTCGTAGACAAAGCGGCGCACCGGGTCAGGCTATTTTTGGCACAAAGTTCCCGAATGTTTCTGCGGAAAATATGCAACTATTTGATAAAGCTCGTGTTCTTGCAGATGAGTCAACGGGATTCCCATCGTTTGCACACGGACAAACCGGAGTTGCTGGTGTAGGCAGAACTGCATCAGGCATATCTATGTTGATGAATGCGGCGGCTGGCGGCATCAAAACTGTAATTAAAAACGTAGATGATTATTTGCTTGCTCCGTTAGGTAAAGCAATGTTTTCTTTTAACATGCAGTTTGACTACGACGCTTCTATCAAAGGCGATCTAGAAGTCAAAGCCAGAGGCACAGAGTCATTGATGGCTAACGAAGTGCGTTCGCAACGATTAATGCAATTTTTACAGGTTGCTTCTAACCCATCACTTGCCCCATTTGCAAAGTTCCCGTACATAGTTCGAGAAATTGCAAAGTCAATGGATTTAGATCCAGACAAAGTTACAAACGATCTGAGTGAAGCGGCAAGGCAAGCGCAGATACTCAAACAAAATACACCCACACCTCCTGCCGCACCTCAAGCGCAGGGTGTTCCTAATGTGTCAGATACAGCGGGAACAGGTGGAGGCAATATAGGAATTGGACAAGTTCCTGTACCGGGCGAACAAGGATTTACAGGTAATGAGCAACAACCTACAGGACAGCAACCTTCGCCACAAGGCGGTGAGCCGCCTCAAGCCCCTTTGCAGTAATGCTAAACAGTGGCAAGCGTTTTTAGATTACATTGATATTCTAATTGGTGAACAGCATAAAAAATTAGAACAATCAGGTGATGTTGTTGCGTTGCATCAAGCTCAAGGGGCGATACATGTTTTGCGCACTTTAAAGTATTTAAAAGAAGAGGCTTTGAAAACAGATGGCTGAAATGGAAATGTTAGGTGGTTTGATGGATGAAGGCGGTACTGTCGATCCTGTATCCGGTAATGAAGTTCCATCTGGTTCTACGCAAGAAGAAGTACGTGATGACATTCCAGCACAATTAAGTGAGGGTGAATTTGTTTTTCCCGCCGATGTCGTGCGTTACATAGGTCTGGAAAACTTAATGAAGATGCGTAGCATGGCTAAAGCAGGTCTTGCTAAAATGGAAGCTATGGGACAAATGGGGAATAGTGAAGAGGCTATTATTAGCGACACTATGCCGTTTGATGATCCGATAGATCAGTTTATTGATGAAATGGATCAAGACGATCCAGTAATGTTTCAGGTAGGAGGTTTAGCAGGACAGCCCACACAACAACAACCAACAGGTAATTTTTTGCCGCCCGGAGTGACTAGACCGACTGTTTCAGCTACAACCCCTCCCCCAAAAATTTCCCCATCTGAGGGCGGCATACCCGTTTATGAAACAAGACAATTTATTGGGCCAGACGGGACAATTAGAACATTTACTTTCCTAGATGGTAAGCCCATCCAAAATATACCAGAGGGCTTTAACCCCTACGTTGAACCTGAAGCACAACCTGAAGTTGAACAGCCTGTCGTGCAACAACCAGCGGATAGTGCTGGAGGAGATGGGCGTGATGACAGAGAAAGAGAGGCGGAACGTCAAGCTCAAATGGCTAGAGATAGAAAAACTAATAGCATTTTAGCTTCTTTAGATCCCGACTTTGCCAAAATAGCGGCAGAAGATCCGTTTATGACAGGTGACTTTGTAAGTCCACTAGTGGGAGTAGCCGCAACTGTAAGAACAATGAGAGCTAGAACTCCCAGCATAGAAAAGCTTGCCGATCAATATGGCTTGAATATTGACGATTATAAAAACTCATTTCCAGCATCTTTATTTTCTAAATATGATGACGACAAATTTGCTGATGATGCCGCAGAGAAACAAATAGATTTAGATGTCTCGGATGCTGGAGGGGAAGCCATTCCTACAACGTCTGTAGCCAGAAGCACACAAACAATAGAGGACACTCGGCGGAGGAGAGCGGAAGAAGAACAAGAACAAGCTAGAAAAGAACAAGAAATTATAGATCAAAATTTTGCCGAATCTTTACAAAGAAGTCAACAATTACGAGGACAAGCCAACATTGCACCAGAGGATTTTGATGTTTCTGCACCGAAGCAAGAAGCTGTCAAACCTGTCGAACAGCCTATAGAAACAAAGCAAGATGACACAGGCGTACCAGATGCGCAACGGTTACAAGCCCAGCGATTAGACCCGCTTGGAGTTGCTCCAAATCTTGGTGAAGCCCAGCGTCAGCAATTGGGTATAAATTTTGATGAGGAATCTGCGGCAGACGAAACCCCGCTAAGTCCTTTCACAGACAGATTAAAAGAGGGGGTAAGAGTAGAAAAGCCTTTGCCTACACCTCAATTCCGATCATATGCCGCAGACGATAGTGGGCGTGCATTCCAGAAATCAGCACTTGGAAGAGCTACGGCATTGACTACCCCTGCACAAAGAGCACAACTTGAACAAAATGCTAAAGAACAAGAAGAGGCACGAGTGTATGACGAAAGCTACGATTCTTCCGACAGAGAAGGTGGCGATTCTGCGCAAGATGTGGGAGGAGGAACTGTTGGTGGTCAAGGTGGTGGATTATCAGGCCCTTTCAAAAAAGGCGGTCTAGCGTCTTTAAAAACTAAAACTAAACCTAAAAAGAAAATGAAGCGTGGGGGATTAGCTTCTAAAAAATAATCCCATAAACTGGCTACCTAACGCCCCAACGGCTACCGTTAGCCCCAGAGACAAGGAAGTAACATGTCTACATCTCAAGCTGAAATGACTGAAAAGGTCGAACAAAAAAAAGTAACATCCGGTTTTGCAAAAAGGAATGCAAACAAAAAACGCATAGAAGAAGAGGAGGCTGAACTACAGGAATTAAAAAAGCCGACGGAAACAGAGGAAGAACCTGTAGAGGCTGTCGAACCTGAACCGGAAGGTGCAGAAGAAAAGACCTTCAAAAAAAGATACGGTGATCTACGCCGACACTCTCAGAAAAAAGAATCTGAGTTACAAGAGCAGATAGATGAGTTGCGTAAGCAATTAGAAGCATCTACCAAAAAAGAAATTAAGTATCCAACTTCAGATGAAGATATGTCTGCGTGGATGGAGCAATATCCTGACGTAGCTAAGATTGTAGAAACAATAGCTATGAAAAAGGCGCAGGAGCAAACTTCTGATTATGAGTCTAAATTTAAGGAGATAGACGAACTAAAACATGAAGCAAGGCGGGAAAAAGCAGAAGCAGAACTAATGCGTTTGCATCCTGACTTTGATGAAATTAGAGACAGCGATGACTTTCACAACTGGGTAGAAGATCAGCCAAAGTGGGTTATCGAGTCTTTGTACGATAACGAAAGCGATGCTGTATCTGCTTCTCGTGCAATTGATTTGTACAAAGCAGATATGGGTATCTCTAAAAAGAAAGCATCGTCAACTGAAAAAGAAGCCGCCAAAGCTGTCAATGCACGCAGTGAAAGATCGGCTCCCGAAACAGATGAAAAATCGTACATGAAAGAATCTGATGTTGCAAAAATGTCATCTCAAGAATACGAAGCTCGTCAGGATGAGATTGTGGAAGCAATACGTTCTGAGAAGTTTATATATGATGTTTCTGGTTCAGCTAGATAAAAACCTTGACAAAATTTCATTCACAAATATAACTATGTGAACAATAATGTGACAGCCCCGTTCGGTTACCTGTTGCATCCTTCACAGAACACCCATCTTGATTCAGGCCGCATTCGCCACCCTGAAGCTACTGGCCTCTGCCGAAGTTACATAGTATATACCAAACCCAATGTAAGGAGTGTCAATCATGGCATTTAAAACTGCGGCGGGGTATGGAAATTTACCTAACGGTAACTTTAGCCCCGTAATATATTCTAAGCAGGTTCAGCTTGCTTTCAGGAAGTCTTCTGTTGTTGAAGACGTAACTAACAATGACTACTTTGGTGAAATTGCCCAAATGGGTGATTCTGTCAAAATCATTAAAGAGCCTGAGATCACAGTTAAAGAGTACGCTCGTGGTGCTCAAATTGTGCCTCAAGATCTTGATGACGAAGATTTCACTCTTGTAATCGATAAATCAAATTACTTTGCATTTAAAATTGATGACATCGAAGAAGCACATTCACATGTGAACTTTCTACAAATGGCATCAGATCGTGCAGGTTATCGTCTGCGTGATCAGTATGACCAAGAAGTTCTTGGTTATATCTCCGGTTATAAGCAAAGTTCTCTCAACACTATTGCTGGTGCAGTTAACGATGCAGTTAACGGTACAAAAGCAATTGGCACTGCGTCAAGCGGTAGTTCAGCAGATGGTGCTGGTGCGGAACATCTTGAGTCCATGCACTTAGATGAAACAGATTTTGTTGCATCTGGTGGAGCGGCTGGAGATGCAATTCCGATTGTTCCTCGTTTACCGGGAGCCACTTCGCTATCAACGACAACAGCGTCACCGTTGCAAGTAATTGCTCGTATGGCTCGTAAACTCGATCAACAATTTGTTGATACTCAAGGTCGCTGGCTTGTTCTCGATCCAGTGTATGTAGAAGCGTTAAAAGACGAAGATTCTCGTCTGTTTAATTCTGATTTTGGTGGATCAGGACTGCAAAACGGACTTGTTATAAACAACCTGCACGGTTTCCGTGTATATGTTTCTAACAACCTACCCGCTGTAGGAACAGGCCCAGCAGTTGGTTCAGCAACTGCACAGGGAACTAACTATGGTGTAATTGTAGGTGGTCACGAGTCAGCAGTCGCTACTGCACAACAGATCAACAAGACAGAAACATATCGTGATCCTGACAGCTTTGCTGACATTGTTCGTGGTATGCATTTGTACGGTCGTAAGATTCTTCGTCCAGAAGCTTTGATATCAGTTCGTTATCAGACAGGATTCTAAGGGGATAAATTATGGCTACATTTGATCTTACTCTCGCATCAACATTTACAGAAGAAAAAGCAGATTCGGTTGCTATTCTTCGTAACATGGAGACTCCTGTCACCATGCTGGAGGGCGTTTTAGATATTTCTAAAATTGCCAACTACTCTTGCACCAATGGTGACATTTTCCAAGTGTTGGAAATTCCAGCTAATACTCTTGTACTACTAGCTGGTGCAGAGGTGCTGACTGTCTTTGATGGTTCATCTCCTACTGTTGACATTGACTTCGCCGCAGGTGATGACATTGTTGATGGCGGTGATGTAACTGCCACAGGCTTTCTTGCCGCTGGTTCCAACGGTGGAGCAAACGTCACAAGCCAAGCGACTTTTACTCAGCTTGTAACTACTACAGATACGATTGACGTAAAGTTAATTGCCTCATCTGCTGATGTTACAGCGGGTAAACTTCGGGTCTACGCTCTTGTCGTCGATATGAACGGCAGAGAAGATGACATCAACGAAGTTGTTCGTGATCAGCTTGCTTAACTAAGTCGGGGGCTTCGGCCCCCTTCCTGCCGAAGGTTTATATTTCTAATGGCATATAATTTCATTGATATTACAAATGAAGTATTGGCGAGATTTAATGAAGTTGAACTGACCACAGGTAGCTTCGGAAACGCTCGTGGCTTTCAAATACAATGTAAAAACGCAGTTAATGCGGCTATTAGATATATTAATCAAAGTGAATACACTTTTCCTTTCAATCACGCAGAATCTGAAATAACTTTAGTTGCTGGACAAACTAGATACGATCTTCCTTCCGACACTAAACTTATTGACTATCAAACTTTTCGATTAGTCCGTGACACCACGCTTGGTAATGATGGGCGCAGTTTAATATATTTAGATTACAAAGAATATGTAGATAAATACATTGAGCAAGAAGATCGATCTGATGTTGGTAGCATACCTACACATGTATTTCGTGATCCCGCCAATAAATACGGATTATATCCGTATCCTGATAAAGCATACAAAATAAAATTTGACCGCTACACTATTCCAACAACTCTTAGTAACGCTACAGATGTCCCCTCAATTCCAGAAAGATTTCGACATATAATTGCCGATGGCGCAGTCATGTATGGTTATCAGTATCGTGGAGAAACAGCGCAATATCAGCTTGCACTAGATCGTTTTGAAGACGGCATAAAAAATATGGTGTCTGTGCTTGTTAATAGGCATGACTATGTTAGATCAACATTTATACCGAGAACAAATAGATTTTCTATTGTAACTGGCACGGTGACGTAAATGCCAGATCAATCAGGTATTCAACCTTTTCAGTTTGCATGTCAAGGGGGATTAGTTTTAAACCAATCCACTTTTGCTATGCAACCCGGATTCGCAACAGAGTTAATTAATTTTGAACCCGACATTAACGGTGGTTATCGTCGTATTAATGGGTTTGCTAAATATAACACTAACGTAGTTCCTCAAACATCTTCCTCTAGCGAAAAAATTTTAATGGTTGCTAGTTTTGGAAGTCAAGTTATTGCCGCACGAGGGGAAAAAATATTCAAGGGTGCTACAAGCGGTAGTTGGACTGAAATAGACAGTGGACGCTCTAGTGCAGGTAAATACACGCATAAACGATTTAATTTTAATAATACAAATAAGATTGTATTTGCCGATGGTGCTAATGCCGCATCTACCTTTGATGGCACTAATATTGTAGATATCACACATTCTTCAGCACCAAACAATCCTGCATTTGTAGAAGTATTTCAAAATCATTTATTTTTAGCTGGGGACAGCACGACACCGCAAGAAGTATTTTTTAGTGTCCCCTTTAACGAAACTAGTTTTGCTAGTGCCGATGGTGCAGGAAGCATCAAAATAGATGACACGGTAGTTGCACTAAAAGTCTTCCGAGATCAATTATACATATTCGGAAAAGAAAGGATATTTAAATTAAAAGGCACATCTTCCTCAACATTTGCATTAGAACCAGTTACTAGAGACATAGGTTGTCGCTCTACCTTTAGTGTGCAGGAATTTGCTGGTGACTTATTATTCTTAGCACCAGACGGTTTGCGTACAATTGCAGGTACTGAAAAAATTGATGACGTTGAGTTGGGAACTGTTTCCAAGCCAGTCCAAGCACGATTTGATGAGTTGACATCTTTTGATTTAATCGAATCATTGGTCATACCTGCAAAAACACAGTATCGAATATTCTTTGTAAATTCTACAGCTAGTGAAGCTAGCACTACTGGAATTATTGCGGGCATAAAAGAACAAGGACTTGAGTTTGCTGAACTTAGGGGCATTAGACCATCATGTACTGACAGTGACACAAGTGCAACTAATGACTTAATCATACACGGTGGTTTTGACGGATTTGTGTACAAGCAGGAATCTGGCAACGATTTTGATGGCACACAGATTAATGGCAAGTATCGCTCACCAGACATAACAATGGGCGATGCGGGTGTCAGAAAAAACATGCAACGGGTCATAATAAATTACGCCACAGAGTCAGCAATTAATGCTGATTTATTTTTGCGGTATGACTACGAGACAGCAGGTTCTACAAGACCTGCGGCTTATCCCTTTGACTCATCTAATATTGCGGCAATTTACGGAACTAGTGTATACGGCACGGCTACATACGGTGGTAACAGACAGCCATTGTTAAGACAGCCTGTAGAAGGTTCTGGGTTTGCTGTGGCATTACGAGTAAATGATGGTGGCACATCTGCCCCGTATTCACTCAAAGGATTTCAATTAGAATTTACAGTGGGAGCTAGACGATAATGGCAGGGTACACCAGACAGAGCACTTACACTGATGGTGATGTAATTGATGCGTCTGATTCTAACAACGAGTTTGATCAGGTTCTTGCGGCGTTTAACAATTCCAGTGGACACAAACATGATGGCACTGCGGCAGAAGGGCCAGTAATCGGGCTGATTGGTGATCCGGGGGTTACAACTCCGTTAAACAAAGTTGTTGTAGATAATACTAATAATCGTGTCGGCGTGTTCGTAGATGCAGGGGGTGCTGGTTCTACAGTAGAGCAAGTTCGTTTTCAAGATGGTGCGATTGTCCCCGTTACAGATAACGATGTGGATTTAGGCACTAGCTCCGTAGAGTTTAAAGACGCATTTTTTGACGGTACAGTAACTACGGATGCACTTGTTGCAGACACGGCAGACATTAACGGTGGCTCCGTAGATGGTGCTACGTTAGGAACAAACAGTGCAATTACTCAAGCTGTTATAGACAATGTCAACATTGACGGTGCGACGATAGGTCACACTAGTGACACAGATTTAATGACTTTAGCATCAGGTGTGCTAACGGTTGCAGGTGAGGTCAGTTTAACTACTCTTGATATCGGTGGCACAGATGTTACGGCAACAGCCGCTGAACTCAACATTATGGATGGTAACACTTCAGCTAGTAGTGTAACCGTTGCCGATTCAGATCAGCTTATCTTAAATGATGCTGGTACGATGAAACAAATTAATGCCTCTGACTTGAAAACATACACAGGGGGTGCTGTAACTACTGTAGGTGCTTTGGACTCCGGTTCAATCACGAGCGGGTTTGGTAATATTGATAACGGCTCTAGCACTATTACTACTACTGGAGCTATTACCGGAGGTTCTGTAACCGCCGATGATGTAGCTTTAGATGGCAAGGTTATTACGTTAACTGGTTCTAGTGGCGATACTGCAACTCTAACGGCGGGAACAAATGGTACTCTAGACATTGCAACCACGGATGCCGCCGCCGCCGCCGCTAATATAACTATAACAGCCGACGGAACAGCAGAGCTTGCGGGTACTACAGTAACACTGAACTCTAGTGGAGGTGTCACTTTAGATGCGGATGGCGGAACCATCACATTTGCTGATGGTGGGTCATCTTTAGGCACTGTAACGTCCAACGGGTTCACAGGTAATCTTGTAGGAAACGTAACTGGAACAATCCAAACTGCGGCACAAACAAACATAACATCAGTAGGTGCGCTTGACGGGGGATCAATAACTAGTAACTTTGGTAATATTAACAATGGTTCTAGCACGATCACTACAACAGGAGCAATCACTGGTGGCTCTGTAACGGCTGATGATGTGGCCATCGATGGTAAAGTAATTACTCTTACCGGCTCTACCGATGACACCGCTACAATCACTGCTGGTACAAATGGCACACTAGCAATTACCACAACTGATACTGCCGCCGCCGCCGCTAACATTTCAATTACCGCTGATGGTACAGCAGAACTTGCAGGTACAACAGTTACGCTTAACTCTAGTGGTGGAGTTACGCTAGACGCTGATGGCGGTACAATTACTTTTGCTGATGGCGGTGCTTCATTAGGAACAATTACATCTGCTGGCTTTACGGGCGATGTAGTAGGAAGTGTAACTTTACCGGGTTCATCTTCAGCCGCTGGCTCTATCCAGTTTAAAGAAGATACAGATAACGGCACTAACGCTGTTACATTGATTGGCCCTGCATCTACTGCGGATGTCACAGTAACACTGCCTTCATCAGCAGGAACAGTTGCGTTAACATCCGACATACCTTCTGCGGGAATATCTAGTGGTAATGTCGCAACCTTTACATCCGGTGCGGCAGACAACGATTTTCTACGAATCGATGGTACATCAATTGAAGGACGCTCTGCATCAGAGGTATTGTCAGATATCGGTGCATCTGCGGCGGCTGGTAGTTCAAGCATCGTTACAACGGGTGCATTAGACTCAGGCTCTATCACAAGTGGCTTCGGTTCTATTAATAATGGTGCTAGTGCTATCACCACTACGGGTGTTATCACTGGTGGCACTGTTGAGGCTACTGGAGATACCTCTGCTGGCGACAATGCGGCAATCGGATTTACTGCCTCAGAGGGCTTAATCCTTACAGGACAAGGTTCTACTAACGATGTAACAATCAAGAACGATGCTGACGCAGACGTAATCGAAATACCCACAGGTACAACCAATGTTACAATCGCTGGTGGCCTGACTGTTGGTGCTGTCGCAACAGCCAAGACTGACACAGATACATCAAATACAGGCAGTGTCACATTAGACTTTTCTGCTAATCAAAACTTTGTCCTGACGCTTACAGGTAACGTCACATTGGCTAACCCATCTACTGAAACGGTAGGACAGAGCGGGTTCATAGTGGCGATACAAGACGGGACGGGGGGCAGAACACTTAGCTTAGGAACAGATTATGAGACAGCCGCTGGTGCAGGAATTACATTGTCCAGTGCCGCAAGTGCTACAGACATCATCCCGTATGTTGTAGCGGCATCCAACCGCATCCTTCTGGGTGCGCCACAGTTGGCGTTTAGTTAATGTCTGGCCCATTCGGTTCATCACAATGGATGTACGCATCCGGTGGCTTTTACCCGTTTGAAATCAGCAACTCTCTGCGTTTCAATCGAAGTGACGAAGCATTTTTGAGTTTGACACCATCTAATAATAATGGCGGAACTTGGACATATAGCACTTGGATTAAAAGATCAAGGATAAACGACTCGTCAACATTACTTGATGCATCAGTTAGCGGCGGGGTATACGACATACTCTATTTCCCTAGTGGCAATCAATTGAGATATCTTAATAATACATCACAGCCCGGTGGCAGAATGAGTAGTGCATTATTTAGAGACACTGCCGCTTGGTACAACGTTGTCGTAGCTGTTGATACAGCTAACTCAACTGCCGCAGATCGGATCAAAGTTTACATTAACGGATCACAAATCACGGATTTCGTAATCACTCCGGTCAACTTTGATTTGAATGACGACACTAGAATCAACAGTAATGTAGAGCATCGAATCGGACAGTCTATCCAAGGTGGTACAGCTAATTTGTCTTTTGGCGGGTATATGGCCGACATTAATTTCGTGGACGGTTCTGCGTTAGGCCCGTCTTCTTTCGGGGAGCTAAAAGAAAATATTTGGATTCCCAAAGATACTTCTGGATTATATGCGAGTGCGGGAGCAAATTCGTTCCGCTTACAATTCAAGAATTCTTCTACCGGATCAGCTTCCTCAA